>JAEEGI010004999.1_pt1 | contig 30709 bp, 24 predicted proteins | sample 8958751 | NCBI WGS metagenome assembly JAEEGI01 (sample SAMN16246545, study PRJNA631951) | gut metagenome | biome: gut microbiome; feature: rumen; material: KS-attached | host: Bos | place: Iran: Karaj | collected 2018-10 | reverse complement strand
TTTTTGTAGTTAAATCTTTTGGAAGCATCAACTTCTACGAAATCCTCAAAGGGGCCAAGACCTGTGTATACTTTTCCATATTCGATATTGGCATCCTTGCCTACAACATGATTAGATAAGCCATAATTAGCAATTTCATCCATGTGAAAATCCTGCTTTCGCTGGCCAAAAAAGATGATAATTGCTGTAAGAAATAATAGAAATACAACTAGTTTCAGTCGTTCTGTCAAATTCATATTAATAACCCACTCCCCTAAAAAAGAATTACTTAACGTTTGATTATCCCAAAACGTTACAGGGTATAACATATCAGAGATTAACACAAATTGCAAAAAATCTTCTTAACAGTGGGTATTGCCTTTGATAAGATAAAGCTATGATTAAAGCGAAAAATGAATTGATAATTAAAGATATAAAGAAAGCCATTAATTCTGGAAAGTACGAACCGGGGCAGAAGATTCCATCAGAGAATCAGCTGGCCAAGGAATACGCTGTTACCAGACAGACAGTTCGAAAGGCACTGGGGAAGCTGATTGATGAAGGGTATCTTTATGCAAAACATGGCAGTGGAACCTATGTGTCAAAACGTCTTCAGAAAAGAGGTAAAAGCAAGAATATCGCAGTGGTTTCTACCTATATGTCTGATTATATTTTCCCTAGAGTCATTCAAGGAATCAATCAGGTTCTTTCAGAAAATGGCTATAGCATACTTTTGAAAACCACCAACAATTCCCGTAAAGGGGAGGCCTGGTGTATGGAGGAGCTTCTTTCAAAGAACATTGATGGAATGATTATAGAGCCTAGTCAGAGCGCCATCAGTTGCCAGCATCAGGTATTGTATGATCAGATGGATGCTATGGGGATTCCGTATGTATTTATCCAGGGATGCTATGAGGCTATGATGGACAGGCCACACGTTATGCTAGATGATGTTGAAGGTGGCAGGCTAATAACTGAGCATTTGATAAAGCTAGGGCATAAGCATATTGCTGGAATATTCAAGGCGGATGATACCCAAGGGATTCTTAGACACAAGGGGTATGTTAAAGCACTGCAGGAGGCGAAGATTGCATACGACCCGGACTTAGTAATCTGGTATCACACAAAGGATAGAACTATGAAGCCTATGGAAGGTGTGCTGGGACTTATTGAAAAAGGCATATCATTTCAGGCAGTGGTTTGCTACAACGATGAGATTGCAGCTGATGTTATAAAGGGACTTACAAACATTGGCCGCAGTGTACCTCATGATATTTCAGTTACAGGATTTGATAATTCACTGCTGTCACAAAGCAGAGGCATCACTACAATATCTCATCCTCAGGAGGAGTTCGGCCACAAGGCAGCCCAGACATTAATAGGTCTTATAGAGGGGAGCATCAGCAGAAAAGATGCCCACATACTTTTAACTCCGGAGCTGGTGGAGAGAAAGAGCACATTGTAACTTGTACACCATAGACGTCACTTGTCTACCATCTAAAATTATTGATTTTATAATGAATTTAAACTAAAAGAATACAACTTGTGCATAAAACTGTACAAGTTGTATTCTTTTTTGTAGGAAGTAGTTGTAGATACACATTGGAGGGTAATTTTATGAAAACACAGCTTAACTACAAATTTTGGTTCTGCACAGGTTCGCAGGATCTCTACGGTGATGAATGTTTAGCACACGTAGCAGCACATTCAAAGGAAATAGTAGAGTGTCTCAACAAATCAGGCGTTCTTCCATTCGAAGTAGTTTGGAAGCCAACAATGATTACAAACGAAGTAATCAGACGTACTTTTAACGAGGCAAACAATGATGAGACTTGTGCTGGCGTAATCACTTGGATGCACACATTCTCACCTGCAAAATCTTGGATTCTTGGCCATCAGGAGCTTAGAAAGCCTCTTTGCCATCTTCACACACAGTACAACCGCGAGATACCATACGAGACAATGGATATGGATTTCATGAATGAAAATCAGGCTGCTCACGGCGACAGAGAGTACGCTCATATTCTTTCAAGAATGGGTATCGAGAGAAAGACTATCGTTGGCTATTGGCAGGACAAAGAAGTGCAGGAGAAGCTTGCTTCTTGGATGCGCACAGCAATCGGTATTGTGGAATCTAGCCATATCCGTGTAATGAGAATTGCTGACAATATGCGTAATGTTGCTGTTACAGAAGGTGATAAGGTAGAGGCTCAGCTTAAGTTTGGCTGGGAGGTAGATGCTTATCCAGTTAACGAGATTGCAGAGGCAGTTGCAGCAGTTTCTCAGTCAGATATAAATGCACTTGTAGATGAGTATTATGGTAAATACGATATTTGTCTCGAGGGACGTAATCCAGAGGAGTTCAGAAGACATGTAGCTGTTCAGGCTCAGATTGAGCTTGGCTTTGAGAGATTCCTTGAGGAGAAGAACTATCAGGCAATCGTAACACACTTCGGTGACCTTGGCGCATTACAGCAGCTTCCAGGTCTTGCTATTCAGCGTCTTATGGAAAAGGGCTATGGCTTTGGCGCAGAAGGTGACTGGAAGGTAGCAGCTATGGTTCGCCTTATGAAGATTATGACCACAGGTATGAAGGATGCTAAGGGTACTTCAATGCTTGAGGATTATACATACAATCTTGTAAAAGGAAAGGAAGGCATTATTCAGGCACATATGCTTGAGATTTGCCCAACAATTTCAGATGGCCCAATCCAGATTAAGTGCCAGCCACTTTCAATGGGAGACAGAGAAGACCCAGCTCGTCTCGTATTCCAGTCTAAGGAGGGCCATGGTATTGCTACATCACTTATCGATTTAGGAAATCGCTTCCGTCTCATTATTCAGGATGTTGATTGCAAGAAGGTAGAGAAGCCTCTTCCAAAGCTTCCTACAGCTATCAATTTCTGGACACCACAGCCTGATTTCTATACAGGTACAGAGGCTTGGCTTCTTGCAGGTGGCGCACATCATACAGCATTCACTTATGATCTTACTGCTGAGCAGATGGGCGACTGGGCTGCAGCTATGGGAATTGAGGCAGTTTACATTGATGCCGATACAAAGATTCGCGACTTTAAGCGTGATCTTGCACTTGGAAGTTTGGTATATGGAAAGTAAAAATCTTGCCATTAGTTAGACATTAATTTGATTGTGGTTATATGAACCTAGTACTAGAATTGTTAGCATAAACACAATTGATTAAAATAATGGCTCAAGTATTTGAGCATGTAGAAAGAAGGAGAAAAAGAAATGAAGTTATTCGTTGATACTGGAAAAATTGAGGACATTAAGAAGGCAAATGATCTTGGAGTAATCTGTGGTGTTACTACAAATCCATCACTTATCGCAAAAGAGGGTGGACGTTCACAGGAAGAAATCCTTAAGGAAATTGCATCAATCGTTGATGGACCTATCTCAGGCGAGGTTAAGGCTACTACTGTTGACGCTGAGGGTATGATTAAGGAAGGCCGTGAGATTGCTGCTATGCATCCAAACATGGTTGTAAAGATTCCTATGACTGCAGAGGGACTTAAGGCTGTAAAGGTTCTCTCAGCTGAGGGCATCAAGACAAATGTTACACTTATCTTCTCAGCAAACCAGGCTATCCTTGCTGCAAATGCTGGAGCTACTTATGTATCACCATTCCTTGGAAGACTTGATGATATCAACATGGCAGGTATTGATCTTATTCGCGATATCGCTGAAATCTTTGACATCTATGGATATGAGACAGAAATCATTGCTGCATCAGTTCGTAACCCAATTCACGTTACAGACTGCGCACTTGCAGGTGCTCACATTGCAACAGTACCATACTCTGTAATCGAGACAATGATTAATCATCCACTTACAACTGCAGGTATCGAGAAATTCCAGAAGGATTACATCGCTGTTTTCGGAGAGTAATATCTCGCTGGTTACGGTCTCAAGCCTTGCTATGCTCCGTCGCGAGATTGGCTCCTTGAGCATTAGCAAGAGCTTGATACCTACCAGCTATTTATAATCTATGGGGGTAATAATGTATGAACATTAATGAAATTATTTCGGAGGGCAAGAAAACTGCCCTCGGTATTGAGTTTGGTTCTACACGAATCAAGGCCGTTCTTGTAGACGAGGACAACAAGGTTCTCGCCCAGGGAGACCACGAGTGGGAGAATCATCTTGATAATGGCATCTGGACATACCCGCTCGATGAGGTATGGGCAGGTGTACAGGATTGCTACGCAAAGCTTAAAAAGGATGTTAATGACAAGTACGATGTTAAGCTTACAAAGCTTGGTGCAATCGGCTTTTCAGCTATGATGCACGGCTATCTTGCATTTGATAAGGACGACAATCTTTTAGTTCCATTTAGAACCTGGAGAAACACTATCACAGGTGAGGCTGCTACAGAGCTTTCTAAGGAGCTCAATTTCAACATGCCACAGCGTTGGAGCATTTCACATTACTACCAGTGCATCCTTAATAAGGAGCCACATGTACCAAATGTTGCTTACTTTATGACACTTGCAGTGTACGTTCACTACAAGATGACAGGAAAGAAGGTAGCAGGCGTTGGCGAGGCATCAGGAATGTTCCCAATCGACTCAAAGACATGCCAGTACGACAAGGCTATGCTTGAGAAGTTCAACAAGCTTGCTGCAGCACACGGTGTTAGCACAAAGGTTGAGGATCTTCTTCCAGAGGTACTTGTAGCAGGTGATGATGCAGGTACACTTACAGCTGAAGGTGCAAAGCTTCTTGATCCAACAGGCGAGCTGGAGCCAGGCTGCCCACTTGCTCCACCAGAAGGTGATGCAGGTACAGGTATGGTTGCTACAAATGCTGTTTCAGTTGGAACAGGTAATGTATCAGCTGGTACATCAGTATTCTCTATGGTCGTACTTGATAAGCCACTTTCTAAGCCATACGAAGAAATCGATATGGTTACAACACCAACAGGTGAAGCAGTAGCAATGGTTCATTGCAACAACTGTACATCAGACCTTAATTCTTGGATTGGAATTTTCAAGGAATTTGCAGATGCATTTGGCGTAGATATTTCTATGAATGATATCTATGGAACACTTTACCGCAAGGCTCTTACAGAGGATGCTAACTGCGGCGGCGTTGTTTCATTTAACTACTTCGGTGGTGAGCCAGTAGTTGGCGTAAACGAAGGACGTCCAATGGTTGTTCGTCAGCCAGATGCAAAGTTTACACTTGCAAACTTTATGCGTTCAAATCTTTACGGAGCACTCGGTGTTCTTAAGATTGGTAACGATATTCTTCTTAAGGAAGAAAAGGTTTCTATCAAGTCTATTACAGGACACGGCGGATTCTTTAAGACAAAGGGTGTTGGCCAGTCTGTACTTGCAGCTGCACTTAACGCACCAATCACTGTAATGGCAACAGCTGGCGAAGGCGGCGCTTGGGGTATGGCAGTACTTGCTAACTACTGCATTCGCGACGACAAGAGCCAAAAGCTTCAGTCTTACATTGATGAAAAGGTATTCGCAGGACAGGAATCTACAACAATGGAACCAGACCCAGAAATGGTTAAGGGCTACGATGAGTGGATTGCAGAATACAAGAAGGCACTTAAGGCAGAAGCTTGCGCCGTAGCGGAGTGGAGATAGTTGCCGCTCGGATATTAGATGAGTCCGTAGGTAACAAGCTATTATATTTCTCAAGAGAGGCGTGTTGCCGAACGGAGAAATATAATGCTTGTGACCGTAACGGACGGACTAAGGAGAATAGAGATGTTAGAAGAGTTGAAGAAGCAGGTATACGAGGCCAACATGGAGCTTCCAAAGCGTGGTCTTGTAACCTATACATGGGGCAATGTTTCTGGAATCGACAGAGAATCAGGAATCTTTGCTATTAAGCCATCTGGTGTAGAATATGAGGATTTGAAGCCAGAGGATATGGTACTTGTAAATCTTGATGGTGAGGTTGTAGAGGGCAAGTATAGACCAAGCTCTGATACAGCTACACACTTAGAGCTTTACAAAAAGTATGATAATATTGGTGGCGTTGTCCACACTCATTCTACTTATGCAGTAGCATGGGCACAGGCAGGCCGCGATATTCCACTATATGGAACAACACATGCAGATTACTTCTGCGGTACAATTCCATGCACAAGAAACCTTACTGAAAAGGAAATCGATGAGGCATACGAGGTAAACACAGGTAAAGTAATCATCGAGACCTTCGAAGACAGAGGAATTAACACAAAGTATGTGCCAGGTGTTATCTGCAAGAACCACGGTCCATTCACATGGGGCAAGGATGCAGACCAGGCAGTGTACAACGCAGTTGTACTTGAAGAGGTTGCTAAGATGGCACTCTTCACAGAGCAGGTAAACCCACAGGTTAAGCCAGCTCCAGATTGTATCCGTGACAAGCATTTCAACCGTAAGCACGGCGCTAATGCATACTACGGACAGAACTAAAACTTAAATATATGCAGAAACTAACATAAAATCTATAAAAGAAACTAACATGCGTGGGCGGTTCTACAGGAACCGCCCTTTTTTTAGTGCGTGTTAACTGCATGTTAAGTGTATGTTTGAAAATCAATTTTTTACTTAACAAAAAATCGGGCAAAAGTTAAGTGAAAATAGGAAATTAGATTTTACACTTAAAATCGCAAAATCCTGTTAAGTTTTCTGAAAAGAAAAATTTTTTCACTTAACTTTTTGGGATGATTTTGGGCTGCTGTTGGGATTATTTAAGTGTGGATTAGATGTTTTTGATTTTCACTTAACAGGTAGTTAAGTGTGAAATGCTATCTTGTGAATAAACTTAACTATGCTTCAAACTATTTAACCAAAGTAAAGTGAAAAAATTTTTTTCTTTCTCCCACTTAACCCACTTTTCGATTTTTAAGTGGGATTTTAAAAAGCACAAATATCACTTAACAACAATAAGGCAAGACCTGGATTATTCAGAGAATAGCACCACATGTACTATGAAGTGTGGTATAGTGTGTACAAGAGCCGCGAAATGAGAAAATGGCATAGATAAAGCTGTTAATATCGCTGACTATCTCGCAATAAAGCAAAATGGAGATATGATATGAAAATATTTTTAGTAGAAGATGATGATGCAATAGGAACAGGGCTTAAGTATTCATTGGAGAAGGAAGGCTATGAGGTGCTACTATGCGCATCTAAGGAGCAGGCCTTAGCTAGCTGGGAAAAAAGCCAGTATGCCCTTTGCATATTAGATATCAATCTGCCGGATGGAAATGGATATGATATATGTAAATACATAAAGGGCAAGGAGGATGTGCCAATTATTTTCCTGACAGCCAGTGATGCCGAAGTGAATGTGGTGATGGGGCTTGAGATGGGGGCAGATGATTACATTTGTAAGCCATTTAGAATTAATGAGCTAATGGCCAGGATTCGTACTGTCCTAAGAAGAGCTGGCAAAGGTAGCAGTACAGAAGAAGCTGACCAAGTGCTTACTATTCAACATATTAAAATCTATCCTAACGAGGCGAAGGTATGTAAGCTTAACTCACAAACAAATGAGGAAGAACAAATCGAACTGACAGCATTGGAATATCGTCTTTTGCTTACATTCTGCAATAACCGGGGCGTGGTGCTATCTCGCACTCAACTTTTAGAGGATATGTGGGATATTAGTGGAGATTTTGTAAATGACAACACCCTTACTGTTTATATCAAAAGGCTAAGGGATAAGATTGAAAAAAATCCTGCCAATCCAACTATTATAAAAACTGTCAGGGGAATGGGGTATATAGTTGAAAAATAAAGATTTTGTAAGAATGATTTTAATAGGAATAGCGGCAGTAGTAATAGCAATTATCACAGGACTATTTTTGTCAGGTCCCATTACAGCCATACTTATAGCAAGCCTTGGATTAGTGCTTATAGCTGTATTTTCCTATTATACAAATAAAAGATATAAGGCGTTGGCGAGGCTTAATATCTATTTGGATAAGGTGCTGGCTGGTGATGATATGCCAAGCATCCTTGACCAGGAAGAGGGAGAGTTGTCAATTCTTAAAACCAATATCTACAAAGCCACAACTACCTTGAATCATCAGAAGGAATTGCTTGCAGAAGATAAGCTTCGTATGGCAAATGCTATTGCAGACATTAGCCATCAGCTAAAGACGCCACTTACATCAATGATGGTGATGAATGATTTGCTAAAGACAGAGGAAGATGCAGATAAGAGGAAAGAATTCTTGAACACACAGTCCACTCAGCTGGATAGAATGAATTGGTTAATCCAGACATTGCTTAAGTTATCCAAGCTTGATGCAGGAACAATAGAGCTTAAATCAGAAAGCATTTTTGATAAAGATTTAATCTTAGAGGCGTTAAAACCATTTGATATACAGATGGATTTAAGAGGTATATCAAATATCGTAAATACGATAGGAACATCTTTTAAATGTGATAAAAACTGGACTATAGAAGCTATTCAAAATATCATCAAAAACTGCATAGAACACATGGAAAGCGGCGGCGCACTTACCATATCCTCAGAAGATACTAATATCTACAATCAGATTATTATTGCTGATATGGGATTTGGTATTGCAAAAGAGGATTTGCCACATATCTTTGAACGTTTTTATAAGGGAAAGAACGCCATAAAGGATAGCGTAGGCATTGGACTGGCACTGGCCAAAAGCATTATCACCAGCCAGCATGGAGATATATTAGTGGAAAGCCAAGAGGGAATCGGTACAAAGTTTTTCATAAGATTTTATAAGACACTTATCTAATGTGACTAAATTGTAATAAAAGAGTCACTTGATTGTAAGATAAAAAATGTAACCTATTCTCAAGATAAAAGATTGAGAAAAGGAGAATGGCATGAACATATTAGAAATTAGAAATCTATGCAAGGTATACGGAAAAGGTGAAACCAGGGTAGATGCCCTAAAAGACATTTCCTTTGATGTGAAACAGGGAGAATTTGTTGCTATAGTTGGTCCTTCGGGCTCGGGTAAATCAACACTTTTGCACATACTTGGTGGTGTGGATACCCCTACATCTGGAACTGTGAACATCGCTGGCACCGATATTGGAAAGCTGGATGAAACTAGGCTTGCGATATTTAGGCGAAGAAATATAGGCTTGATTTATCAATTCTATAATCTTATTCCGATTCTTAATGTGGAAGAAAACATGACCCTTCCAATCTTGCTTGACGGGAAAAAGCCAGATAAGCAGCTACTTAAGGATTTGGTAAATAAACTGGGATTAAAGGACAGGCTTAAGCATTTACCAAATCAGCTATCAGGTGGTCAGCAGCAGAGAGTGTCAATTGGAAGAGCTCTGATGAATCACCCCGCAATCCTATTGGCTGATGAGCCAACTGGAAATCTTGATTCCGAAAACAGTAAGGAAATCATTTCACTTCTTAGAAAATTCAATAGAGAAAACAATCAGACTGTAATTATCATCACCCATGATGAAAGGATTGCCCTTTCGGCGGATAGAGTAATCACAATTGAGGATGGCAAAATCACAAGAGATGCAAGCTTTGGGGAGGTGAGCGCATAATGAATATCATATCAAAGCTCACCCTAAGGCATTTGAAGCAAAACAAGAAGCGAACTGTTGTCACAATTCTTGGCATTGTAGCAGCGACAGCCTTGATTACTACAATGCTTGTAGGTATCACATCCTTCTTCGGCTTCTTTGGAACTACATCCATAAAAGAGGATGGCAACTGGCACGGTCAGTTTGAAAACCTTACAAAGGAGCAGATTGAGGAACTTAAGGCAGATAAAAGAATTGCTTCGGTAGCTGTTGTTGATGGCGATGCTGCTAACACTGGAGTTAGGATGCATTCAAAGGCTTCGGATAGAATGAAGCTTGGCAATGTGATTCATCTTGATGGGGAGGCTGTAAAGAATAAGGTCACATGTGATTATGATGGCACGCTTCCAAATGCGGCTGGTGAAATTGCAATTGAGGAACAATTTTTGCTGGATAATGATTTATCAATTAAGCCAGGGGATTCTATTTCATTTGATTTAGGCGCCAGATACATGAATGATCCTGATGGAAAAAAGGTCTACATGGCAGGAAATTATCACTCTAACGAAGAGTTTGAGATGATTTCTGAAGAAACCTGTGAGGTCACAGCGATACTACATTCAAATTCTCCAACTGATGGATTTGATATTCTGATGTGCTTTGATGATGATTTAGTGCCTAAAGAAAACTTTGTAAGTATATGTTTGAAAAAGCTTGATTTTAGAGCCTCGGCTACACTGCAAAGTATAGCTAATGACCACAATCTTACTCTCTCAAGCAGAAACACAGAACTACTTATATCAGTGTTTTCTTTTGACAAATCAAGTAGGGGTGTTGCAGCTATAATTCCAGCAGGGTTAATGGCCCTTGCAGTTATTGTAGGGGTGTCAGTTATTCTTATCTACAATGCATTTGGAATGTCTCTAATGGAAAAGACCAGATATTTGGGAATGCTTGCAAGCGTGGGCGCTACAAAGAAGCAAAAGAGAGGTTCCATTTATTTTGAGGCATTTATACTGGCTCTTTTTGGAATTCCACTTGGTATATTTATAGGATATATAGGCGCATATTTTACAATATCTATATTGGGAAAGGCGATTATAGATTCCAATATGATTATGGGTGGCGCCGAAGGATTTGAAACGATACCTGTAAATGCTCCATTAGTAGTCTATTTATTTGTTATCGTAATTGCGATAATTACTATTTCTATTTCATCTATGGTGCATGCAATAAGGGCTTCCAAAGTGATGCCTATTGATGCACTGAAAAGTGCAAATAATATAAAAGTAAAGTCGAGAAAGCTAAAGATTAATCCTCTGATTAGAAAAGTATTTGGCTATGAAGGGGAGCTTGCCTACAAGAATATCAAAAGAAATGGCTCAAAGGCAACGGTTATCACCTTATCTATTGCTGCCTCTGTAACAATGTTCTTAGCAATAATGCATTTTTGTGGGGATTTTGAGAAGGCTAATGCTTATGAATTTAACATACCATATCAAATATACGTAAGCTGTGCTGTATCTGACAAGGATATGCTAAAGGATGCGTTGGCTAAAAATAAAGATGTAACTAAGTGCTACACTTCTGATTATTATCTCTATCAGTTTTATAACAAGGATAAGGATCCTGATTTTGTGCCACCAAATGATATGATTTTAAATAAGGATTATTTAAATGAGGGATACAAATTTGTATTTGATGCTAAGGTAATGTCTCTGTGCACAATTCCTGATGAGGATTTTGAGGCTTTGTTAGATTCTAACGGACTTGATAAGGCAGATTACTTTGGTGATGAGCTTAAAGGTGTGGTGCTAAATAATTACTATAGAAAGACATCTGAAAAGCCTGTACTAAATGACGGAATAATCGGTCAAAAGCTGTTTTATGATAAACAAAAAGGGAATCTTCCTGCTGTAACAATAGGTGGATTGGTTGCCTATGAAAAGGATAACTACATATTTCGCCTTGTACCTAAAAATAGCGTGGTAGTCTATGTGCCAGAATTCATGTTTTACCCAAGATTAGTTGAAACCATGGGTGAAGAAAATGCCACAGTAACCATGGATATTGAAACAAACAATCCTGAGAAGCTTAATGATGAGCTGCTTAATATGCTTGAAAAAGATGGCTATCACAACTACACCTGCGGTAATTTAAGCGAGGCAGTTGGCGCCATGAAGGTGGTAATTCTTATATTAAAAACTGTTATGTACGGCTTTACCACACTTGTTACATTGATTGGCCTTGCCAACATGGTAAACACCATCTATACAGGAACCATCATGCGACGCAAGGAGTTTGCAATGTACCGTTCTGTTGGCATGGACGAAAGGGGATTTAACAGAATGCTTGCCTTGGAGGGATTACTTTATGGCATAAGGGCATTAGTGCTTGGCATTCCGCTTTCCATCCTGCTATCCTATCTAATGACCAAAAAAGCCAACAGCCAGATGGCATTTGAAATAAACATACCTATGTACCTAATGGTAATCACTGTTGTATTTATCATTATCGGCGCCAGCATGATGCTTAGCCTATCTAAGGTAAGGAAGGACGAGATTATTGAGGTGCTGAAGGAAGATATATGCTAGTGGCTTATTATTTTAGGTAGAATCATACAATAAACTTGCTTAAGGCTCCAGGGCAACTGTGCTCTGGAGCTTTTTGCATGGGGAAAAGTATCTTTTTGCAAAAATCACTCAGGAGATACTTTGAAATCTGAAAGTGTAAAAAAGAAATGGGGGAGCCCGCTTCGTAAAAAATGTTACTAAAGGTAAATAACCCATTTCTTGACTGGATTATAGAGTGGACTATTGATTTTTTAATCTATTTGACAAATACCCTATAGGGGTATATTATGACTGTGTAAAGATACCCTATAGGGGTATATATAAATAGGAGTTACAATTATGGGAAATAAGGAAGAGATTAATCTGGAAGCCTGTGAGTGCTGTTGCTCTGGTAAGCACAAAAGCCGTGATGACAAGGAATATAAGGATTTGATGAATCGTCTTAAGCGTATCGAGGGCCAGGTGAGGGGCGTTGAGAATATGCTTGAAAAGGATGCTTATTGTACTGATATTCTGATGCAAGTTTCTGCTATAACATCAGCACTTAACAGCTTTAACAAGGTGCTTTTAGCCAACCATGTGAAGACCTGCGTTGCTGATAACATCCGCGAAGGTAACGAGGATGTAGTGGATGAGCTTGTAGGTGTTTTGCAGAAGCTGATGAAGTAGTAAGCTTCTTCACTAAGTAGTACACAATAAGCGCACAAGAAGCATGACTTCTTATGGATACATTCATTGTGCTGTCAGCAAGAAGCTATGTGACTTCATCTGACTATCATGCTGCCCAGTTAATAAGATATGTGGTTATTTAGTTAAGTTTTATTTGGATTTTTCTATATTCACTTAAAATGCTCGAGAGCTGTTAAGTGAATATAATAAAAAAATAAATAAACTTAAAATAGATTAAAAGAATTTAATTAAAGTTAAGTTTGATGGTGATTTACCAATATTCACTTAACTAAGCACGGAAGTTGTATAAGTTTATTTCTATTATGTCAAAATAAACTTAAGTAATTCAAATAATGGAATCATAAAGTTAAGTTTATTATTTTTTATCATATATACACTTAACACGGATTTGGGTTTTTAAGTGAAAATCAATTTTTATGAAAATCACTTAAGTATTATTTGATTTATAGTTAAGTGAATTTCAAAAAATGAAAAAGGAAACTTAACTAGGCAAATACATGCCAAATAAGCTATGACTTCTTGTGGGATACTTAAGGAAAAAAATATATTATTAATAGACTTAATGAAGATAGAGAATGATTTGGAAGGATGTGATTAAATGGAGCAATACAATGTTACGGGAATGAGTTGTGCTGCCTGCCAGGCCAGGGTGGAAAAGGCAGTTTCGGCTGTGCCAGGTGTTGACAGCTGTGCCGTGAGCCTGCTTACTAATTCCATGGGAGTAGAGGGCAGTGCAGATGCAGCTGCTATCATAAAGGCAGTTGAGGATGCAGGCTATGGAGCCAGTGTTAAGGCTCAGACTTCCGATGCAGGCACCTCAGTTCCTAATTATGATAATGAATTAAAGGATACTGAAACTCCAAAAATCAGAAATAGACTTATTGCATCAGTTATTCTTCTGGTTCCACTTATGTATGTAAGCATGGGGCACATGATGTGGGGATGGCCACTGCCAGGATTCTTAGATGGAAACCATATTGCTATGGGAATCTACGAGTTGATTCTTGCGGCAACGATTATGGTAATCAACCAAAAGTTCTTTATCAGTGGATTTAAGGGACTTATGCACCGGGCTCCTAATATGGATACATTGGTGGCTATGGGCTCGGCGGCATCCTTTATATATAGTGTGTATGCACTGTTTGCTATGACAACCGCACAGTTGAATGGAGATTCAACAAGAGTAATGGAGCTGATGGATGAGTTTTATTTCGAATCCGCAGCCATGATTCTCACCCTTATCACTGTTGGAAAAATGCTTGAAGCTATTTCTAAGGGAAAGACTACAAACGCTCTAAAGGATTTAATGAAGCTTGCGGCAAAAACAGCTGTTGTCATAAAGGATGGCAAAGAGACAGAGGTTCCTATTGAACAGGTGAAGATAGGAGACAGATTTGTAGTTAGACCGGGGGATAACATACCTGTTGACGGCGTGGTAGTTGAGGGAAGCAGTGCAGTTAATGAGGCAGCCCTTACAGGCGAGAGCATTCCTGTAGATAAGACAGTTGGAGATACAGTATCTGCAGCTACTAGCAACGAAAGCGGTTACATGGTTTGCGAAGCTACGCGAGTAGGAAAGGATACCACCCTTTCTCAGATTATTCAGATGGTAAGTGATGCAGCAGCTACAAAGGCTCCAATTGCAAAGATTGCAGATAGAGTATCGGGAGTATTTGTTCCAGCAGTTATTCTAGTTGCCATTATCACATTTGTAATATGGATGCTAGTGGGACAGCCTGTAGGCTACGCCCTCGCAAGGGCAATCTCGGTGCTGGTTATCAGCTGTCCATGTGCACTTGGCCTTGCCACACCAGTGGCTATTATGGTAGGTAACGGTATGGGCGCCAAGAACGGCATCATGTTTAAAACAGCAGTTTCACTGGAGGAAGCAGGTAAGACTCAGATAGTTGCCCTTGATAAGACAGGCACCATCACCAAGGGTGAGCCAAAGGTTATAGGTGTTTTTGAGGCTGAAGGAATAGATGATGTTGATTTGGTAAGGGTTGCATTTGCCCTTGAAAGCAAATCGGAGCATCCTTTAGCTAAGGCTATAGTAGAGCGTGGCTTAGAGGATGGCATGGAGCCGGCAGATATATCTGATTTTAAAGCCCATGCAGGCAGTGGCCTAAGTGCCACACTTGATGGAGAAAACATATATGGTGGTAACGGAGATTTTATCAAAAAATATGTTGATATAGATAAAGAAAGCCTTGGTCTTGCAGACACACTTGCTAACAAAGGAGAAACACCTTTGTTCTTTGCCAAAGGAAACAGGTTCCTTGGAATTATATCTGTGGCAGATGTGATAAAGGACGACAGCCCAGAGGCAATAAGGCATCTTAAAAATATGGGCATTCACGTAGTAATGCTTACAGGCGATAACGAAAAGACTGCACAGGCTATTGCAAAGGAAGCTGGAGTTGATGAGGTTATCTCGGGTGTTAAGCCTGAAGGCAAGGAAGAGGTAATCAGAAAGCTTCAGGAATATGGCAAGGTTGCCATGGTAGGAGATGGAATAAATGATGCGCCAGCCCTAACACGTGCTGATATTGGAATAGCCATTGGCGCAGGCACTGATGTGGCAATTGATGCAGCAGATGTAGTAGTGGTAAAAAGCAGATTATCTGATGTTGCTGCAGCCATAAGACTTAGCAAGGCCACACTTAGAAACATCCACGAAAATTTATTCTGGGCATTCTTCTACAACGTAATCGGAATACCTCTTGCAGCAGGTGCTTATATCCACGCCTTCGGCTGGACTCTCAACCCAATGTTTGGAGCAGCTGCAATGAGCCTTTCAAGCTTTTGTGTTGTAACAAACGCCCTAAGATTAAATCTATTTAAAATGCATGACAGCTCAAATGATAAACCAATGAAAAACACTTTGGGCCACCACATGCTTATTAATAACAATGTAACAAACAAGGAGGAAAACAATACTATGGAAATTACAGTTAATGGAATGATGTGCATGCACTGCGAAGCACACGTAAAGGAAGCCCTCGAAAAGCTCCCAGGAGTTGAGGAGGCTACAGCAAACCACGAGGCCAACCTTGTAACCCTCAAAACTTCAGCCGACGTAGCCGAAGCTGATATCAAGGCTGCCGTAGAAGCTGCCGGCTACGAATACGTCGGCATCAAGTAAATCGTTTAGCTGCCAGCCGCTAAAGTGTAGACAATAGCGACAGCTTTGATTCGGTGTTGGTGTCGGAGGCGATGATACCTAAGTAGATAGGTTCGGTGTAGCCTGCCTCTGAAAATGGCGAAAAGCCAGAGATGTCGATGGCGTAAGGTTTGCCGGCATCATCACGTATAAACAAAGGCTCAAATTCATCTAAAAGTGATGGGTTGTTAGCCTTGATGAATTCTTCAGGGTCTAACAGGTAGTCGGAGCTATTTGCGTTGTCCAAGGCGAAGGAATCGCCTATGATGATGTCAAGCTTTTCAGCGCTGATGGCAGACATAAGCTTCATGGAAGAAGCGTAGGCGTATTGCAGATTCTCGCCGGATGGGTCTTCTGTAATGAGAAGATCGCGGTAGCTGCTGATGATTAGACCGCTTTGGTCTTCCAATGCATTTGTCATGTCCTCGTCTACGGCTACATTCACGTAAGCCACATATAAATCAACAGAGCCAGCGTGTTTAACAGTTCTTATAATAGAAAAAATAGCGCAAATCAAAACTACAGTTACGATTATGTGGATTTTGTAGTAATCCCATATGTACTGTAGTTTTTGTTTTGCGCTTAATTCTTTAAAGGTTGAATTTCTTTCTTTCATAATTTTAGCTTTCACTCTGTTCTTCGCACTGGATTAAGATGTTCTTCATAAGCATGGCAGAAAACAATGCACATGTGCCAACTCCAAAAATGATAAGTGGTGTGCATACGTAGTAGATGAGATAAGCCATGATTACGTATATGCCAGCCATTATAACAGTGCAGAAGATAAATCTCATTCCTAGCATGATGGAATTCTTGAACATGTTGATTATCGTATTTTCGAAGCGGGCGTTAAGTGGAAAAACCCATAAAAGTACGATGATGTATGCGATGCAGGCTACCACAAGGATGGCGCTGACAAGTGTCCAAAATACTGATGTAAAGCATAGATGGTACATTACATAAGCATCAACAGCAAGCACTACGCCAAGTACAGTCATAATGATTCCGATGATAGTGCTTTTCAAAAATTCATTCTTGAAGCTTGAAAAGAAGGCTTTAGTAATATAGCCCTCCTCATCGCGAGCAATCTTTCCAGTACAATAGCAAAGGGCAGTAGTGGAAGCACCAATTGTAAAAACAGGTATGCAGCAAACGAACCAAAGAATGTTAAGCCAAACGCTGTATACAACCTTTGTCAAAAATCTAAGGACTGGTCCGTCGTAGTTCAATAAATTACGCATAAAAAACTCCTATATGCTAATTTCTTGTAGACTCTCTTAAGATAAGATTTGTCTCAGTGTAAACTGTTCTGTAGTTAAGATCAGGCTGTTCGATACGTGACAACAGCAGGTTTGCTGCTGTGTAACCGATGGCCTGTGAGTGTATGTGGCAGGTGGTAAGAGCAGGTGTCATTACCTTTGATTCGGCGGAATCGTCGAAGCCACAAATCATAAGATCATCTGGGTAAGATTTACCCATAATCTTAAGGCAATTTACAATATCTATAGCGACGAAATCGTTGGCGCAGATTAGAAGCTCTGGATATTCGTCAAGCTGTGAGAAGACGTTGTACAAGCAAGAAAAGTAATCTGGACCGTGCTTGTGAATATTTGCCAAACAGAATTTTTCATCTATAGAAAGTCCGTTTAAATACATTGCATTTCTGAATGCCATGTATCTTTCGAAGAATGAGCGGCAGTGATTAGCCTCTCCTACGAACCCTATCTTTTTAACGCCTCTAGCCTTCATATCAGAAATAAGCTGATAGATTCCAGAAGAATTGTCCATCATAAGGATGTCACCAGCCAGCTGTTTTTCATGGCTTTCCACAGGAGCATCTACAAATAGAAGAGGAAGGTCAAGACAACCTAACATTTCACAATATTTTAGATTGAACATTTCAACACAGATGATTCCAACAGTGCGTTCTTTATTAAAGCTGGCTGGAAAAGTCAGGTCTCTAAGGTTGTCACTGGTAACTCTGTGCATGGTCATGCTGTAGCCCAAACCTGTAATCTCGTGCTGAAACTTGTCCAACATGGTAGACGCAAAGTGTGAGTTATCAAGGAAGTTTCCTATAAAAAGAGCAAATTCCCCAGTTTTTAATGGCTCTTTTACAGGAGTGCTTCCTAATATATCGGAAACAGAATTAGCGTAAGAAAACTGCTTGTAACCCATTTCTACAGCCTTAGCTAATACCTTTTCCCTGGTGGAATCTGCAAGGATTCCGGTGTTGTTAATAGCCTTTGATACAGTGTTTCTAGAAACCCCTAATGCATCGGCAATATCTTGAATAGTAACTTTGTTTGCCATTATAATCTCCTAATATAATATAGATTTAAATGTAAAAACTAAAAATTTATCAATTCATTAGTAAAATATTACTGTCTAATTATAAAATGTAAAAATATATTTGTCAAATGTAAAAATGCATGTGAAAATTGTTACAAAAACGCCCCGAACTAGTTGTTATATTTTTACAAATAAACAAAAATAGATTGACACAAATGTAAAACATGGTATAGTTTATGCATAAACAAATTGTGCAAACGCACAAATAAATGTGACATATTTAGGAGGATGAATGGAAAAGGAAGGAAAATTGCATAACACCTTAACATACGTTATGCATCACTGGAGATTATATGTGTTCTTTTTAGGACCAGCATTGCTGCTTACAATCATATTTAAGTACCTGCCAATGGGCGGTATATTGATTGCATTTGAAAAGTATAGCCCTTTTAAAGGCTTCTTTGGAAGTGAGTGGGTAGGATTAGAATATTTTAAACAGTTCTTATCTTCACCAGACTTCATGTCTTATCTTGTTAATACATTAAAGCTTAGTGTATTTGGATTATTATGGGGCTTCCCAGTACCAATCATTTTAGCTCTTCTTCTTAATAGAATAGAGAGCAGCAAGATAAAGCAGAAGATTCAGCTTGTTTTATACATGCCAAACTTCATTTCAGTTATCGTACTTTGTGGTATGGTAAGAATTCTTCTTTCAGTTACAGGACCGGTTAATATGATGTTTAATACAACAATTAACTTCCTCACATTACCAGAAGCATTTAGACCAATCTACATTATAAGTGGTATCTGGCAGGGAGCAGGTTGGGCATCAATTATGTACACAGCTTCACTTGCAAATGCCAGCCAGGAATTAAAGGAAGCAGCTCAGATCGACGGAGCTAATATCTTCCAGCAGATTAAGGCGGTTGAGTGGCCAGCAATCAAGGATATGGTTGTTATCCAGTTCATTTTACAGGCAGGTAACATCATGAGTATTGGATTTGAGAAGGCTTACGCACTTCAGACAGACCTTAACCTTGGTGCTTCAGAAATCATTGCAACCTATGTATATAAGAAAGGTTTGCTTGACGGAAACTACAGTTATTCAACAGCGGTTGGTTTGTTCAACACAGTAATCAATCTCATCTTGCTTATTTCAGTTAACAAGATTGTAGAGAAGATGAACGATGGACAGGGACTGTAATCAGGAGGAAGAAATGGAAACAAAGAAAAAGAAAAAAAGTGCGTTTTCCAGATATTCAGCTGGTGACAAAGCATTCTTAATTGTAGGATATTTGATTTTAGCATTATTCGTATTTGCGATAATCGTTCCTATGGTATACATCGTAATAGCATCCTTCATGGATCCTATTACATTACAGAATACAGGTATTACTTTTGACTTAGATAAATGGACTCTTACAGCTTATGAAAGAGTTATTTCAAACGGACAAATTTGGGTAGGCTTTAAAAATGCAGTGATTTATTCATTAGTGTTTACCTTCCTATCAGTAGCCATAACAATGCTCTGTGCCTACCCAATGTCATTACAAGACTTTAAGGGAAGAAAAATATTTAACGTAATCTTCATGATTACAATGTTCTTTGGCGGTGGTTTGATTCCTACATATTTGCTCATCAGTAACTTAGGCTTACTTGATAGCATGTGGGCAGTAGTTCTTCCAGGAGCTTTCTCAGTATGGAACATGATTATCGCTCGTACATATTATAGAGGAATCCCAGGCGAGCTTAGAGAAGCTGCTGAGGTTGATGGAGCAAACGAGCTTACATTATTCTTCAGAATTCTTCTTCCAGTATGTACACCAGTTATCGCAGTCCTTTGTTTATGGCAGTTCGTAGGAATGTGGAACAGCTACTTCGATGCAATGATTTACTTAAACACAGCATCCAAGCAGCCACTTCAGCTTGTACTTAGAGCTATTCTTATTCAGAACCAGCCAGATGCTGGTATGATTGCAGATATGCAGTCTACAGCTGAAAGAGCAAGACTTGCAGAGCTACTTAAGTATTCAACAATTATTATTTCAAGTTTACCACTTCTTGTAATGTATCCATTCTTCCAGAAGTATTTCGATGCTGGAATTATGGTGGGTTCAGTAAAAGGCTAAAACATCTTTTGCTAGTAACGGCACAGAGCCGTTCTATATATAGGAGGAGAGAAAAGAATGAAAATGAAAAGTGCAAAGAGAGTTGTTGCAGCAGCTCTAGCCGTAACAATGGCATCTACAATGTTTGCCGGTTGCGGTTCAAAGGGAAACAATGCAAGTAACGCTGATAAGGTTGATATGGAAAACCTTTCATTCCCACTTGCAGAGACAGTTACTATTACAGGTACAACAAGCTACCCTGTAGGAACTGAAGAAGATCCAAACAAGCGTACAATCTTCAAGAGATTAGAGGAAGAGACAAACGTACATGTTGACTGGACTGCAATTTCATCAGACCAGTGGGGTGACAAGATTTCACTTAACATGGCTAATGCAAACACTCTTACAGACTTCGTATTTACAGCAGGCTTCAGCGACAACGACTTAATCAGATATGCTGACCAGGGCGTTATCGTTCCAGTTGAGGAATACATTGACAATTACATGCCAAACCTTAAGGCAGTATTTGATAAGTACCCAGAATACCGCACAATGTGTGAGGACGCTGATGGACATATCTGGGCACTTCCATGGATTGAGCAGCTTGGTTCAGAGAAGACTGCTATCCAGACAGTTGGTAACAACATGACATTCATCAACCAGAAATGGCTTGATTTCCTTGGACTTGAGACACCAACAACAGTTGATGAATTCGAGCAGGTATTACTTGCTTTCCAGGAGCATGCTCCAGAGCTTCAGAAGGAATTCGGTATTGATGGTGACATCATTCCAATGTCTTGTATCGTAAACGATCAGGATCCAAACCTTCTTATCAACGGTTTTGGCGATGGTATCGGTGATGTTGATATGGGACAGCACATTGCAGTTACAGATGACAAGAAGGTTATTTGTACAGCAACAACAGATGGCTTCAGAAAGGGTGTTGAGTGGCTACACAAGCTTTACGCTGAAGGACTTATCGATCCAGAGTGCTTCACACAGGATTGGTCAACATATGTTGCAAAGGGTAAGTCACACAGATATGGTGTTTGCTTTACATGGGATGTAGCTAACATCGATAACATTCAGGATTACGTTCCACTTAAGGCTTTAAAAGCTGACACAGTAAATGTAACACCTCAGAACGGTTCATTTACATCAGGTTTCGATAGAGGTCGTTGTGTAGTAACAAGCGTTTGCAAGAACCCAGCATTTGTTTGCGCATGGCTTGATAAGATGTATGATCCATTCCAGTCACCACAGAACAACTGGGGAACATACGGTGAAGATGATGATTTCGATATCTTCGAGCTTAGCGAGAACGAAGATCGCGAGAAGATGCTTAAGCATGCACCACTTGGCGATGCTTCTCCAGTAGAGGTTCGTGAGGCTGAGTGCGTTGGTGGCCCTCTTGCAGTTCTTGATGAGTACTACGGAAAGTATGTAACATGCCCAGATGATGCACAGTATCGTCTTGATTGGATCAAGGATTACTACACAGATGATATGCACTGCAAGTATGTTTACCCACGCGTATTTATGTCAGCAGAAGACACAGAAAAGCTTTCAGCAATCCAGACAGATTTAGTATCATACTTAAACTCAAGCAAGGCTGAGTTCATCAGAGATGGTATTACAGATGATTCATGGAATGCATACATTAACCAGGTTGATAGCTACGGCTTAGACCAGTACCTTGAAATTTATCAGAAGTATTTTGATGATTTCTATGCAAAATAATATTAGATAGTAAGGAAGAGAAGATATATGAACAGTCAAACTTTGAGAGAGGCTAGAAAATACGAGGAGGCCTTTGAAAAGTTAATTCCAGCGGAGCAAAGACCAAAATTTCATTTGTCTCCACGAGTAGGTTGGATGAACGATCCAAACGGATTTTGTATCTATAATGATAAGTACCATTTATTTTATCAGTATCATCCATATGATGCACATTGGGGACCAATGCATTGGGGTCATGCAGTAAGCGAGGATTTGCTCCACTGGGAGTTCCTTCCTGTAGCACTTGCTCCAGATGAATATTACGATAAAGACGGAGTTTTCTCTGGAAGTGCCATTACATTAAAGGATGGAAGACATTTGCTCATATACACGGGAGTAATGAAGCGCACTGTAGAAAATGGACAGATGAAGGAATTTCAGACTCAGTGCGTTGCAATAGGCGATGGCCTGGATTATGAAAAATATGAGAACAATCCAGTAATCAATTCTGATTTAATTCCAGAGGGCGCCAGCAAGACAGACTTTAGAGATCCTAAGATTTGGGAAAAGTCTGACGGAACTTACAGATGTCTTGTTGCAAATCGCTCGGCAGATGGAAGTGGTCATTTACTCTTATTCAAGAGTGATGACTGCATCCACTGGGATTTTGAAAAAATATTTGCTGAAAATAAGAGACGCTACGGGCTTATGTGGGAGTGCCCGGATTTCTTTACATTAGATGGAAAGGGCGTACTTCTCACAAGTCCACAGGACATGCTTCCTGAGGGCTTCGAATTCCACAATGGTAACGGTAACCTTTGCATTATCGGTTCATACGATGATGCTACAGATACCTTTACAGAGGAAAGTGTTCAGGCTGTTGACTACGGAATCGATTTCTACGCTATGCAGACAATCCTTACAAAGGATGGCAGACGCGTAATGATTGGCTGGATGCAGAACTGGGATACAGCAGGTGCCCATGATGCTAGAGAACCATGGTTTGGTCAGATGTCACTTCCTAGAGAAGTAACATTCAAGGATGGCAGATTATGCCAGTGGCCAATCAGAGAAATTGAAAACATGCGTACAAACAAGGTTGAATACAAGGACGCATTAGTGGAGGCAACTAAGGATCTTAAGGATAGAGATAGCGAGTCTATTTCAGGCGGTGTTTCTTTCGAAGGAATCAAGGGCAGATGCCTTGATATAGAGCTTGAGGTTAAGCCAAAGGACATTGACACAATGTTTGACAGATTTGTTATTTCAGTTGCTGCAGATGACAAGTTCCACACAGATATCGTACTTAGACCAAAGGAGAATATTGCAAAGATTGATAGAAAGTTCTCTGGTAGTAGACGTGCTATAGTACATCAGCGACGTGCTCATATTCCGTGGACAAGTGAGACAATTAATGTTAGAATCATCATGGATCGATATAGCATGGAAGTCTTTTTCGAGGAAGGAAAGTATGTTATGACAGCATCACTTCCTACAGATGTTTCATGTGATGGTATCTATTTTAATACTAACGAGGATGCAATTATTAGCATCAAAAAATACGACTTAAACTAAAATTTAGTAGAGCGAGGGAATATGAACAAAACATTTGACGTAGTTGCTTTAGGCGAACTATTAATTGATTTCACAGAAAACGGAATAAGTGAACAGGGCAATCCACTTCTTGAGGCTAACCCAGGTGGTGCCCCATGTAACGTGCTTGCAATGCTTCAAAACTATGGTAAGTCCACAGCATTCATTGGCAAAGTAGGAAATGATAATTTCGGACATATCTTGGCAGACACTGTTAAGAGTCTTGGCATCGATATTTCTAATTTAAAATATGATGATGAAATACATACTACACTTGCTTTTGTACACACCTACGAGGATGGAGACAGAGATTTCTCGTTCTACAGAAACCCAGGTGCTGATGTAAGATTAAGCGCAGAGGAAATTAATCCAGAGCTTATTAAGAGTGCTAGAATTTTCCATTTTGGTACACTTTCAATGACACATTCAACAGTTGAAAATGCCACAATTAAGGCAGTTCAGCTTGCAAAGGATAACGGCTGCTTAGTCAGCTTCGATCCTAACTTACGTCCACCACTTTGGAGCGATTTAAGCGTTGCAAAGGAAAAGATGGATTACGGTTTTAGTAAATGCGATATATTAAAGATTTCTGATGATGAGATTACATTCTTTACAGGCGAGGCTGACGTCCTTAAGGGTGCTAAGCTTATCAAAGAAAGATACGGAATTAAGCTTGTATGTGCAACACTTGGTAAGGAAGGTAGCTATGCACTTTACGGTGATAAGGTGGTTAAATGCAATCCATTCCTTAATCCAAACACAATCGAAACAACAGGTGCTGGCGATACATTTATGGGTTCAGTTCTTAATTCGGTACTTGAGGTTGGTATCGACAATTATGATGAGGACAGCCTTTTAGGAATGCTTACAGTAGCAAATGCCGCAGCTTCTATTATCACAACAAAGCGCGGTGCCTTAAAGGTAATGCCAAAAGAGGACGAGATTAAGGAATTTATTAAAACAAGATAGTTTGTTTTAGAAATGAATTACTTGCCCTACGGACAAATGTCCGTCACAGACAAATTTTTTGTTGTAAGTGAATAGGTTTTATAGTATAGTATCAGAGATGGTTACTTTAGTAGGGTAAAGTGAAATCTCTGATACTTTTTTGTTTTATATAAATCACTGAAAATGTGCTATTATATTTAGGAAAAAAGTAAGATATTAAGGAAGGTATCCACATGGATCTTTTTGATTACATGCGACAGGAAGCAAAGAAAAAAGAATCGCCTCTTGCAGCCAGACTTCGTCCTACCACTTTAGATGAGGTGGTTGGGCAGCAGCACATTATTGGCAAGGACAAGCTTTTATATCGTGCCATTAAGGCCGACAAGCTTTCTTCCATCATATTCTATGGGCCACCTGGTACAGGAAAGACTACTCTTGCACAGGTTATAGCCCACACCACATCAGCAGAATTCACATCTATCAATGCCACTACATCTGGAAAAAAGGATATGGAAGCAGTGGTTGAGGGTGCCAAGCAAACTCTTGGAGCTTATGGCAAGAAAACCATATTATTCATAGACGAGATTCACAGATTTAATAAAGGACAACAGGATTACCTGCTACCATTTGTTGAGGACGGCACAATCATATTGATAGGAGCCACCACAGAGAATCCTTACTTTGAGGTAAACGGCGCGCTTCTTTCCCGTTCCATTATATTTGAGCTTAAGCCACTGGACGTTAGCGATATAAAGACTCTTATTATGAGAGCTCTTACAGATGATGAAAAGGGCTTAGGCAGCTATGATGCCATCATAGATGATGACGCTTTGGAATTCTTGGCAGACATTGCAAACGGAGATGCTAGAAGCGCTCTTACAGCTATAGAGCTGGGTGTTCTTACTACTGACAGATCAGAGGATGGTAAGATTCACATCACCATCGATGTTGCCAGCGAATGTATCCAAAGAAGAGTTATCAAATACGATAAAGATGGCGATAATCATTATGACACCATTTCTGCTTTTATTAAAAGTATGAGAGGTAGCGACCCAGATGCGGCAGTATATTATCTGGCAAGAATGCTATACGCAGGAGAGGATCCTAAATTCATAGCAAGACGTATCTGTATATGTGCATCAGAGGATGTTGGAAACGCAGACCCACAGGCTCTTGTGGTTGCCACATCAGCATTCCTTGCAACAGAACGTATCGGCATGCCAGAATGCCAGATTATCTTATCTCATGCAGCCACCTATGTGGCCTGTGCACCAAAGTCAAATGCAGCCTACGGAGCCATTGACCTTGCTATGCAGGAGGTAAAAAACAACACTACCAGACCAATTCCAACACATCTCCAGGATGCTCACTACAAATCAGCAAGCAAGCTTGGTCACGGTATTGGATATGAATATGCACACGATTTCCCAAATCATTTTTCACACCAAAGGTATCTACCTGAGGGACTTGAAATCGGTGATTTCTATAAGCCAGGGAACCTTGGCTACGAGAAGCAGATAACTGAATATCTTGATTATATAAGGAGAGAAAAATGAAGAAGTACAGCGAAATGTCACCCGAAGAATTAGCAGCAGAGAAGGAGCTACTCAGAAAAGAGTATGTTGCATGGCAGGCAAAGGGCCTTAAGCTTGATATGAGCCGTGGCAAGCCATCAATTGAGCAGCTCAACCTTTCTATGCCACTATTCGATATCCTTGATGGAAAGTCACTTATGAAGTGTATGAATGGTGTAGAAACTAGAAACTACGGCCAGCTTGAAGGTATCGTAGAGGCACAGCATCTTATGGCAGAAATTATGGATTGCCAGCCAGAACAGGTTATTGTATGCGGTAACTCATCACTTAATATCATGTTTGATACAGTTGCTCGTGGTTACATGTTTGGTTTCGATGGATGCACACCATGGTGCAAGCTTGAAAGAGTAAGATGGTTATGCCCAGTTCCAGGTTATGACAGACATTTTGCTATTACACAGCATTTTGGATTTGATATGATTAACGTTCCTATGAACGAGGACGGTCCAGATATGGATGTTATCGAAGGCTTAGTTGCTGCAGATGACAGCATTAAGGGTATCTGGTGTGTTCCAAAGTATTCTAATCCACAGGGTATCGTATATTCGGATGAGGTTGTCAGACGTATGGCAAACCTTAAGCCAGCAGCTAAGGACTTCAGAGTATTCTGGGATAACGCATATGCGGTACATCACCTTTACAAGGAAAAGAGCAAGATTTTAAATATCCTTCACGAGTGTGAGGAAGCAGACAATCCAAATCTTGTATTTGAATTTGCATCTACATCTAAGATTACATTTGCAGGCGGCGGTATCGCTGCAATCGCTTGCAACCACAACAACCGTGAAGAACTTAAGAAGACACTTACAGTTCAGACAATCGGATTTGATAAAATCAACATGCTTCGCCATGCCAGATACTTCCAGGATGTGGAATCAGTATCTAAGCACATGGAGAGACATGCAAAGATTCTTCGTCCTAAGTTTGAGCTTGTTATTAAGACAATGGAAGAGGATTTAACAGGTCCAGGATGTGGTTCATGGATTTCACCAAAGGGTGGATATTTCATCACATTTGAGGCTCCAAAGGGAACAGCTACTCGTATCGTAGATTTAGCATCAGAGGCAGGTGTTAAGCTTACACCAGCTGGTGCACCATTCCCATACCACATGGACCCAGCAGATTCTATCATCCGTTTTGCTCCATCTCTTCCACCAATCGAAGAGCTTGAACAGGCAGCTAAAATCTTTACAGTATGCGCACGTATCGCATATTTGGAAAAGCTTATCTTAGCTAAGATGGAGTAATATGAAAATACCTATTCATCCTCCCATCTACTTATGGTAGAATAACCATTAGTAAGCTCGTTAGAGCAATTGATGGGAGGATATATCATGGGTAACGCAATCGTCGCACAGTCAGGTGGTCCTACTGTTGCAATCAATGCCAGCCTTGCTGGAGTCATCGAGGGAGTACTCGCCTCAAAATACGATAATATCTACGGTTCCTTAAACGGAATTCTCGGTATCAAAGATGATAATGTCATCGACCTTGGAAAAATCGCTAATTCAGATCCAAATTTTATTAAACAACTTAAGACAACACCTGCTATGTTTTTAGGTTCATGTCGCTTTAAGCTACCTAGTGTTGAGTCAAATGACCCTATTTACAAGCATCTTTTTGAGCAGTTCGATAAGTACAATATCGACGCATTTTTCTACATCGGCGGTAATGATTCTATGGATACCGTTGACAAGCTTTCTGCATACGCAAAACAAATCGATTCACACATCAGATTTATTGGAGTCCCTAAAACAATTGATAATGACCTTTGTGTCACAGACCATACACCAGGTTTTGGTTCGGCAGCTAAATACATCGCTACTACCACAATGGAAGTAGTATACGACGCTAAGATTTACAATTCACCTAGCGTAACTATCATCGAAGTAATGGGACGTGATGCAGGATGGCTTACAGCAGCTACTTCACTTGCCAGAAACGAATACTGTGCAGGCCCTGATTTAATTTACTTACCTGAGGTTCCATTTAATACAGAGATTTTTGTAAACGATTTATCTCGCCTCCTAAAGGAAAAGACTAATATCGTTGTTGCAGTTTCAGAGGGAATCCGTGATGCAGCAGGAGAATATATCTCAGCATCAACAGGAACACTTGATAACTTTGGTCATGCTCAGCTTTCAGGAGCAGGAAAGACTCTTGAGTATCTTGTTAAGGACAGACTTGGCTGCAAGTGCCGTTCTATCGAGGTAAATGTACTTCAGCGTGCAGCAGCTCACATCAGCTCTCTTACAGATATCGAAGAATCTGTAGAGCTTGGTAAAAACGGTGTTAAGTTTGCAGAGGATGGTGTAACTGGTGCTATGGTAATACTGAAGCGCACAAGCAATGAGCCATATACTGTAGAGTACGATTATGCTAAGATTCATGATATCGCTAATGAGGCCAAGGAAGTTCCTAAGGAATGGATTAATTCAACTCACAACTGGGTTACAGATGAAATGATAGAATACTTAAAGCCTTTAGTTCTTGGAGAGCCAGAGCTTGAGTATAAGGATGGACTTCCGGTTTATGTGACAATGTAAAAATAACCAGCAAGTAAAACTGCTTGCTGGTTATTTTTTGTCATGCTTTATCATAAGGATTGATTATACTATCAAATGATAGTATAATCATTTTACTATCAAATGATAGTAAAGGAGATTTTGTTATGATACCTAGAGCTACTAGGCATGATGTAGAAAAATTTCTCACTACCATACAGCGGTTGCTGTCTGATGAGAAGTTTGATATTGATAATGATTTTTTTCTAATTAAATCAAGAAAAAATGATACGGAGCATTCTACATCATATACACTGCTGGCTTTGGATTATGATGTATATGATGTCATTTCTGTTATTAAAGCATTACATGTTGAAGATTTTTCAGAAATAAAAATCGATGAAGATGACCCTAATCCGCCATTATTATATGTTTTTGGTAAAATAATTGGAGGCAAGGAAGTTTATATTAAAATCAAATATAGAGAATTGGATGATTCGGCGCAAGTTATATGTGTATCATTTCATTTTGCTGCCTGGAATATGAAGTATATGTTTAGAAAATGATATAGAAGCTGGAAAGGGGATAATATGGGAAAGATATGTCCAATTTGTGGTAAAGAACATGAATTAAGTGTTTATACAAGGAAGGCCAAAACTATTATTAAGGGGATAGAAGTTGAGTATGATGAACGATATTATTTATGTTCTAACAAAAAGAATGATAATGAATTTGCAACTGCAAGTATGGAAAATGCTAATCTTCTAAACGCAAGAAATGCATATAGAATTCAAATGGGCTTATTGACTTCGGATGAAATAGTTGAAATTAGAGAAAAGTATGGATTGTCACAAGTTGATTTATCGCAAATACTTGGTTGGGGAGAAGCAACTATTTCAAGATATGAAAGTAAGGCTATTCAAGATTCAGCATATGATAATATTTTGAGACTAATTAAAAATAATCCTGTACTGCTTTATTATTTTTATTTTAAGAACAATATGGCTATTAATGAAAATAAAAAAGAAATTATAAAGAATAAGCTTGAAGAAGAGTTAGAAAGTAAGGGGAGGGATTCATTAGTTCGAAGTAAACTGGGGAGTTATTATTTAAACTATTCAAAGCCATCTATAGAAAATGGATACAAAGAATTAGATATTGATAAGCTTGTACAAGTGATTAACTATATCGCGATGAATGTTGATGCTCTGTACAAAGTTAAGTTAATGAAGTATTTGTGGTACGTGGATATTTATTGTTTTCAAACTACTGGTAAGTCTATGACAGGACTGGTATATGAACATGCAAAAATGGGGGCATTACCATTAGGGCATGATGCGATTCTTGAACTGGATGAAGTCATGTGTGTAGAAGAAGAAACTGAAGATTACGATAATATACGTTTTCACATTATTTATAATGACAAATTAAAGCTTGATATGCTGACTAAATCTGATAAAAAAATAATTGATCAGGTTGTTGAAAAGTTTAAAAAGAAAAAGACGAAATTTATTGTAGATTATATGCATAAGGAAGAAGCTTATATACATACAGAAGATGAAGAAATTATTAGTTTTGAGTGGGCAAAGTATGTAAAATAATAAAAAAGGTTGTGGGTATCACCCACAACCTTATTTTTACAATTCTCTAGATTTATCAATACAAACTCTCTCGGCTTCAATAACTGCATTTCTAAAGCCAAGTGCTTCAAGTGTTGCAACAGCCTCAATGGTAGTGCCACCTGGTGAGCAAACCTGATCCTTAAGTACGCCAGGGTGTTCTCCTGTTTCAAGAACCATTTTGGCAGAGCCAAGCACAGCCTGTGCTGCGAATTTGTAGGCCTGGGCACGTGGCATACCTTCTGCTACGGCACCATCTGCCAATGCTTCTATAAACATAAATACATAGGCTGGTGAAGAGCCACTGATTCCAACAACAGCATCCTGTAATTTCTCAGGAACAATTTCAGCCTTACCAAATGATTCGAATAGCTTAAGGACGTCCTTAGCTTCATCATCAGAAACTAGCTT
>JAEEGI010004998.1_pt1 | contig 30714 bp, 24 predicted proteins | sample 8958751 | NCBI WGS metagenome assembly JAEEGI01 (sample SAMN16246545, study PRJNA631951) | gut metagenome | biome: gut microbiome; feature: rumen; material: KS-attached | host: Bos | place: Iran: Karaj | collected 2018-10 | reverse complement strand
GCACCCGCTGGCTCCGTGGTCCTGGCCATGGTCGTGGGCATGATGCTGGCCATGCTCGTGGTCGTGCCCGCAGCCGCAGGCGCCATGGTCGTGGCCATGGTCGTGGCCATGATGATGGTCATGCCCGTGGTCGTGTCCGCAGCCGCAGGCGCCATGGTCGTGGCCGTGGTGGCCATGTTCGTGGTCGTGCCCACAGCCACAGGCATCGCCTTCGGCCGAGGGATCCTTGAGGCCGTCGAGGGCCATGTGGCGACCAATTTCGAAGGCCTTGCGCAGATCGAGAGGGAAAAATTCCTCGCGACGACGCTGCTTTGCCTTCTCGTCGAAGCAGGGCGCCACGTACTCGCTGTAGTCGGAGAACTGCAGGGTATCGTAGCACCAGAGGGTCTGGGGCGTGGAAAGAATATTTCCGACAAAGCGCTCCATGAGGCTCAGGCGCTGGGGGAGGCCCCACTGCTCGGCCTGAGCCTCGGTCACGTTCATGGCGTAGAAGAAGGCCGTGGGCATGCGCTTGGGCGCAATGGACGTACCCTTGCCATCGTAGACAAGGTAGGGGAAGAGCAGGCGTTCGAGGAAGCTGCGCATCTGACCCGAGAGGTCCATGAAGTAGATGGGGCTGCCGAAGATGATGCCGTCGGCCTGGGCGAGCTTTTCCAGCAGCGGACTAAGCTCGTCCTTGGCGCCGCAGCGACCGTAGAAGGGGCCGTCCTTCTTCTTGCAGGCAAAGCAGCTCTTGCAGCCCGTGTAGCTCAGCCGGTAGAGGTCGATGATTTCGGTTTCCGCGCCGGCGCAGGCGTTCTCCACGCCCTCCATGGCCCACTTGAGCAGGCGCGCCGTGCTCCCCTTGGGACGGGGGCTTCCGTTGATGCCGTATATTTTCATGAGCTTCCTCTCCTTCATGCCGGCAGGGCCGAATCGCCAAGCCTGGCGTTTTGCGCCGGTCCCGGGGGACCTCTGGACAAGGCCTGCGCTCAAGCCCTGCGCGGCGCCCCGAGCCGGACGGCGTCCAGTGTAGGAGAGCCGGCATGCAGGGGTCAAGGAAGGGCGGAGGGCCTGCACTTCAAGTTCTGCCTGAAGCCTTCTGCCGGAGCGCGGCATGCATGCGGCAGGCTCCGGAAGCGCACCGGCAGGATCTTTCTAGAAGAGCGAGCAGAAGAAGGCCACCCAGAAGGGGACGGAAAAGTCGAGCACCATGGCGTGGAGTATGCACACGAAGGCCCAGTCCATGCCGAGCGTACGCACGAGCACGGGGAAGGTAGTGTCCATGGTCGTGCAGCCAGCCATGCTGATGACGGCGTGGCCCGGCAGGAACTTCACGGCAAAGGGGATGAGCACGAGGGCTATGGCCTCACGCAGGATGTTGCTGATGAGGGCGACCGTGCCGAGCTCGAGATGGCCGGCCTGGGAGATGAGCACCGAGGAGAGGGAGTAGTAGGCAAAGCCGGCTCCCACGGCAAGGCACTGCCAGACGGACCAGGTCAGGACGAGGGCGCAGGCCGCCGCGCCGAGAAAGGTGCCGACCGTCGTTGCAAGGGGAAAGAGCAGGAGGCGGGGCGAGAGGGATCGCAGGATGGCGCGCAGCCTGTCCCCTGATCCCATGCCGATGCCGATGGCGAGCATGAGGGCAAGCAGCAGGCCTATGCAGGCCTCGTCCGTCACCCAGCCCTCAGGCAGGACATGAAAGACGCCCGAGACTATGCCAAGCACGAAGAAGCCCACGATGATCAGGCTTGCCTTCACCGGATCCCTCCAGGAGCGCTTTCGTCTTTCCTGCCGGAAGCGTCGTCACAATCGGCTGGACGGCCCTTTCCTGACGGCGCAGCGCACGCCTTGGATCTGGCTTCGGCACAGGCCTTGGCGCCTCCCTTGAATCCGCCTTCCGGCGAGGGCAGGAAACGGCCGATCAGGCAGACGCAGAGCACCGAGCCCACAATGGTCGCCCCAGCCAAGAGCAGAGCCTGGAGTCCGAGCGTGGGCAGATTGGCCATGAGCTCGGCGTTGCCGCCCGTGACATAGCCCATGGCGAAAAGCAGCGCGCAGACGATGGGCATGAAGAGCCTGTCGGCAAGCTTTGGGAGGGCCGTGCGCTTGAGGAGCAGACCAAGGGCAATGCCGATGAAGATGCAGGAGATGGGCAGGAACATGGAGGCTCGCTTGCAGTGCTGGAGAACGGAGAAAGGGCGAGGTGACTGCAGGGGGTGTACGGCACGGGAGGTCGGGCCGTCAAACGCCGCAGGCGAAAGGGGAGAACGGGGCGAAGAACGCGACGCGAGGCTGTGCAGTCCTTGCGCGAAGGGCAGAGGAAACCCTACCGCTTCCCTGCCCTGCCTGCCATGCCCGGCAGGAGCTCAGCTTGCCCCTTTGCGGACGTCCTGAAGCGTGAAGGATCTGCGAGGCACGAGAGAAAGGAAGAGAAGGGGTGAAGCGCGCCCCCCCAGTTCCCTTGATCTCACGGCTGCGCCCCCTTCAAGAAGAAGTGCTGGCAACCTCACCAAGGGCACCACTCCCGGCGGGAATGCTGGCAGAAACGCTGGCTGGGAGGGATGGGCCTTGGCCGCCTGCGATCTGCCTCAAGCATCGCTGCGGAGCGCAGCCAGCCTGCTAGCAAGGCAGAGGCTGGCTCGGGAATGCGTTGCATCTACGAAGAACGCCTTGGCATGGTTTTGCCTGCCGGCTGACAGAGGCATAGACGCATTTTCAGCGCCGGTTTGAAACCGCCAGGCAGAAGAGCGGCAAGAAACGCCTGCCCTGGCCGGCCTGCGCAGAAAAGGGCCGAGGTCGCCTCCGGCCAGCCAGAAAGAACGAGCAAGCGGCCCGCGACGGCCGGAAACGTCGCATTCATGAACAGCACCATGCACAGTGCCATGGACAGCACCAGGGACAGCGGCAGAGACAGCATCAGAAACAGCGCCGCTGACGCCCCGGCGCAGGACTTCAACGCCCAGCCCGAACCCCTTTGGAACAAGATCGACGAAGAAGCGTACGCCAACGCCCTCTCAGATCCCGACGACATCCCGCCCCTGACGAAGCGGCAGATCAGGAATTGCGTGCCCCTGCGGATCATGCCGGGCGAAACCAAGATGGAAAGGCTCCGCTACGCCAAGGCCCTGTGCCAGGCGCGCGCGAAGTGGCTGAAGCGCAAGCAGGCGAGACGTTCGGAAGCGCACCCCAGTCAGGAAGCCATGACGGGAGAGGCGAGATGCCAGTCCTTGCGCCAGCCTGCAGCAGGAGCACCCAGACTGACCAGCTGCACTGGTTCTCCATGCCGGGACCGGACGGCGTCTGCTGGCACATCGCCACCCCCGCTGCTGGCGGATGTCCCAGCGCTGCCCAACGGCTCAGGACCGCAGGACTTTCCAGAGCCGCGGGACTGAGCCCCCCTGCCAAGGGGCAGAAGCTAGAACGTCCCGAGCGGAAAGGGAGGACAGGCAAGCACAGTCACTGTCTCCACGTCCGGGTCTTGCGGTGCTGGGGCTGGCCGCTTCCTGGGAGCCTTCGCCTTCGCAGCCTCGAAGGCCTGCCTGACCAGGGGCAGGGCCCGTTCGAGTTCGCTGTCGTTGGCGATGCTGACCCGCCATTCGCCGCTGGCCTGATGTCTTTTGCCGGCAAGGCATTCGGCCAGACCGTCCGGATCATCCAGTTCGCCGCGCTTCAAGTTGAGGACGAGCCTCAGCTTCAAGCCCTGCGGGGAGACGGAGACGAAGGTGTTCCCGTTCACGGCAAAGGCCATGTACGTTCTGCTGGTCCTGATCGAGACGGCACTGGGTGCACCCCATGGAAAGAGACGCTCCCTGAGCCTCAGGACGAGGAGCCAGATGCAGGGTGAGTGGCCGGCGAGCCAGGCCCGCTCCTCGGGAAAGAGGGCGTAGGCTCCCCCGGCCGGGGAAGCCGCGTCTTCAGGCGCAGAGGACGGCACGGAAGGGGAAGGAACGGACAAGGACAGCCTCCTGTAAAAAGGTATGGAGGCCGTGATATGCCGCACGGCAGGGGTGGTCAACACCGGGGGCGCATCGCAGAAGCCTGCAGGCGGGACAGGACGGAGCCCCCTGTTCTCTGGCCCGCACTCAGCTTCAGGAATGCTGGAATGTCTGAAGTTCTGGGTGCAGCTGAACAAGGCGGAGAGGGCCGGCCAAAGACGACAGAGGATGAGACTTTTCGACCTGAACCTTGCCTTTCGTCCGCACGGGGGCGCAGAAGGCTTGGCCTGCTTTCTACCCTGACTCGGCCCCGCCCTGCTCCAGGCGGGGCTAGCCTACCGCTGCCGGCTCAGCCCTCCTGCTCTCCGGCTCTGATCCGCGCGGCCGCCTTGCGGGCAATGCGCAGGAGTTCGTCCCTTCCGGCCAGCCCTTCTATCCAATCCTCGGGGATTGAATCCCTGCCCCAGCAGAGGGCGGCTGCCGCGCCGGCAACGCAGGCCGTGGTGTCGGCGTCCCTGCCGAGCGATGCCGCCTTCAGCACCGTCTCCGCGTAGCTCTCCGAGTTCAGGAGGCACCACAGGGCGGCCTCCAGCGTATGCACGACAAAGCCGCCGCTCTGGATCGCCGGCTCGGGGACGTACCGCAGGCCACCGTCCAGAACGCGACCGAGCTTCGCAAGAACTTCGCCTCCAATAAACGGGAAGCCGTTCGCGAAGTCGTCGCAAAGGCGCCTGTAGCCGGTATCTCTGTCCCAGCCAAGGCTCAGGAGCCGGAGGAACTCCTCGAAGACAAAGCAGCAGGCGCAAGCCAGCGGATGGGCGTGCGTCAGCGAGGACGCCCGCCGGACGGCCTTGAACCTGGCTTCAGGATCCTTCACGCCCAGCAGGGCTGGAACGACGGGTGCGATGCGCATGAGGCTGCCGTTGCCGTTGTCGTACTCGCCCTTTCCTCCTGCCTGTTCCGGTACCACGCCATGTCGCATGCGCCCTATGGCCGCCCGCGTGGCGCCGCCCACGTCGAAGACGTTCCCGCGGGCCGTGAACTTCCCCTTGTAGAGCCAGTCCTGGAAGTTCTGGCCGGCCTGCTGCGCATCGAAGCCGCCTGGCAGGAGCGCATCAGCCAAGGCCAGCGCAAGCGCCGTGTCGTCGGACCAAGTCCCCGCCGGCTGGCCGTGCCCTCCACCTCCCTGCAGAGGCTTCGCCTCGAAGGTTCCGCGCTTCATGAATTCGAACGGCACGCCCAAGGCGTCTCCCACGGCGAGGCCGAGCAGGATCGTCTCCATCAGGGGCTCCATATCCGGAGAGGACGCCACGGGCGAGGCTCCTGCTCTTGACTCCGCATGGCCGGCTTCGTCGATCTCGCGGAGGCGCTTCAGCCACGCGACCATGGGAACGTCCCTGAGTTCGTGCTCCAGCATCGCCCCGCCCGAAGAGTGGTACTCCGCGCGTATGCAGAAGATGATCAGCGCCATGACCTGCGCATCGCCGAGCGAGGAGACGAAGGCTTCGTCGCCCCATCGGCGCCGCGCGTCCTCCTTCAGAAGGCCGGCCTCCTCCAGCACCCGGAAGTAGTCGACGAACGCCCTGTCCCTGTGCTCCGCAATGAACCTGCCAAACGCGCCCAGAAACTCGCCGGCGATGCTGCCGCCTTCCTCCGTGCCAGGCTCCAGTTCCTGCAGCCGCTGCAGCTTCGGAATAAACGCCGTCAGCGCACCGTATTCCCCACCAGCTTCCGGCATGGAGCTTTCTGCCAGCCTTCCTGTCTCTGCGCCGGCCACGGCTCCTTCCGCTCTGGGGGCCTGTCCGCTGCCGAAAGCTCCGGCTTCGGCATCGTCAATCTCCTTGAGCCTGGCCAGCCACTTCGCCATGCGTCCATCCTCGAGGCAGCCCAGAAACGCGCCTTCGCAGAAGCGGTCTGCACGCAGGGCGCAGAAGATCAGCGCAGCCACGGCCTGAGCGCCGAGGGAGGAGACGTCGGCGATGCCCATATTGACGCCGGCGCGCTCGAGCACGCCGAGGTAGTCGTTGAGGCCAAGGTCTCTGCGCTCTTTCCCGAAGTCTGAGATGGCCCAGCGTAACTCGTCCGAGATGGCGGCGTATCTGACGAAGGGCATTTGACCGGGGCGATGGACCCATGTGCCGAAGTCCGCGCCCTGAAGCCTCGGCAGGAAGTCCGTCAGCGGCCTGAACGACTTCCTGCGGGCCTTCGCCGCCTCGTACGACTGCCGGACCAGCGGCAGCGCCGCGTCCACGTCCGCCCCGGACGAGGCGTCGATCCGGCAGGCGCCGGGATCATGCTCTGCGGCGACGTCGGCAAGGCCGGCAGGATCGTCCAGATCATTCTTCTTCATGCGCAGGTAGAGACGCAGCTTCTCATGCTCGAAGCAGTCCACCGAGAGGAACAGCTTCCCGTCCACCGAAAAGAAGACGTACATGCTGAGCACCTCAATCCTCACGCCACCGAAGGCGAGGACGGCATCTTCGAGTCTGGCGTACAGCGCGGCTGCGGGAGCATGCTCAGGGAAGGCGGGTTTGACAGGCTCCATGGCTTCCTGGGCTCCGGAGCCTTCCACGCCGTCCTTAGCCACGTCCTTCCCCTCCTGCGTCACGGCGGAGCGCATCTCTTCGAAGGTCCGCTGAGAGTCCTCCTCGGCCTCCATAGCGAGGCTCGGCGCCTCCATGCAGGGAGCAAACAGTTCACGTTCTTCTTCAGGGCTGAGGAGGCGTGCCTCTCCCCCTCTCCCAGTCTCCTCCTCCACAGCGACGTCCCCGGAGGATCCGTCCAGCTCCGCCTGCGCAGATCTGGCGAACTTCAAGACAAGGCCCTTCAGGCGGAGACTCATGGCGCAGAGCCAGTCGAAGGCTGCGCCCCACGAGGACTCGTCCTCCGGCTCGATGCCGCGCTGGACGTAGAGACGGCAGTCCTTGACGTCTTCTCGCCAGATGACTTCACCGGCGTCCGGCTCCAGCACGTTGAAAACTTCTACTTTGCGCGCGCAGAACGCTCCGAACAGATCCTTGCAGTCAAGGAAGTAGAGCGCAGCCTTGACGCACTTCTTCAGGGCCGAGAAGCTGAGGTGGATCCAAAGGGAAGAGACGCCGATGCCAAGCTCGTAGAAACTCTGCGCGCAGGGCTTCCTGAAGCTGAAGGCCGCCGCCATCTCCGCTTTGCCGGCCGCGTGGGCGCAGAACGCTTCCCAGAACCTGAGCCTGAGCGCCTCTCCAGACTTGGGCTCCGGCTTCAGGGGCATTGTCTGGACGCCATCGAACGCCTGTCGGACCAGAGGCATGAGCGCCTCCGCGCCGGCCGCGTTCTCGGCGAAGGCCTTGAACTCGCCCACGCCACAGGGGCTGGCGCACAGCATCAGGACCGCGAGGCCGTCCGGATCGTCCAGAGCCCCAGCCGGCACGTCCAGGTAGATCGTCAGGTGCTTCTTCTGCGACTCGCAGGCGAGGAAGCGCCTGCAGCCTGCCGAGAAGAAGGCATAGTTCCGGCCAAACGAGAGCGCAACGCCGTCCAGCGCGAGGACACGCCGCTTCAGCGCTGTCCAGGCGGCCTGCACCTCCTGCGATGCGCCCGCAAAGAACGCCCTGTCCTCATCCTCAAGGCGCGGCTTGTCGGAAGCATAGAGCCTCAGCCTGCCCAAGGCGCCGTTGACAGCAGCAATGGAAAACAGGACGTCGTAGGCGTCCTCGGCGGACATGTTGAAGAACTCCCGGGCGCGCGGCTTGCCGTCGAAGGTCTCCACGGCCTGCTGCCCGGGATACAGCTTGTCGATGAGGGCCTGCACGTCCCTGCCTGCCAGCCGTTTCGGCACCTCGAGCGTGCAGTGCAGCCTGAAGGCGAAGGGCAGGCACTCGCTCCTGTTCAGTTCCTTCAGCCGCGCCTCCACGTCGTCGGCATAGCCGATCTTCACGTAGGCGGGGAAGGACGGATTCGTCAGCACGTAGATGTATCCTGCGCCCATGGGCGTTTTCCTCCATGTCTGTCTGCCTTCGGAAAGGCGGATTGCAGAAGCATGCTACGCCGGATCGGTCCTGCTGTCTGCCTCCGCGCCAGCGAGGCAGGAATGGAGCCGCAGAACCGCGAGGCCGGCATCCCGTCCAGACGGAAGCCGGAGCTTCTGCGCTTTGCCGGCTAATAGACCTCGTCGGCCGCGTCCCTGTAGGCTCTGGCGGCCCGGATCAGGAATTCGTCACTGCCAAGGCCCAGCTCCTTCGCCCGAGCTTCGATGCAGCGCAGGTCCCAGCGGGACATGCGGATCTGGACGTCCACGGGAGAAAGGTCGATCTCGGGCAAGGCGAAGATCTGGACAAGGGGGCGTCTGGCGCGGTCCATGCCTTCCCCCTGCATGGCCTCCTGCGTGAAGGCCAGGGCAGCCTCATAGGAGGAGGGCTCCGGCAAAGGACGGCCTTTCTCCATGAAGTCCCGGCCCTCGATCTCGAGAATGTCCTGGCCCATGACGATGCACTCGGCAAGGCTACGGGCCTGGGTGACGGCGCGGGGGAAGTCGATGAAGCTTATCAGGTACCAGTCGCCGGGCAGGCCGTCCCTGTTGTCCAGCGGGAGGAGGGAGGCGTAATAGGCTTTCATGCGGTCTCCTTCGGGGTGTCCTGCCGGCCGCGACGGCGGTCCGACGACACCTGCGAAGACCTTGTAGAACGCCGGAATTCCGAAACGGGGAATCTTTCCCACAGACCCGAAAAACGATGCAGAGGCCAAGCTTTGCCACCTCCTGACGCTGGTGTTTCTCACCTGGCGTCAGTGGCGGCTTTGCCAAGTCGGCTATCAGGCTCACAGCCGAAGCAGCCTGAACATGTTGTTGAGAAAGACCACGACGTCGTCCAGCCTCGACGGCTGCTCGGCGATACGGACGAAGTCCCAGACCGTGCAGAGGATGACGCCGTTGCGGATGTCCCAGTGCAGGGGCTGAACCGCCTCCTTTGGCAAGCCGATGGCGATGCTCGCCTGATCTCCCATGGAAACAACCATGCGCACGCCGAGTTCCCTCACTCCGGACCAGAAGAGATCCCGCCTGAAGGCGGTTCTTCCCTGTTCCCCGTCCGTCAGCGCAGCAAGGGTGCAGGGCCAGAAGGTGTTCGTACCGGCGGGGCGATGCAGGGAGGCGACAATCTGCGCCAGCACTCGCAGGCGTTCCGGGTCGGCGCCGCGGCAAAGGTCCTGCCCGAGTTCCCAGTAGGTCCAGCACAGCCAGCCCCGCTTCACGCGAGCGCGCAGCTTCTGCCACGGCGCAGGCCAGTCTTCCGGGGCAGTACGGGTGAAGGAGATGGAAAGCGCGGCTGCGGGCGGCATGGGCGCTTCCCGACTGGCCTGCCGCAAAGCCGCAGGCCGCGCTGAAGCACAGGGCTGGGCCAGCGTGCCGCACGCCTGCAGTGACGCAGCTGGGTGCGCATCCCCGTACGCATGCGGGGTGCCTTCAAAGGAGCGGGCCCCCTTCCATATCTTGCTTTCACCTGTCCACTGCCAAGCCTTCTTCCGCAACGGAACGTGGCCGCAGTACCAACCGCAGACGAGGCAGTACACTCGGCAGTCCCCCTTCCTCATCTTGTAGACGAAGTGCCCGCACCCGCAGGCTGCGCACATGGCGTCCCAAGCGTGCCCCTCCGGCGGTTCGAGGGAGAGGACGTCGCCGTCACGACTGGAAAGCAGACCGGGGAAGGCCGACCTGGCATTGTCGAGTGCCGCCTTGAGCCCCTCCGGCCAAGGACCGGCAAGCGTGCCTTCCAGGCCAGGACCGGGCTCCTCCCTGCATAGCCCCTCCATGTCCGGCTGCAGGGCAGGCACAGCGGCGCCTGCGCGCTGCGGCTCCAAAACAAGGCATGCATGTTCATCTGGGTCCATACGTCCTCCTGGACAGCTTTTTTCATGAGGAAGCCTGAAGCTGGCCACGTACCGGCCTTTCCTGCCAGAAAACTTGCGGGCAGAGCCGGAAGGCATCCTGAACAGGGCGAAGAAGGCTTTGCCCTCGCCGCCAGCCAGAAAAGCCGGCTCCCTGAACGTCGGCGCGGCGGCCGCCAGCCTGCCCTTGACCAAGACCGGCGATGCGCTTCTATTCTTGAACGCAACAGGCCGAGCATGAAGGGTGGGCTTTCAGAACTCTTTGCTTTCATCGCTTCTCCTGCAGTGGCTCCTCCCGTGCAGACAGGCAACGCCGGGCGGAAGCCCCTCAACTGTGCCCAGACGGAGCGCATGGATTTCCAAGGACCGCCTCGGACTTGCCGAAGCAGCAAGGCATCGAGGGTTTCTGTCCCACGCATAATTTTCCTTCACCTTTATTTTTTCATAGAAATCAAACTTGCTCCGCCATTCCTGATCCGAACATAGGCGATGTATATTCTGTCTGAAGGAATGTAGGATTTTTTTCTCTTTGTTGCGGTTCTCTCCGCACCGGCAGACGGACCACTCGACACGCAGACCCTCGCCCCTGCCCAGCTCCAGTTTTCGGCGGAATCTGTCCCTCCCGCTGGACCGACCGCGCCCCGACACCCCCGGACTCGCAGAGCCTTCCCAGCTTCAATCGTCACAAGAACGGCCTCGAATTTTGTCGTGCCGGGCGAGCCACCAGTCCCGCACCTCTGGCTCCGCACCCAAGCCCTAGGACAGTTTTCGGCGGTATCTTGCCCCTCCCGTTGGACCGGCGGCGCCAGTTCTTTCGACACTTCCGGCAGCCCGCGATATGCCGGCCAAGCTCTGCAGCCTGCTTCGCCCGCACCCCCACGGTCTGGCAGGGCGTTTCCCAGCGTCAGGCGCGACAGCAGTCCCCGCCGCGCTGTCTATCCGGACGCTCCGGCATCTGGCCTTCCCCCAAAGCGCACAGATCTCTCCCGCACTGTCTGCGCACATCCTGTCCACTTCACGGGCGGAAAACATGAAGCAGCACTTGAAGTCCATGGCACATGACTGACCGAAGACCTGCAGCAGGGCATAGCGCGCTTGCACTTCCTCCAAGGACAGCTGGCGTCAGCCTGCTTCTGGTCCTGCCAGCCCCCAGCTGAAGACTGCGTCCGTGCAATGTCCGCCTTGCCGGCTCCCAGCGCGCCAGAAGGCATGGCAGAACGCCGCTTCCAGCAGTCCAGCAGCCTTCCCGCAGCAGGTCAAGAGACAGCCAATGCCTGCGCGCCTTGGCCTGCGCTGCCAGCATGCAAGCAAGAAAGCGCCTCTTCAAGAGCCTGAAGCGCAGCATGTCCGCACGCCCCGCACGCACCTGTTCCCAGATCAGGCGAGTGCGCTCTCCAGTCTGGGTTCGCGGCTATGTTTCAGGGTCTGTCCGTTTTCGCGGGGGGTGGCCCGCCGGCCCGGCGAGTAGCGAGCCCGCCAGGCAGTCCGCTTTCGTGGGGGTACGACTCCGGATGAAGCCATGAAGCGGGCCTGCGGACCTTCCCCTCCTATCTCCTCCCGCTGGAGGAGAGGCTCCAGCATCCAGCATCCTTCAAGGCCATCGCCAGGACGGCCTTGAACAGACTCAGGACGGGAAGCCCTGCCGGGCCCGCGCCCGGGGACAGGACCCTTCAGACAGGACGCTCCAGGCAGGGCCACGGGGCCAGGCCGGCGGAAATGGCAAAGGAATTGCCTCCTATTCATTGACATTTCGCTTGGTTCGGCGATTATACGAGTTGCGATTTCTGCCTGCACACCTCTGCGCGCACGCGCATCCCGAAGCAGGAGCCCATGCCTGCAGGCCTCCGCTTGCGGAGTCGACCCTCGCCCTTGAACATCGTTTTCGCACGCTGTCCCCAGCAAGGAGGCAAACCATGTTCGAAGCGCTCACGAAGTATCTTCCCAAGCTTCAGGCCACGGATTTCAGCGCCGGGAACGGCGGTCCCACCGCCGACGAGTTCAGGAAGGCCATCGACTCCTTTGTTGGCAGGCACTGGGAGCTGGGGCTCTCCGATGCCATCGGCATACTGCGCAGGGCCGGACTCTGGAACGACACCTCGTCGCTGGACGCCAGGCTCCCCTCCCTGGACGGCCGGACGGTCGCGGCCCTTGTTGCCTATGCCGCGCGCAAGGACCGCCTCTGCGCGGGAGCCTTTCTCGAGTGCCTCTCCAGCGGACAGATGGCTCAGTGGCTTGCCCGCCTGCGTGCCATCGACGAGGCGGGCGAGGATGCCGTAGCCGCAGAAACGAACGAGGCTTTCTCCAGGCGTGCGTCCATGGCTCAGGCCATACTGCTCGGCCTTGCCTGCGGCGACGCCCTGGGCGTGCCGGTCGAGTTCCTGCAGCGGGGAACCTTCAAGGTGGACAAGATGGAGGGCTGGGGCACCCACGTCCAGGCGCCCGGCACCTGGTCCGACGACACCTCGCTTGCCCTGGCCTTCGCCATGAGCCTCGTGCCCGGCGGCTTCAACGCGCTCAGCGCAGGACGCAACTTCCAGGCCTGGTACTACGACAGGGCCTTCACCCCCCACGGCGAGGTCTTCGACGTCGGCAGCGCCACGTCCAAGGCCATCTACCGCATGCAGACGGTCGTCTCCCCTGAGCTCGCCGGCGGCATGGACGAGCGCGACAACGGCAACGGCAGCCTGATGCGCATCGCGCCCCTCGCCCTCTCCCTGCTGGACGTGCCGGAGCCGGCAGCCCGCTACGAGTGGGTCCGGAAGGCCTCCTCCATGACCCACGCCCATCCCCTGTCCTGCGCCTGCTGCTTCGTCTACATCGAGTATCTTCTGCTGCTTGCCGGCGGGCTTGCCCGGGAAGAGGCCTACAGGAAGCTCTGCGCGGACTTCGCCAAGGACTGCTCCTTCATCGGTGACGACATCCTTGCACGGCTTTCCCGGGTGCTGGACGCAGGCCTTGCCAGCCTGCCCGAGAGCGAGATCCACAGCGACGGCTTCGTCCTGCACACCCTGGAGGCCTCCCTGTGGTGTCTGCTTACCACGGCAAGCTTCCCTGAAGCCGTGCTCAAGGCGGTCAACCTCGGCGACGACTCGGACACCACCGGCGCCGTCACGGGCGCAATGGCAGGGCTTGCCTACGGTGTGGAGGGCATTCCCGCCGAATGGATCGCGGACCTCGTCAAGCTGCGGGAAATCAAGTTCATCGCCCTCGGGGCCGCCAAGGCCTGCCTCAGCAAGAGCGGCTAGCGGCAAGGCCAGAGCACCGCAGAGGCTCCCGCGTCTGGTCGCTGCCAGAGGCCCTCGGCAGAGCCACCCCTCCCGCCCTTGCACAGCAATCCCCCCCTCTGGCCTCCAGCCGCAGGGACAACGCAGGGACGCCACAGGGACAGGAAGGCGCAGGCGAACGCCACCCGAAGGGCTACGGGCACGCGAAGACCCTTGACGCATGCGCCATGCCGCAAGGCCAAGCCACGCAGGGAAGATGGTGCGCCTCAGGCACCCAGCGCAGCCTTAGGCACGTTTTTTCAGCTGCACTTGCAATATTCCTCGCATCGGAAGAGCGCTGCGCTAGACTTGCTTCACGTCCAGGCCTCTTCCGTTGCCTTACGCTTGGCTTCGCCTGTCTTCCGGCGTGCCTGCGGCATGCCAGCGATTTTTCAGCGGAGCGCCGGCAGGAGCGGACTGGTCGCCCCAGGCATCACGTGCACGCCAGAAGGAGGTGAAGCATGTTCGAAACACTGACAGCGCTGCTGCCGATGCTCGAAAAGACGAAGCCGGACCAGTGGATCGTGGCCGGCAGCGACAACGGCACCGACGGCGACGGGCAGCCCGACCTCATGCCCTGCTATGTCTACGGTCCCGGGGCCAGGCAGCTGATGGAGGCCATCGGCCGCTTTGCCCACGAGCACGGAGAGCTCAAGCTCTACGACTACCCCCGCATCCTCCAGGAGGCCGGCCTCTGGGAGAGCCCGGACAAGGCCGACGTCTCGACGCTCGACGGCAGGAGCGTCGCAGCCCTGCTCTTCAGGGCCGTGCGCGCCGAGCGCTTCTGCGACGGCGCCTTCCTCTCCTGCCTTGAGAGAGGACTCGTGATCAGGTGGCTGCAGCGCCTGCGCGACATAGACAGCGCAGGGGACGAAGCCGAGGCCAGAACCGGCATCGAAGCCAGCACCGAAGATCAAGCCCGCTTGGGCGCGACGCTGGCCTCCCGGACCGCCATGGCGCAGGCCGTCCTGCTCGGCCTTGCCTGCGGGGACGCTCTGGGCGTGCCTGTGGAGTTCAAGCCCAGGGGCAGCTTCAAGCTCGCCGGCATGCAGGGCTGGGGAACCCACCACCAGCCGCCCGGCACCTGGTCAGACGACACCTCGCTTGCCCTGGCGCTGGCGGCCAGCCTTGTCCCCGGCGGCTTCGACGTCAGGCAGGCTGGCAGGAACTTCCAGGACTGGCTCTTCAAGGGGCGCTTCACGCCCTTCGGCACGGTTTTCGATGCCGGCGCCACCACGGCGAACGCCATAGCCCGCATGCGCAAGGTGCCCTCGCCCGACCTTGCCGGAGGCACAGGCGAATACGAGAACGGCAACGGCAGCCTCATGCGCATCGCTCCCCTCGCCCTGCCCCTGCTCGACGTGCCGGAGGCTGCAGCCCGCTACGAGCAGGTCCGCAAGGCCTCCTCCCTGACCCACGCTCATCCCTTGTCCTGCGCCTGCTGCTTCGTCTTCGTCGAGTACCTTCTGCTGCTGGCCCGGGGGCTTGCCAAGGAGGACGCCTACAGGAAGCTCTGTGTGGACTTCGCCAGAGACGGCTCCCTGATAGCCGAGGCGGAAGCGAGGAAGCTCGCCACCGTACTCAAGGGGCGCATTCCCCTCCTGCCCCGGCCCGCCGTCCAGAGCGGAGGCTACGTCCTGCACACCCTGGAGGCCTCCCTGTGGTGCCTGCTGACCACGGAAAGCTACGCCGACGCTGTGCTCAAGGCCGTCAACCTCGGCGGCGACACAGACACCACGGGCGCCGTCGCGGGCGCGCTGGCAGGCATGTGCTACGGCGTGGAGGGCATACCTTCGGCGTGGCTTGGCCAGCTCGTCAAGGCGAAGGAGATAGCCCGCCTCGCCCGCAAGGCGACGCAGGCTTGCCTCAAGGACAGCAAGCAGCAGTCCGCTTTCTTGTCTTGATGCAGTAAAACTTGTCTCAGCCGGCATCAAAAGCGGAGAAGAGGGTGTTCTCCTGCTCTTCTCCGCCCCGTTGATGCCGTGCTTGTTCCGACTGCCTTCAGGAGAGCCGCTGCAACGGATTGAGGACGCGCTCGCCCTTCTTGTAGTCGAAGGCGAAGCCGACGTTGTAGTGCACGTAGAGCTCGGGATATCCGGCAACGGGCTGCCAGAAGCCGATAATCTCGCGCCCGCCCATCGAGGCGCAGACATGCTGGGCCCTGCCCTCCTTCAGGCATCTGGCTGCGAGACAGCCCTTGTGGCTTTCGGGAGAGCCGAGCTTGCTGCAGACCATGCCAGGCTGCATGCCAATCGCCGCAGAGGCTTTGTTCACCGCAAGAATCTGCTTGCTTTTGTGGTGCAGCTGTGCAGGTTCAGGAAACTCATCCCACATCAAATGAAAGGCATCAATGACAGACTGGGGGACATCGATCGGTTCGTTCATGCCATGCTCCTTGTATGCTGTCGCATGCTTTGCTGCCACATGCTTTGCTGCCACATGCTTTGCTGCCTGCGCTGCAGATGCAGCACTGGCATTTCCACCATGCTTCACTCTTACTCAAATCCTGCAAGAGAGGTCAAGATTCCATTTTTTACATCCAATTCTATCCCATGCCCTTGACAACCGCCCTGCCGGCAAGGTGCTGAAGACTGCCAGAAACTGGACCTCGCAGCGCCCCACTGCATCTGCCTCCCAGCTCTCCCTGCCCCGCCACGGGAAGCTCATGGCCTGACAGCAACCAGAACGCCGTGCCGGAGAACCTCCTCGACGAGCTTGCCGGACGTCGGCAAGCCCCTGCCAAGGACAGGCGGGGACGGTGGAAGCTTCCCGCAGGCTGGACCTGCGGGTGAACATGCGACCGGACGTGCTGCTCGAGGGGGCGCCTGACGCGCCCCTCATGCGGGCCATAGTCCGCAGACCCATGGTTCTGCGCCCCTCCCTCCCCGCGAAGCGGCCAGAGCACATCGAGGCCTGTCTTTCCCACAGGCTGGGGCGCTGGTTCCTGGCCGGCATGCCGACCTGAGGCCTCGAGAGGAGACAGGCGAAAGGAAGCAGCAGGCGGAGCTTCCCGCTTCCCCTGACTGCCCGGAAAAGAGCGCGGCTCGCGCCAGGCAGAGGCCGGACGCGCAGGCGTTGCCTGCCAGTGCCCTTGCTGATAGCCTTGGCGCGTTGCTTCCGCCGCCCGCCCACCCGACAAGGAGACCTGCCTGATGACGTCCCTGCAGCGCCTTCTCGCCCCTGTCCTCGTCCCTGCCCTCGCCATGGCCATGGGCATGGCCTTGGCGCGCCCGGCGCTGGCCGCCAGTCAGCCGCTGGCGCAGGAGGCCTTCGAGGAGGCGGTGAAGCAGGGCAGTCGCGCGGCCCTTGAACGCCTGCTCTCGGCCGGGGGCGACGTCGATGCGCCCATGCTGTCCAAAACGGGCGCGCAGGCAGGCTATCCCCTCCTGCGGGCCTGCGAACTCGGCAGCCTGCCTGCGGTGCAGGCCCTCATCCAGCACGGCGCGGACGTCAACAAGGTCTCCGGCGACGCCATGCGCACGCGCCCCGTGCTCCTTGCCCTTGCCCACGGCAACGCCGAGATGTTCCGCGCCCTCGTCAAGGCCGGCGCCCACCTCACCTGGGGCGACGAGCGGGGCAGGCACGACGGCTGCCTGGTCAGGCTCCTGCTCTCGGGCAACGTGAGCCTCTTCAACTTTGCCCTCAACCACGGCGCCTCGCCGGACGCCCTCTTCTGCACCAAGGACGGCTGCACCTCGCCCCTGAACGAGGCCGTGCGCCACGGCGACATGCCTGCGACGAAGAATCTCATCCTCCACGACGCCAACCCCAACTTCGAGGCCGACGGCGCCACCCCGCTGGCCTGCGCCGTGCGCACGGGCAACCTTCCCGTGGCCAGCCTGCTGCTCGCCAACGGCGCCGATCCCGACAAGGAGGGCGCCTGTCCCCGGCTCGGCAAGCCCCGCCAGCCGCTGGCCATCGCCCTCGAGCAGAAGGACGGCAGACTGGCTGCCGAGCTTCTGCGCAAGGGCGCGGCCCTTGAAACCATCGGCAACGTCCAGGCCCGCATGGATCTCCTGCGCCACGCCGTGCGCGGCGACAGCATGGACCTCGCCAGAGCCCTGGTCCGGCGGGGCGTGGCCATCGAAGCGTCAGGACTGCTGGAAGAGGCCCTGCACGAGTGCCGCTTCGGACTCTTCCTCCGCGCCGTCAGTCTCTACGAGGACATCGATGCCGAAAACCCCCGGGGACTCAGCCCCCTGCAGCTAGCGCTCGGCGAGGACAACAGGGCGCGGAGCTGGTTCTTCGTGCGGGAGCTGATGCGCCTTGGCGCGGACATCGACGCGCGCACCCGGGCCGGCTTTTCGGCGCTCGAGATGGCGACCAGCCTCGGGCCGTCTGCCGCGGCCAACCTCGTCAAGATGCGCGAGGACTATCTTGCCCGATCCCAGAACGCCCATGCGCCGGGCACGGGCGAGATCTTCAGGGACGACGATGACGAGACCGGCGCAGACAGGCAGGAGCGCGTCAACGACGAGCTCTACCGCTCAGCCTGCGTGCTGGCGGAGGAAGGCGAGAGCGCCTACCCGGTTTCCGTCGAGGACCGCTACGCCGATATCGAGCGGCTCGTCCTCGAGGGAGCGGACCCCAACGCCACCTACAACGGCTACTCCGCCATGCGCTGCTCGGTGGAGAGTGGGTCGGCCAGGGTGGCCCGCTTCCTGCTCGAGCACGGCGGCAACCCCAACATCGAGGACAGGCAGTTCGGCGCGCCGCTCATCCTCACGACGGCCCTCCAGGGCAACGTCCTGACCGCCCGGACCCTGCTCGAGCACGGCGCCGACATCGACGCCCAGGACAAGAACAACAGCGACATCCTGACCTATTTCGCCTACGGCAACGTGGAGGAGAAGGACGCCGCCTACCTCGAGCTCATCCTGGCCTACAAGAAGCGTCTCAGCCCCGAACAGGCACGGATGTGCCGGGAGTTCGCCAGCGACATGAACATCGGCGACGCCAGGCGCAAGGCCCTCCTGAAGCGCATCAACGAACTCTCCTCCGCGACCGCGCGCGAGGCCGGCCCCGAGTCGGGCTCCATGGCCGGCCCCATGTCTGGCCTTGGCGCAGGCAAGAGCGCAGCTTCCGGAGGCCAGGGCTCAGCCGGCGAAGCCCGAAGCCTTCGTCCGCAGGCCTTAGGCGATGCCGCCGATGCCCTTGGTGCCGGCGAAGGCGCAGAGCCGCCGGATGGGGACCCCTCGGCAACGCCGGAAAGCGCAGACTTGCCTGCCGCCGCAGGCAAGCCGGACGGCGCGGGCATTCCCGCGCAAGCCAGCGGCCCTGCGCAAGCCGGTGCCTCCGGCGCTTCGGCGGGGACTGGCGGACCAGACCATGCCACAGACGGCCAGCGCTAGCTCAGGTCTGGCGCTGGGAGCCTTCCCTGGCTACTCCTTATCTTCCCCGGTGCCGGATACGGCTATGGCTTCGGCTTCTGCCGGCGCCTCGGCGGGCTTGGGCTTGATGACGGCGCGCCAGGAGGCGGCAGCCAGAATGTAGGCCGACAGAGAGCCCGGCAGCACGCCGCCCCAGAGCACGAGCAGCAGGGTCGGCGTGAGGCCGGTCGCGCTGAGCATGGGCACGACGACGGCAAGGAGCATGCCGGCAAGATTCCAGACGCCTGCGGTCATCTGCTGGCGTATGGCGTAGGCGAGCGCGGGATCATGGTTGAGACCGCGCTTGTCGCGCAGAACAACGAGCCTGGCCGGCAGGACGAGAAAGGAGGCTGCCGAGGCAATGCCGCCGAGAGCGGACATGAAGACTATCTGGGAAGGCTTGAGAAGGCCGACGAAGAAGAGGGTGCAGATGATGCCTGCGCCTGCGCAGAGCAGGGTCGTAAACGACTTCAGGTCTTTGATCATGGGCTTCCTCCTCCGCGTGGGCTTGCTCTAACGGCCACTGGCAGGCTTTTTGCCTGGCAGGGCACGGGGACTGTTGCCTGAAGCAGGCGGGAAGTCAAGGGAGCAGCTTCCAGACGGCAGGAGCCTGTGCCGGCATAGCCGCAGTCCAGCGGCAGAGGCAGGCGGACGCAACGGCTGGCAGCCTTGCCGAGGTCGCTAGAACAGGGGCAAGAACAGGGACAAAAAAAGGCTCCGATCCTGCAGAATGCAGGGACGGAGCCGGAGATTTCTTGAAATGCGCGGGAATGCGCGCCCGCTTCTCTTGCCGCCGGCACCCTGAGGAAGATGCCTCCCGACGCCGTGCGGTCGGTCCAGCCCAAAGCAGGCAACGTCTAGCCTAGATATGCTTCACGCGGTCCTTTTCTTCGGCGCGCTTGGCATCGTTGAAGCGGTCGAGGGTGCCGACCAGGTAGCCGGTGATGCGACGGATGCGCTGAAATTTCACGCCTTCGCCAACGAGTCTGGGAGCGCTTTTTGCCTGGGTATGGCTGGACTTCATCAACATTGCATGTTTCCTCCCGATAGATGTAGAAGGCCCAATATTCACAGCAGAACGGACCTGCAGGCCCAGGGCCACGCGGGATGGTTTGGCACTTAAAGCGACAGTTTAACTATCGCTCTGCATGTTCCATCGTCCCGCTTGCAGGCGCAATGTATCAGCAAGGGCTCTGAAGTCAAGATGATGCATTGCTTCAACATAATCTCGTGAAAAAAATACCTTCAATGAATTCAGGTGGCCCTTTTGCGGCCGCGACCGTCACTGCGCAGAAAAGTCATGCCGTTTCAGGCGCTTGGCGAGTCTTGAAATTTTCACCTTTTTTGCCTGCCCCTGCCTGCGCCCTGCGGGGCAGTCCCCGCCCTTCGGCCATCGCGCTGGACTCATCCGCAAGCATACGCCGCCAGGCCCAGGGATGACCTCCCCGCAGGAAAAAAGCACGGCTCCGGCACTTTACGAAAAGATGCATTTTCTTGTAGTAAAGGAGTTTCCAAATTCCCTCGTTACGGAGACTGCCATGAGCGACAAACTGACCGTAGCCGTCTGCGGCGCCACCGGCGCCGTGGGCCGCGAAATGCTGAAGACCCTATATAGCCGCAAGTTCCCGGCCACCGAAGTGCTGGCCTTCGCCTCCGCCCGCTCCGCGGGCAAGAAGGTGCCCTTCGGCGACGGCGAGTTGACCGTCCAGGAGCTGAAGGAAGACTCCTTCGAAGGCGTGGATCTCGCCATCTTCTCCGCCGGCGGCGCGACCTCGACCAAGTTCGCCCCCTGCGCCGCGCGCTCGGGCTGCGTGGTCGTGGACAACTCCGCGGCCTGGCGCATGGACGAACGCTGCCCCCTGGTCGTGCCTGAAGTGAATCCCGAGGATCTCGACTGGCACAACGGCATCATCGCCAACCCCAACTGCTCCACCATCCAGATGCTGGTGGCCCTGAAGCCCCTCCACGACGCCGCAAAAATCAAGCGCATCGTGGTGACCACCTTCCAGGCCGTTTCCGGCACCGGCCAGAAGGGCATACGCGAGCTCGACGAGCAGGTGCACGCCCTGCTGGAGAACAAGCCCTTCGAGTGCAAGGCCTACGCCCACCAGATCGCCTTCAACTGCCTGCCCCACATCGACGTCTTCCAGCCCAACGGCTACACGAAGGAAGAGATGAAGATGGTCAACGAGACCAAGAAGATGTTCCACGATCCGGACATCCGCGTCACCGCCACCTGCGTGCGCGTTCCTGTCTTCTACTCCCACTCCGAGTCCGTCAACATCGAGACCGAGAAGAAGCTCACGCCCGAGGAGTGCCGCCGGATTCTGGCCCAGGCCCCCGGCTGCCAGGTCATCGACGATCCCGCCAATGCCGCCTACCCGCTCGCCGTGGACTGCGCCGGCAAGGACGACACCTACGTCGGCCGCATCCGCGTGGACGACACCGTGGAGAACGGCCTCAACATGTGGGTTGTTTCCGACAACATACGCAAGGGCGCGGCCCTGAACGCCGTGCAGATCTCCGAAACCCTCGTCAAGCGCGGCCTCGTCCGCGTGAAGGACAGGACCGTCTTCGCCTAAGCCGCGGACACGGCAATCCCAGCACGTTCCGTCCGGAGAGGGGCACCCCTTCTCCGGACGTCCTGTTTCCAGCGCCCGGCGCGAAGCCAGAGGATCGCCATGCAGCACCCAGCCAGCACCCAGCCCCCGCAGGCCAAGCCACCCCGGGAGCGGCTCTGGACCGCCCCCTTCCTGGCCTGCGGCCTTGTCAACGGCCTCCAGGGCATGGCCCACTTCGTCATGCTCACCATTCTGCCGCTGGTTATCATCGAAAGCTTCCGCAAGGGCGACCTCGAGGCCGGCCTGGCCATGGCCTGCTTCCAGGTGGGCGCGGTCTGCTTCCGGCCGCTGGCTGGCTGCACCATAGACCGCATGGACAAGCAGAACCTCCTCAGGCTGACCTCGCTGGCGCTCATGGCAGACGTCCTGCTCTTCCTGCTCTGGCCACCCCTGGAGGGGATCTACGCCCTGCGCCTGGTCCACGGCGTGATCTTCGCCTTCGGCACCACGACCGCTGCAGCGGCAGCGGCCCTGCTCATTCCGCCGTCGCGCAAGGGGGAGGGCTTCGGCTACTTTGCCGTCACCATCAATCTGGCCATGATCATCGGCCCCCTGGCCGGCCTCACGGTCTACGGCGCCTTTGGCGCCAATGCCGTCTTCCTTTTCCTCGGCGCGATCTGCGCCATCGCCCTGCTGGCCTCCCTCTGGCCCCGCCTGCCTGCCGAAGCGCGGGTGCCCAGAGCCCAGGGGCCCTTCCGGCTTGCGCCCTCGAGCTTCTTTGAGCGTCGTTCGCTTGCGCCCTCGGTCTTCGGCGGCCTCGTCTTCTTCGCCTACGGCGCCATCCTGACCTTCGTGACGCTCTACGCCCGAAGCCTCGGCCTCGAGCAGGGCGTGCGCATCTTCTTCCTGCTCTTCGCCGCAGTCATCGTGGCCAGTCGTCCGCTGGTGGGCCGGCTCTTCGACACCAGAGGGCCGGGCTTCGTCGTGTGGCCAGGCTTCCTCCTCTTCGGCCTCGGCCTGCTGGCGCTGGGCGCAAGCGGGCTACCTGGCATTGCCGGGCCAGGCGGCGTCCAGGTCCTGCCCGGCCTCGCGCTCTCCAGAGAGAGCTGCTTTCTCGCCTCCACCCTGCCCCTGGGCCTCGGCTTCGGCGCGCTCACGCCGGCCTTCCAGACCATCGCGGTCACGAGCGCTCCGCGCGAGCGCGCTGGCGTCGCCACGGCGACCTTCAGCTGGCTGCTCGACATCAACGTGGGCCTGGCAGCCTTCGCCCTTGGGCTCGCGGCGACGCAGGCCGGCTATCCCCGGCTCTACATGGGCCTTGCCGGCTTCGTCGGCCTCGAGGCCCTGGCCTACGGCTGCTGGCTCTGGCGGAGGCGGGCGTAGCCAACGACTTCAGGCCTGTACTCGAAGTGCACGGTCTCGCAGTCCATCCCCTCGCAGGCCCAGATGAAGCCATGGCGCTCAAAGACGGCGGCCATCTTTCCCAGCGCGTCCGCATCGCGGAGCTGGACGTCCACGGCTATGCCCCAGTCATGGGCGCTGTGGTTCGCTTCGCCGGGACGGTGCTGCATGCGCCTGTCCCCCGATCCGTCGACGGCGCAGTCCCCGGCGCGGGCAGTGCCGGCATGCAACGTCTATGGCTTCGACGGCGTTCCTGCGGCCAAGTCTGGCAAGCGGCACGCTGATGCCGTTGACCAGGGCGCACTGGACGCCGTCGATTTCTGTCATGCGCTCCACGATGCCCTCGGGATAGGCGGCCTTGAGCACCTTGAAGGCCAGCTCTGCGGACGGCGGACTCCCGCAGGCCAGCGCAGGCTCCTTCGCCGGGGCCGCCCCGCAGGGGCGCCAGGGATAGCGCCAAGGAAAGCGCACAGGTCAAGGAAGCAGAGAACTGGGAAGAGGGAAAACGCAGGGCGCTCTGCCCGCAGTCCCGGGTTGCTACGGGAAGGCGACGTCATGGTCAAGCTCCTTTGGCAGGCTCCCTGAGGCTGGCACGAGCCGAAGCATAGGGGCGGCTGAAAGGCAAGGCTAGCCTGAAACGCCCTGCAGGAACAGGCGCTGTGCAGGGCCTATTCCGCCCTCTTGCCTGCGGGCCCGATTTTGCTTAGAGCAGGAGCGCCTGCGATCCCCGCCGGCAGGCCCCGCACCCGCACAGTCTTTTGGAGAGAGCCATGTCCTTTGCCTACGAGCGCTACATGTCGGAAATCGAAGTCGATGCCTGCGACCGGCGCTGGAAGCTCAGCCGGGCGGCCAGCTTCGACGATCTGTGGGAAGAAATGACCCGGGGCAGCGAGGACTTCCAGGAGGACCACATCCCCTACTGGACCGAGCTGTGGCCCTCGAGCATCGCCCTGTGCCAGTGGCTTGCCCAGAAGCGCCAGGCCATCGCAGGCAGGACCTGCCTCGACCTGGGCTGCGGGCTTGGGCTCTGCGCCCTTGCAGCCCAGTCCCTCGGCGCCCGCGTGGTCGGCGTGGACATCGTCGAGGAAGCGCTGGCCTTTGCGCGCAGGAACGCAGAAGCCAACGGCGTCGATCCTGCCCCTGCCTTCCTCGCCATGGACTGGCGCAGGCCGGCCTTTGCCAAAGGCTCCATGGACTTCGTCTGGGGCGGGGACATCATGTACGAGCGCCGCTTCGTCCAGCCCGTGCTCAGCCTGCTTGCCCACGTCCTCAAGAAAGGCGGGCTCGCCTGGGTGGCGGAGCCGGGCCGCGAGGTCTACCAGGCCTTCCTCCAGGGCCTCGACAGCGGAGGCTGGCGGGGACGCCGCGTGCATGTCCAGAAGGTGGACGCCCTCTACGCCCAGACCGTGCCGGTCACCGTGGCCGTGTGGGAGATAGCGCGCAGGCCAGGCGCCTAGGCAAGGACTGCCAAAGCCAGGCAGGCCGGATCTGCAAAGCAGGCTTCTGGCCGGCCCAGACTCAGGATGGTTCAGGCTCAGGTGCAGCGGCAGGTTCAGCAGGCCAGCGCCAAGGGCCCGCCTTCCTCAGGGAGACAGCAAGGAGCCAGCGGGCAAAGGCTGGCTGGACGCGGCAGGCCTATGCCGGCGGCGGGTCAGCACTTTCTGGCGACCCGGAAGGGGATCCAGTGGTAGGATTCGTCCACTTCGTGGGTGGGGCCAATGGCCCAGTCGTGATCCGCCCAGCCCTTGCGCTTGGCAATGGTTCTGGCGACGCCGGCCGCATCGATGACAGGGTGGCGCTTGAAGACGTTGCTCAGGCCGTAGGTCAGGCTGCAGACAAGGCATTTGCCGGGTCTGCGGTGGAGCTCAAAGGCCATCTCCACATGGTCGCTGGCGTCCGTGCGCACGGAGAGGACGATGTCGTAGGCACCCTCCTCGGCGCCGCCGAACAGGGCCTCGAAAAACTTGTCCGTGCGCTCTGCAGGAAAGATCTCCTTCAGATACGCATTATCTATGGTGCTTGCCACGATCCTGCCTCCCGGCCCGTCAGCCAGGCCATGTCGTTGTCGGACAGCGTGTAGTCCGCAGGGCGCATTGTACTGAAATGGAAAGAATGCACAAGATCCCGCGGATGCACTTCCTCGAGCCTGTCGCACAGCCCTGCAGCGCGGGCCAGCAGCCCCACGACGCGCCAGGGGGAGACGCCCTCGTCCCTTAGGCTCCGCAGGCTCAGGCTGGCGTGCCGTTTGGCCAGCCGCTCGCCTTCGGCGTCCAGCAGGAGCGGAATGTGGACGTAGGACGGCGCCTCCCAGCCCATAGCCTCCATGAGGGCCAGCTGCCTCGGCGTCGAGGGCAGAATGTCGCGGCCGCGCACCACCTGGGTAACGCCCATGAGCGCGTCGTCCACGCTCACGGCAAGCTGGTAGGAGAAGACGCCGTCGGAACGGCGCAGGTTGAAGTCGCCTCCGCAGTCCGCAAGCCTTGCCTCCTGAAGGCCGTAGAGGCCGTCCTCGAAGCGGAAGACCTTGTCCGTCGATCTGAAGCGCCAGGAAAAGCGCTCGCGCCGGGCGATGCGCCGCGCGGCCTCTGCCGGAGGCATCCGGCGGCAGGTGCCGGGATAGGCCGCGCCGGCATCGCCGATGTGCGGCGCCGAGGCCATGCCCCGCACGTCCTTTCTCGAGCAGAAGCAGGGGTAGGCCAGCCCCTTGGCGACAAGCTCCTGGAGGGCGTCTTCGTAGAGACGGAAGCGGTTGCTCTGGTGGTAGGCGCCAAGCTCCTTCTCGGGCGTCGGTCCCTCGTCCCAGTCCAGGCCCATCCAGCGCATGTCGCTCATGAGCATCTGCATGTACACGGGACTGCAGCGCTCTAGATCCAGATCCTCCATGCGCAGGAGAATCTCGCCGCCCGCCTGCCGGACGGCCAGCCAGGCGAAGAGGAAGGACCAGGCGTTGCCGAGATGCGCTAGCCCCGTGGGGCTTGGGGCGAATCTGCCCCGCAGCGTGCGTGCCACAAGACGCTCCTTGAAAAAAAATATGCCGGTGCCGGATCCGGCCTGCCTTTTCTACGCCAAACTCAGCGCCTTTCCAAGAACGGGGCAAGACGCTGTCCCGAACGGCGGCGTCTTGCCTGCCGGCCGAGCCGCTCCTTGACAGAATCCTGCTCCAGGGAAACGCTGACAAGAGGGGTTTTTCAACGGCATGGCTTAGCTAGCGCCCTGAATTGCCGCAAGGTGGACAGGCCGGTGCCGAATGAACGACGGCGTGCATGCTCTGCGGCCGCGAAAGCGGCTCGGCGCTTTTTTTTGCTGCACAGGCACGCCCTCTTCAGCCTGATGAACCGGACCCCGCTAGGGAGCCAGGGAGAAGCGCTCCCACCCCCGCCATCCACCATCTTGCACATGCGGCCGCATCTCGGTTAATAGTCCTATGCCGAGTGCTCAACAGGGGGTTCAAAGACCATGGAAAAGCTGACGTCTTCTTCGCGCAGCAAGATATTCGTTCTTTCCCTCCTGACCATCTTCCTCTGCTTTCTCGCAACGATGGCGATCTCCATCTATTCCCTCTCGAAAGTCAAAGACGCCAGCGTGCAGAACGAGGCCCGCCTGATCACCGCGAACATCAACGCCCACATCCGCGACTTTCTCGCCACGCAGGTCTCCGCCGCGAAGACCATTGCGGAAGACTACTTTGTCAAGGAAGCCGTGCTCGACGATGCCAGGAAGCCCAGCCCGGATCCCGGCTTGCCGGTGCTCTCGCGCTTCCTCCAAGGTCTTGTGCGCACCACCGGCATCGACACGGCCTTCATCGTCTCCGACGCGACCCGCCGCTATTTCTCCCACCAGGGCCTGCACAAGGTGATCGCCCCGGATGACGCCGGAAACCCCGACCACGAGCACGACATCTGGTATCCGGCCTTCGTCGGGACGGGGCTGGAGCGCAACGTCCAGATCGACACGAACCCCGTCGAAAAGGACGAGTGGACCATATTCTTCAACAACCGCATAGCCGGCGACGACGGCAGGCTGATCGGCGTCTGCGGCGTTGGCATCGGCATGAAGCACCTGCAGTCGCTGCTGCTCGATCTAGAAAAACAGTACGGGGTTGAAATCTTTCTGGACAACGAAAAGAGGACCTCTCAGATCGGCAGCCGCAAGGTCTTCTTCGACAAGCGCAGCCTTACCCTTGCGGAAAGAGCGACCGCACCGAAGCCCATCAGCTATCTCCGCACCGGGGACAACGGCTGGCAGTGCAGCGTAGGGCTGATCCAGTTCGGCTGGGATCTCGTCGTTGCGCAGTCTGGTCGCGATGCCGTGCCGGCATTTTCCTTTTTCACTGTCAACGACATCCTGCTCTTTCTCTGCAGCTTCGGCCTGATGGCCTTCTTCCTTCACCGCATCAACAGCTCGGAGAAGGAAATGCTGGAGAAGATAGCCCGCATCGACCCGCTGACCGGCCTGGAGAACCGCTCCGCCATCGACAAGGTGACTGGCATGCTGCAGGACGGCTGCCGTCCCGGATCGCTCTTCATCTTCGACGTCGACAGCTTCAAGACCATCAACGACACGCTGGGCCATCCCATAGGCGACATTCTGCTGCAGCGCATAGCCGGCATTCTGCAGTCGTCCTTCCGCAAGAGCGACGTCCTCTCGCGCATAGGAGGCGATGAATTCATGGTCTTTTCGCCCGGCCTGCAAGGCGCTGAGCGCATAGACGCCAAGGCGCAGCGGCTGAAGAACGCCGTGCACGGGATACGCCATCTGCGCGAGGGTGTCTCGGAAGCATCCGGCATCGTCACTTCCATCAGCATGGGCGTCGCCCTCTTCCCCCAGCACGGCAAAACCTACACCGAGCTGTACAACTGCGCCGACACGGCCCTCTACCATGCCAAGGCCGCCGGCAAGAACCGCTACATCATCTACGACGCCTCCCTCGTTCCCGAGGAGAAGTCCGAGGATACGTCCACGAAGGCTCCCGAAAAGACGCCCGAGAAGACGCCCAGGAACGGCGCCTGATAGGGCGGAGCCAGATCGGAAGGCGGAGCCCAGGCAGAAGTCCGGGCATTGCCGGGCCCTTCTCGAGGCATGCGCCTGACCAGGCTATGCGCAAGCCCTTGGAGCAGGTTGCCGGGCGCCGTGCTTCTGGGCCTTGTCCTGCCTGGCCAGCCAGCTTCCTTTCCTGTCCTCTGTCCAGCCCGACGCCGTGCGTGCCTGCGGCAGTCCAAGTCCGGGACAGCCGCGCCCCAGCGTCACGCCAGACAGAAGCGTGGCGAACAACGCCCGGCATCCTCGGCTGTCCGCCTTCGCCTAGGGGGCGGAGGAAGAGGATGCCGAGAATGCCGGGCGGAAAATCTGGGTTCTGTCCCTCTTCGAGGAGGGACAGGCAGCGGAAGGCAGGGCCTTTCGCCCTTGTCCGGAACGGCCGTCTGGCCTAGCCCTTGTAGAGTATGTCGGCGCTAATGTCGGCAACGGAGCCGACGCCGGTCAGGAGCATGGCCTGGGAGAAGGTGCCCTTGATGCCGGCGAAGTAGTCCCTGACGCCCTCGCCGAGGCCACCGATGGCAGCCACGCTCACGGGACGGCCGATGAAGACGCAGTCGGCGCCGAGGGCGAGCATCTTGAGCACGTCGACGCCCGTGCGCACGGCGCCGTCGGCAATGATGGCCGTCTTGCCGCGGACGGCTGCCGCGATGCCGGGAAGCACCTGGGCTGTGCCGGGGCAGTGGTCAAGGATGCGACCACCGTGGTTGGAGACCACGATGGCATCGCACCCGCAGGCCACGGCCTTCTCAGCGTCCCGGGGCGTCATGATGCCCTTGACGATGAAGGGGAAGCCCTTCTTGTGGCAGTACTCGACCACCTTGGTCAGTTCCTCCTCGTTCATGGGGGTCACGGGGCGGCCCATCTTGCGCAGGGTGACGAGGCCAGCCGCGTCGACGTCCATGCCGACGGCAAAGGGCTTGCAGTCCATGACCGTGTCGAGCTTCTCGAAGAGCTCCTTGCCTTCCCAGGGCTTGATGAAGGGAATGCCGGGGTGCCGCTTCATGGCCTTGACGGCGGCGTCAATGATGAAGGGGGGCACGCCGTCGCCGGTGCAGCCGAGGGTGCCGGCCTCCTCGCAACCGCCGAGCACGGCTTCGATATAGTCGTCTTCCGTGACGTCCGAGGTCATGTTGAAGGAGACGCCGCCGATGGGGGCCGCCATGGCGGGCACCTCGAGGGTGCGGCCGAGGAAGGTGCAGGAGGTGTCGGGAGCCTTGACGCCGTGCAGGGCGGTCATGTTGAGGGTGACGGCCCTGAGGGCGTCAAAGTTGTTCTGGAAGGCAGCACCGGTGCCGAGGCCGCCCATGCCGGGCACTTCGCCGGCGCAGGCTCTGCCGTTGCACTGGGGACAGACCCGGCAGTGCCCTTTCATGAGGGCGCGAGCCCTTTCTTTCACATTTTCAGCCATGGGAAGTCTCCTTGCGTAAAAACTGGCCGTAACCTGGCCTTAAACTGATTCGATGCGCAGGCGGCGGCCTGCTGGAAAAGCCGCGCGCGAGGCCCCATAACGGCTCGCCCCGCGCGGAGGGCCTTAGGAGTGCTTTTATAGCATCCTTGCCCGAAGGCAGGCAAGAAATCCCTGCCTGCCTGTCTGCCGTGCAAGGCTGCAGAAACAGTCCTGCGCGAGGCCCCGTCTGGCCATATCTGAGGAGGCAAACAGCAGGGATTCCGCGCTGGGAGCCTCTCTGGCCCTCTGGCGAAGCATTCTGCAAGAGCTTGAATACAGTCTATTTTTTGCTAAGTTTGCTTGTTCCTGCGCGGCGTTTGCCATTTTTTTCCTTTTGGTGGAATACTGCGTCCCTGCGGTCTGGACCTGCCCAAGGGCCCTGCAGGACGCCGAATTTCGGGCAAAGCTTGCAGCCTGCGGCCGAATGGCTATCATGCTCTGGCCGGCGGCGTCCTGCCCCTTTCCGGCAACGTCCCCCAGCGTTTCAAAGGTCGTTCCAGGCTCCCTCTCCAGGCTCCCACTACCAGCACCCCCAACCGCGAGGCAACGCCCATGGCAGCGCAGACACCCGGCATCGAGGAAACCTTCGCCAAGATGGCGGACGAGTTCAAGCTCTCCCTGCGCGACAGCGCCAACACCCTCAAGCTCCTGCACGACAAGCTGTCGGCAGGGCTGCTGCCGAGCGAGGACATGGCAGACCTTGCCCTCAGGAGCCTTGAGAGCGACAGGAGGGAGTACGCCAAGCTCCACGAGGCCTGCCGGGATCTGCTCGGCGACGGCGCGCCCGCCTTCGGCGCCAGCGCGGACGAGCTGCTGGGCGCCGTGAAGGCCAAAGGAGAGCGCGAGCGCAGCGCCCTTGCCCAGACCAGAGAGGTGCTGGCCCGCTTCCTGCGCGTCAAGACCGACAGCCCCCTGCACGCCAAGGGCCTCCAGCCCTGGCGCGACAAGGCCCGCGCCGTCCAGAACCAGCTCGACGCCCGCGCGCTCTCGCCGGAGGACATGGCGGAGCAGATCCGCCCCTTCGCGCTCTTCCTCAGGGCCTCCGCACTGGCAGACATGGAGGGCGAAGCCACGGAGCGCGTCTTCGACGATCTGGAGGAATTCTTCGAGCCCCGCATCTCGCGCGGACTCTACGGCGGCAAGTTCCATGTGCCGGCTCAGGAGGACGTGGACGCCGATCTTCCCGCAGATCCCGATATTCCTGCTGCAGGACAAGCTCCTGCAGCCACCGCAGGCCAGCCTGCCGCAGAAGAAGTTCAGCCAGTGCCTGAAGCCCCGGCCCAGCTCCAGGCCACCGAGGCGCCGGCGGGACAGACAGGCCAGACAGATCAGGCGGACCCGGAGGCGCAGGACGCGCAAGCCCTCCCTGACGCTCCTGATGCCTCTGGCGCCCCTGATGCCCCAGGCGCTCCGGCTGGCGAACCCGCAGCCGCGCCGGCCAGGAAGCGGCGCGCACGGCGCAAGGCGGCTGAACAGAAAGCCGGACCTGACCATGCCCCTGACGCCGGACAGGCCTTGCCTGCGGACACCGGCGCGAGCGCGGCTGGGCCTGCGGCAGACCGGGAGCCCGCTGCCAGAGCCGTCCGCGGACGCAAGCCCAAGCCCCGCCCCCAGGCCATGCAGGGTCCCCTCATGACCCTGGCTGCCATGGAAAAGGCAGGCTTCAGCGTAAGGCCTGAAGCCTGGGCCAGAGCTAAAGCGGCAGCCGGCCTGCCCGAAGACGCCAGCCCCGATGGCGCCAGTCCCGATGGCACCAGTCCCGATGGCGCCAGTCCCGATGGCGCCGGGTCCGAAGACGAAGCCAAGGCCGGCGAAGCCTCTGCCCTCCCCCCGGCAGCCGACAAAGCGCCTCCCGCCCCG
>JAEEGI010004997.1_pt1 | contig 30714 bp, 38 predicted proteins | sample 8958751 | NCBI WGS metagenome assembly JAEEGI01 (sample SAMN16246545, study PRJNA631951) | gut metagenome | biome: gut microbiome; feature: rumen; material: KS-attached | host: Bos | place: Iran: Karaj | collected 2018-10 | reverse complement strand
GACAAGTCTATCGTGATTCTTGTCGAGCGCAAGGTTAAGCATCCCATGTACGGCAAGTTCGTGAAGAAGTCCACAAAATTCATGGCTCACGACGAGAAGAACGAGGCTGGCATTGGCGATACCGTCCGTATCATGGAGACACGCCCCTTAAGCAAGAATAAATGCTGGCGTCTGGTCGAAATCGTTGAGAAGGCTAAGTAACTACTTTTAGAAAAAATAAGAAGAAATGATACAACAAGAAACCAGAATGACAGTTGCCGACAACAGTGGTGCCAAAAGCGCCCTGTGCATCCGCGTCCTCGGTGGTACCAAGAAGCGTTATGCTTCTATTGGCGACACCATCGTGGTTGCTATCAAGGATGCTATTCCTTCCGGCAACGTGAAGAAAGGTAGCGTGTCGAAAGCAGTCGTCGTGCGCACCAAGAAAGAGATTCGTCGCAATGATGGTTCCTACATCCGCTTCGACGACAATGCCTGCGTGTTGCTCACCGCAGCAGATGAGCTCCGTGGCACCCGTATCTTCGGCCCGGTGGGTCGCGAGTTGCGTGAGAAACAGTTCATGAAGATTGTTTCCCTTGCACCCGAAGTTTTGTAAACAATAAAAGAAAAGAGAACAATGAAATTGCACGTTAAGAAAGGGGATATGGTTCAGGTCATAGCCGGTGACGACAAAGGTAAGGTCGCCAAGGTGCTGAAGGTCTATCCCGAAAAGAACCGCGCCATCGTTGAGGGTGTCAACGTGAATAAGAAACATACCAAACCCAATGCGAAGAACACGCAGGGCGGTATTGTTGAGCAGGAAGCTCCCATTCACATTTCCAACCTTATGGTTGTTGTTGGCAAGACCCCCACTAAGATTGGCCGCCGTGTTGATGAAAAGACTGGTAAAATAGTCCGTTATTCTAAAAAAACAGGGGAGGAGATTAAATAATGGCATACATTCCGACATTAAAAACCAAGTATAAAGAGGAAATTCTGCCCGCTCTTATGAAAGAGTACGGCTATAAGACTGTTATGCAGGCTCCTCGTCTTAAGAAAATCACCCTCAACCAGGGTCTTGGCAAGGCCGCTATAGCTGATAAGAAAGTCATTGACAAAGGCATTGAGGAGATGACTGCCATCACTGGTCAGAAGGCTGTGGCTACTAAGTCGCGCAAAGATATCTCGAACTTCAAACTGCGTCGTGGCATGCCTATCGGCGTCCGCGTGACCCTCCGTGGCGAGCGTATGTATGAGTTCCTTGAGCGCCTTGTGACAGCTTCTATCCCCCGTATCCGCGATTTCCGTGGTATCAATGACAAGGGCTTTGACGGCAAGGGTAACTATACTTTCGGTATTGCCGAGCAGATTATCTTCCCCGAGATTGATATCGACAAGATTGACCGCATTCAGGGTATGGATATAACCTTTGTCACTTCCGCAAATACAGACAAAGAGGCTATGTCGCTGCTCAAAGAGTTTGGTTTACCGTTCAAGAATCAACAAAAATAAGCATAATGGCTAAAGAATCAATCAAAGCAAGAGAGCGCAAAAGAGCAAAAATGGTTGCCAAGTATGCAGCCAAGCGCGCCGCCCTTAAGGAAATTGTACGCACTGGTGAGCCCGAGGATGTGGAGAAGGCCGTCATCGCCCTTCAGAAGCTTCCGAAGAATGCCTGCCCTATCCGTCAGCACAACCGCTGCCAGTTGACCGGTCGCCCTAAAGGATATATGCGCCAGTTTGGTATTTCGCGTATCAACTTCCGTGAGATGGCCGTTTCCGGCCTCATCCCCGGTGTAAAGAAAGCCAGTTGGTAAAAAAGAAGAAACAGTAATTTATTGGTAGCTTTGCAAGTTGGCATAACACCAATACTACAAAACTTAAAATCAAAAATTAAAAATGGTAACAGATCCTATTGCAGATTACTTGACCCGCATGCGCAACGCTATTGCCGCTAAGCATCGCGTGGTTGAAATCCCCGGCTCCAAGCTCAAGAGAGAGATGACCAAGATTCTCTTTGAGAAAGGCTACATCCTGAATTACAAGTTCGAGAATGAGGGAGCCCACAACCAGAGCATCAAGATTGCTCTTAAGTATCACCCCGTCACCAAGCAGTCGGCCATCGCCGAACTGAAACGCGTTTCCACTCCGGGTCTGCGTAAGTACGTCTCGGTTGATGAGATGCCTCGCGTTCTCAATGGTCTCGGTATCGCTATTGTTTCCACATCCAAGGGTCTTATGACCGATAAGGAGGCTCGTACACTCAATGTGGGTGGTGAGGTTTTATGTTACATCAGCTAATCAAAGAGAGGAGAATAGAAAATGTCAAGAATTGGTAAAATGCCCATCCACCTTCCCAAAGGTGTTGAAGTGAAGATTTCTGATGATAATGTGCTGACCGTGAAAGGCCCTCTCGGAGAACTCAGCCAGAAAGTGAACCCCATGATTGAGATGAAAGTTGAAGATGGCGTGCTCCATTTCAACCGTCCCAACGACGAACGTGAAACAAAAGCCCAGCATGGTCTTTATCGTGCCCTTGCCGCAAACATGGTGAAGGGTGTCAGCGAAGGTTTTAAGACCGTTCAGGAGGTTATCGGTGTCGGTTACAAGGTTCAGGCCACCGGCAATGTGATGGAGATGGATCTTGGCTACTCGCACAAGATTTTCTTTGAGCTTGCCCCTGAGATTAAGGTCGAGACCGTTACAGAGAAGGGTAAGAACCCCATTATCACCATGACCAGCTGCGACAAGCAGATTCTTGGTCAGGCAGCTGCAAAGATTCGCTCACTGCGTAAGCCGGAGCCTTATAAAGGTAAGGGTATCCGCTTCCAGGGTGAAGAAATCCGCAAGAAAGCTGGTAAAGCTGCTGCTAAATAAGTTTTAAGGTAAAAGTATAACCTTATTGTTAGCTAGCCAAAAAGAAACAATATTATGGCAACAAAAAAAGACATAAGAAGAACAAAAATTAAATTCCGCATTCGTCATAAAGTCAGCGGTACTGCTGAGATGCCTCGCCTGTCGGTTTTCAGAAGCAACAAGGAAATTTATGCCCAGGTGATTGACGATGTAAAAGGTGTGACACTGACCGCAGCTTCTTCCAAGGAGAAGGGCTTTGAAAAGAGTGGCACAAAGAGTGAAGTGGCCGCCAAGGTTGGCAAGACTGTTGCAGAGCGTGCCCTCGCCGCCGGTATTAATACCGTTGTTTTTGACCGTAATGGTTATCTTTACCATGGTCGTGTGAAGAGTTTGGCCGATGGCGCCAGAGAAGGTGGTTTAAAATTCTAATAAAGTCATGGCAGAATTAAACGTAAATAGAGTTAAGTCGAGCGACATAGAGTTCAAGGATCGTCTTGTCGCAATCAATCGTGTCACGAAAGTCACCAAGGGTGGTCGTACATTCACCTTTGCTGCCATCGTCGTTATTGGAAACGAGAACGGTGTTGTCGGTTATGGTCTTGGTAAGGCCAAAGAAGTTCAGGCAGCTGTTCAGAAGGGTGTTGACGATGCAAAAAAGAACCTTATCCGTGTTCCGGTGCTTAAGGGTACTATTCCCCACGAACAAATGGGTAAATATAGCGGTGCCAAAGTATTTTTGAAGCCAGCTGCCCCTGGTACGGGTGTTATTGCAGGCGGTGCTATGCGTGCCGTTCTTGAGAGTGTCGGTGTGAAGGATGTTCTTGCCAAATGCAAGGGTTCATCCAATCCCCACAGTGTTGTGAAGGCGACCATCAATGCCCTTCTTCAGATGAAGGATCCTTATATGGTTGCCCAGCTTCGCGGTGTTTCACTCGATAAGGTGTTTAACGGTTAAAAATAGGAGGTCAGTATTATGGCAGAAAAAAAGCTTAGAATCAAACAGGTCAGAAGTATTATTGGCCGTCCTGCTCGTCAGAAACGTACCATGGAGGCACTCGGCCTTCGTCGCATCAACCATACACGTGAGGTGGTAGCCACCCCTCAGATTCTTGGTATGATTGACAGTGTCAAGCACCTTCTCTCTGTGGAAGAAATTTAATTACGTAAAGAAAGAAAGGAAAAGATAAATGAACTTAAGTAATCTCAAACCCGCGGAAGGTTCTATCAAACATTCGAAACGTATCGGACGTGGTGCCGGTTCTGGCAAAGGTGGTACTGCCACTCGTGGTAACAAGGGTGCCAAAGCTCGTTCCGGTTATCACCAGAAGGTCGGTTTCGAGGGTGGTCAGATGCCCCTCTACCGCCGCGTGCCTAAGTTCGGCTTCAAAAACCTCAACCGTGTTGAGTATGTTGGTATCAACATTGATACCATTAATACTTTGGCTGAGACCAAGAATATTACCGACTTCAATATTGATGTTTTGAAGCAGAACGGCCTTATCTCTGGCAAGGATCGTATCAAGATTCTTGGTCGTGGTGAGCTTTCAAAGGCAGTCAATGTCGCTGCCCATGCTTTCTCTGCTACTGCTAAGAAAGCTATTGAGGACAAGGGTGGCGTTGCTACCGTTATTGAATAAAACAAACAGTTACAATGAAGCGCTTTATACAGACACTTAAAAACATCTGGTCAATAGAAGACCTTCGGAAGAGAATACTTTATACCCTTGGGTTGGTACTTATCTACCGTATTGGCTCTTATGTTGTACTGCCGGGTGTTGACCCCTCGCAGCTGCAGGGATTGCAGAAACAGGGCTCCGAAGGCTTGATGGGACTTCTCAACATGTTCTCCGGTGGTGCATTCTCCAATGCCTCTATTTTTGCTTTGGGTATTATGCCGTACATCACGGCCTCTATCGTCATCCAGTTGTTGGTGATGGTGGTGCCCTATTTCCAGAAGATGCAGCGCGAAGGTGAGAGTGGCCGTAGAAAAATGAATCAGATTACACGCTGGCTCACAGTTATTGTTACCGCCATGCAGGCTCCGGCTTATATCACGAATATGATGTATCAGCTCGGTGCTTCATCCACAGCTATATATCCGTTTGATGGTAGTGCTCCGTCACCCTTCTTCTGGGTGTCAAGCATTATTATACTTATCAGTGGCACATTGTTTGTGATGTGGCTTGGTGAGAGAATTACTGATAAAGGTGTGGGTAATGGTATCTCGCTTCTTATTATGATTGGTATCATCGCCCGCTTACCGTTTGCCTTGTTTGGCGAATTTGCCTCGCGCTGGTCAGAAGGCGGTGGTCTTGTGATGTTCCTTGTTGAACTTGTCGTTCTGCTTGCTGTCATCTTGCTCGTCATCCTGCTCGTCCAGGGTACGCGTCGTATCCCTGTGCAGTATGCCAAGCGCATAGTCGGAAACAAGCAGTATGGCGGTGTCCGTCAGTATATTCCCATAAAGGTTAATGCTGCCGGTGTTATGCCTATCATTTTTGCTCAGGCAATTATGTTCCTGCCCATTACTTTTATGGGCTTCACTGGCAATAGCAGCTCCAAGTTCGCCATGGCATTTGCCGATTATAATAGTTTCTGGTACAATCTTGTGTTTGCTATACTTGTGATACTGTTCACATATTTCTACACTGCTATAGCAATCAACCCCAACCAGATGGCCGATGATATGAAGAAAAACGGTGGTTTTATCCCCGGTGTCAAACCTGGTAAAAAGACAGCAGAGTATTTGGAGGGTATTCTTTCCAAGATAACCCTTCCCGGGTCTGTTTTCCTTGCCATCGTTGCTATTCTTCCTGCCATCATTCGTCTGTTTGGTGTGAATACTCAGTTTGCCCAGTTCTACGGTGGCACATCGCTGCTGATTCTTGTCGGTGTCATCCTCGACACCCTTCAGCAGATTGAGAGCCATCTGCTCATGCGCCACTACGACGGTCTGACCAAGACGGGGCGTATCAAGGGTCGTACCTCAATGTCAATTCAGGCGTAAACCTAAATATCAAGGATGATTCTGCTCAAGACAAAAGAAGAGATAGAGCTCATACGTGATGCCGGCCTCCTCCTCGGGAAAACTCTCGCGGAGGTGGGCCGTCATATACATGCAGGTGTAACAACGGCTTATCTTGATAAGATTGGTGAGCAGTTCATCCGCGACAATGGGGCAAAGCCTCTTTGTAAGGGTTTTGAAGGATTTCCTGCAGCTTTCTGTATCTCGGTAAACGATGTGGTTGTGCACGGTATTCCTGGTGAAACTTTTATAAAGGATGGCGATAATGTTACTCTCGACTGTGTCATTGAGTACAATGGATATGTGGCCGATTCGGCTTATACCTTTGCTGTCGGAGATATTAGTCCCGAGATGCGCCGCCTGATGAAGGTGACTCGCGAGGCTCTCTACATCGGTCTTGACCAGTGCAAGGCTGGCAATCGTGTTGGCGACATCAGCCATGCCGTCCAGATGCATTGTGAGAAGAACGGCTACTCAGTGGTTCGCGAGCTCTGTGGGCATGGTGTTGGTTTCCAGATGCACGAGTCCCCCAATGTCCCCAATTTCGGTGTCAAAGGCACTGGTCCCCTGCTCAAAGAGGGCATGGTGATAGCCGTTGAGCCAATGGTTTGCATGGGTTCCAAGAACGTCAAGTTCTCCAAGGAGGACGGCTGGACATGCCGCACTAAAGATGGCAAACCGGCAGCCCACTTCGAGCATACTGTCGCCATTACCGCCCATGGCCCCGACATATTGACGACTTTTGACTTTATTGAGAATAATAACTAATACGATAAGTTATAGAATGGCAAAACAGGCATCCATACAACTTGACGGAACCGTTACCGAATCTCTGGGTAACGCCATGTTCCGCGTCGAATTGGAGAACGGACACCAGATTATTGCGCACATCTCCGGTAAGATGCGTATGCATTACATTAAGATACTCCCCGGTGACAAGGTGCAGATAGAGATGTCTCCCTATGATCTTACCAAGGGCCGTATAACTTATCGTCACAAGTAGACTGTACGGACAGAAAAGTAAAACAAGATTAATAATTACACAACAATGAAAGTAAGAGTTTCAGTAAAGAAAAGATCCCCCGAGTGCAAGGTGGTCCGCCGCCACGGAGTGGTCTATGTAATCAACAAGAAAAATCCTAAGTTCAAACAGAGACAAGGATAATTAACAAAAACAACAAAAAGAATTTATGGCACGTATTGCAGGTATTGACTTACCCAAGAACAAAAGAGGAGAGATAGGTTTGACCTATATCTTCGGCATTGGACGTAGCACTGCCAAGGAGATTCTGGCCAAGGCCGGTATCGACGAAGGCAAGAAGGTGCAGGACTGGACCGACGATGAGCAGAACGCTCTGCGTACCATCATCAACGATGAGTACAAAGTCGAGGGCGCCCTCCGTTCGGAAGTTCAGATGAACATCAAGCGACTGATGGATATCGGCTGCTATCGCGGCATCCGTCACCGTCTTGGTCTGCCCCTCCGTGGTCAGAGCACCAAGAACAATGCCCGTACACGCAAGGGTAAGAAGAAAACAATTGCTAACAAGAAGAAAGCTACCAAGTAAGTAATGGCTGTAGCGCCCCAATCGCGGATTAGACAATGACTTCAGGAGCGGTTGGCAGTAAAGAAACAAAGAAAATCAAGCAAAAACAAATGGCAAAAACTTCAAAACCGACTAAAAAGAGAGTCGTAAAAGTTGAACCTCAGGGAAGAGCATGCATCTTTGCATCCTTCAACAACGTCATCGTTTCGTTGACGAACAACGCCGGTCAAGTGATTTCTTGGTCGTCAGCAGGAAAAATGGGCTTCCGCGGATCGAAGAAAAACACTCCGTATGCTGCACAGATGGCTGCGGAAGATTGCGGCAAAGTTGCTTATGATTTGGGCCTAAGAAAAGTTAAGGTCTTCGTCAAAGGACCTGGTCAAGGACGTGAATCTGCAATCCGCGCAATCAACACTTGCGGTATCGAGGTGACCGAGATTACCGACATCACCCCGCTGCCCCACAATGGTTGCCGTCCCCCGAAACGTCGTCGTGTGTAATTATTAATCTTAAAAGAAAAGTAAACAATGGCAAGATACACCGGTCCGAAGACCAAAATTGCAAGAAAGTTCCACGAGCCTATCTATGGCCCGGACAAATCCTACGAGAAGAAACCCTATGCTCCCGGTATGCACGGACAGAACCGTCGCCGCAGCAAGACCTCCGAGTATGGCATCCAGCTCAATGAGAAGCAGAAGGCCAAATATACCTACGGTATTCTTGAGCGCCAGTTCCGCAAACTTTACGCCGAAGCCTCCCGTCGCGGCGGCATCACCGGTGAGGAACTCATGAAGCTCATCGAAGCCCGTCTCGACAACGTGGTCTACCGCCTCGGCATCGCCCGCAGCCGCGCCCAGGCCCGTCAGTTGGTTTCCCATCGTCATATCGCTGTCAACGGCAACGTCGTCAACGTCCCCTCTTATTCTCTCCGTGAGGGCGATGTCATCTCCGTCCGTGAGCGCAGCAAATCCCTCGAGGTAATCACCGACGCCCTCGCCTCGCGTGCCAACAACTATCCTTGGCTCGAATGGGACGGCGCCAGCCTCAGCGGCAAGTTTGTCAGCTACCCCCAGCGCAGCGACATCCCCGAGACCATCAACGAGCAGCTTATCGTTGACCTGTACTCGAAATAATTAGCCTCACAGCGAGGTTACATTCCTGACAGCATGTCAGGACATAAACCAATAAAAGAAAGAAAGGATAACAAATGGCAATTTTATCATTCCAGAAACCTGACAAGGTGGTCATGCTTGAAGCTGACGACTTCCGCGGCACTTTTGAATTCCGCCCGCTGGAGCCCGGTTATGGCACTACCATCGGCAACGCTCTGCGTCGCGTCCTTCTCTCTTCGCTCGAAGGCTATGCTATCACCTCTGTGCAGATCGACGGTGTCGACCACGAGTTCTCTTCCATCCCCGGGGTGGTCGAGGATATGACCGATATCATTCTGCGCCTTAAGCAGATCCGCTTCCGCCGTCAGCTTGAGGACACCGACTCCGAGAAAATCACCTTCACCGTGAAGGACCAGACTGTTCTCAAGGCCGGCGACCTCAACAGCAATCTCAACAGTTTCCAGGTTCTCAACCCCGACCTTGAGATCTGCCACATGGAGCCCACCACCGAGCTGCACATCACGCTCAGCATCGACAAGGGCCGTGGCTATGTGCCCGCTGACGAGAACAAGCGCGCCACCGACCCTATCGGTGTCATCGCCATCGACTCCATACATACCCCCATCAAGAAGGTCATGTATGCCGTCGACGACTACCGCGTCGAGCAGCGCACCGACTATGAGAAGCTCACCTTCGACATTGAGACCGATGGTTCCATCCACCCGAAGGAAGCCCTCAAGGAAGCCGCCACTATCCTCATCCAGCACTTCATGCTCTTCTCCGACGAGCGTATCACGCTCGATGTCGAGACGAAGCCTGTGCAGGAAGAGTTCGACGAGACCACGGCACACATACGCCAGCTCCTCAAGACCAAACTCATCGACCTTGACCTCTCTGTGCGCGCCCTCAACTGCCTCAAGGCTGCCGAGGTCGACACCTTGGGTGAACTCGTTGCGTTCAACAAGGCCGACCTGCTGAAGTTCCGCAACTTCGGCAAGAAATCTCTCACCGAACTGGAGAACCTGGTCGCCTCCAAGAACCTTGAGTTCGGTATGAATGTAGCAAAGTATAAACTTGATAAAGAATAAGAAAAGAATATGAGACACGGTTGCAAAGTAAATCATTTGTCCAGAACCCACGCCCATCGCGTGGCTATGCTCTCCAACATGGCCACATCGCTTATCATGCATAAGCGCATCGAGACCACTGTTGCCAAGGCTAAAGCCCTCAGAGTGTACGTCGAGCCCATCATCAACCGCTCGAAAGAAGACTCCACCCACAACCGCCGTATCGTCTTCAGCTACCTCCACAGCAAAGAGGCTGTCAACGAGCTCTTCCGCGAGGTCGCACAGAAGGTTGCCAACCGCCCCGGCGGTTACACCCGCATCCTGAAGACCGGCATCCGCCACGGTGACAACTCCGAGATGGCTATCATCGAGCTCGTCGACTACAACGAGAACATGCTCAAAGACACCACCAAGAAGGCTGTCAAGAGCACCCGTCGTAGCCGCGCCAAGAAGGCCGAGGCCCCCGTCGCCGAAGCCCCTGTGGCCGAGACTCCCGCCGCTGAGGAAGCCCCCAAGGCTGAGTAATCGACAGGACAGTGTGCCCCAAGTGGCACATAAAATAAAAGCCCATCCTCATGGATGGGCTTTTTCGTTTCCAGCTAATATTATGATAGTATGTCTATCTTTACAGTACGGAGTTCTGCTACGTTGTCATAGAATCGCACCGAGATCGACTGGCGTACGCTGACCTCGAGTGTGCAGTCGAGGTTGTAGTTCTGGTTCTCGGGCTTCAGGTCGTAGTCCTTGAGGATGCGCATCACGTCGTTCATCGTCTCGTAGGCGAAGCCCAGGCGGTAGCGGCAGTCTATGGTCTTCTCGATTATCTGTGCGTGGTCTATGGCGTCGCGTGCTGCTGTCTTGTAGGCGTTGGCCAGGCCGCTGGCGCCGAGCAGTATGCCACCGAAGTATCGCACGACGACTATCAACGTGTCGGTGAGGTCGGCCGAGAGCAGCTGCCCGTGGATGGGGCGGCCACCGGTGCCACTGGGCTCGCCGTCGTCGTTGGCACGGAAGGCGTCCTTGCGGGGCCCGAGGATGTAGGCATAGCAATGGTGGCGGGCGTCGAAGTAGTCCTTGCGCAGCCGCTCCAGGTGGGCTTTCACCTCGTCGATGGTGCGCACAGGATAGGCGAAGGCGAGGAACTTGCTGCCTTTCTCCTTATAGAGACCTTCTGCCGGGGCCGCAATGGTCTTATATGTGTCGTCGAACATCAGTCAATAATGATTAGTTTTTTGGGGGCTGTTTGGGGCATCTTTGGTGCTTTCAAACCGGCGCCGAGGTGCTGTGGGCTGATCAGTATACGTACCTCGTCGTAGAGGCCGCTGGCGATGAAGGCGTCCAGCACTAGGCGGCCGCCCTCGACGATGACGCTCTGCAACTTTTGTTCGTAGAGTGTCTGCAAGGTCTCCTCGACGGTCTGTGTGTGCAGGTGAAGCCAATGTGCGGGGACGTCGGTCAAGCGGCCGCGGCGGTCGAGGACCACGGGCTGCGGTGCCGGGCCGAGGTAGTGGCGCGGCGTGAGGGTAGGGGAGTCCTTGAGGTAAGTATCCGAGCCCACCAGTATGGCGGCCTCCTCGGTGCGCCAGCGGTGGTTCAGGCGGTTCTGCCGCTGTGTGCTCAGCCAGTAGGGGCCTGCTGTGGCGGGAGCCATGAAGCCGTCGGTGCTCTCGGCCCACTTTAAAATCACATAAGGGCGCCGCTGCTCCATGAAGGTGAAGAAGCGTCGGTTGAGTTCACGGCCTTCCTCCTCCAGCACATGGCGCACTACCTCAATGCCGGCGGCCTCCAGCTTGCGGAAGCCGTTGCCAGCCACCAGCGGGTTGGGGTCGTCGTTGCTGCACACCACCCGCTTGATGCCCTTCTCTATGATGAGGTCTGCGCAAGGGGGGGTCTTGCCGTAATGTGAACAAGGCTCCAGGTTGACGTACAGCGTGGCACCGCAATAGTCACCTTTGCGCAATAACGCATTTCGTTCGGCGTGATTGTGCCCGTATTCCTGGTGGTAGCCTTCACTGATGATGTGCCCGTCTTTGACAATGACACAACCAACTAATGGGTTAGGTCTAACTCGACCTAACCCATTAGCAGCTAATTGTAGGCATCGCCGTATGTATTTTTCGTTGTCGTTCAATTTAGAACTCGGCGGTCTTGGGGGTTCTCGGGAAGGGGATGACGTCGCGGATGTTGGCCATGCCGGTGACGAAGAGCATCAGGCGCTCGAAGCCGAGGCCGAAGCCGGCGTGCGGGCAGCTGCCGTAGCGGCGCGTGTCGAGATACCACCACATGTCCTTCATCGGGATGTTGAGCTCGTTGATGCGGGTCATCAGCTTGTCGTAGTTCTCCTCGCGGACGCTGCCGCCGATGATCTCGCCAATCTGCGGGAAGAGCACGTCGGTGCCCTGCACGGTCTTGCCGTCGTCGTTCTGTTTCATGTAGAAGGCCTTGATCTCCTTCGGGTAGTCGATCATGATGACGGGTTTCTTGAAGTGCTGCTCCACCAGATAGCGCTCGTGCTCGGAGGCCAGGTCGACGCCCCAGCTGACGGGGAACTCAAACTTGTGGCCCTTGGCGACAGCCTCTTCCAATATCTTGATGCCCTCGGTGTAAGGCAGGCGCACGAAGTCGGTGTCGATGACGCTGCGCAGGCGCTCGATGAGGCCCGGGTCAATCATCTTGTTGAGGAACTCTAGGTCGTCCATGCAGTGGTCGAGGGCCCATTTGACGCAGTATTTGATGAACTCCTCCTCGAGGGCGGTGAGGTCATCGAGCTGGTAGAAGGCCATCTCGGGTTCAATCATCCAGAACTCGGCCAGGTGGCGCGGCGTGTTGCTGTTCTCGGCGCGGAAGGTGGGGCCGAAGGTGTAGATTTTGCCCAGCGAGGTGGCGCCGAGCTCGCCCTCCAGCTGGCCGCTGACAGTCAGGGCGGTGAACTTGCCGAAGAAGTCCTGCTCCCAGTCTATGGTGCCGTCCTCCTTGCGGGGCGGGTTCTCGGGGTCGAGGGTGCTCACATGGAACATCTCGCCGGCACCTTCGCAGTCGCTGGCGGTGATGAGCGGCGTGTGGAAGTAGAAGAATCCCCGCTCGTGGAAGAAGGTGTGGATGGCCATGGCCATGTTGTGGCGCAGGCGCATCACAGCGCCGAAGGTGTTGGTGCGCAGGCGCAGGTGGCCTATCTCGCGCAGGAACTCCATGCTGTGGCCTTTTTTCTGCAGTGGGTAGGTGTTGGGGTCGGCCTCGCCATAGACGACGATGCGCTCGGCCTGCACCTCGACGGTCTGGCCCGAGCCTTGGCTCTCGACGAGCTTGCCCTCCACGCCGATGCAGGCGCCGGTGGTGATGCGCTTCAGCTCTTCCTCGAACTTGGCGGGGTCGGCGACGACCTGTATGTTGTGGATTATACTACCGTCGTTGACGGCCAGGAAGGCGACGTTCTTGTTGCCGCGCTTGGTGCGCACCCAGCCTTTTACACATATCGTGGTGCCTATCAAGGCGCTCACATCTTCTTTCAACAGATGCTTAATCTCGTAGCGTTTCATTGTATGTTTGTTTTATTTCTTGTCTATTAGTTTCTTCAGCTCTATGTCGCTGCTGAAGCGGAAGACCATGTCCTCGCTTTTGCGGCGGCAGATCATGAGGGTGTCGGCACCGGCGGCCACTATGTAGCCGTCGAGGCCTTCGAGTATGACGTTCTTGTCCTCCGACACCAGCACCAGGTTGTTGTGGCTGTCGTAGGTGAGGGCGTTGCCACAAACCACGGCGTTGCCGTTCTGGTCGTGGCGGTAGACGTCGTAGAGCGAGTCCCACGTCTCGACGTCGCTCCAGGCGAAGCTGGCGGCGAGCACATGCACGTTGTCGGCCTTCTCCATGATGCCGTTGTCGACACTCACGGCCTCGCTCTGCGAGTAGACGCGCTCCAGCTCCTCCCAAGGGGTCGTCAGGCCGATGCCGAAGAAAGCGTCGGCCACCTGCGGCAGGTGCTCTTTGTACGCCTCGCGCAGCACCGACAGCTTCCACACTAGGATACCGGCGTTCCAGAAGAACTCGCCGCTGGCGATGAACTGGCGCGCCATCTCCACCGGCGGCTTCTCGGTGAAGGTCACCACCCGGTGCAGGTTGGCGGCTCCCGGCAGCGACGGCTTCTCGTCGAACTGAATGTAGCCGTAGCTCGTGTCAGGACGCGTGGGCTGGGCGCCGAGGGTGATGATCCAGTCATGCTCGGCCACAGTCTTCACGGCCTGCATCATGTCGGCCTTGAACTTGTCGCGGTGGAATATAGCGTGGTCTGAGGGCGACACTATGAGCGTGGCCTCGGGGTCTATTTGGCTGATGACCGCCGCGGCGTAGGCTATGCAGGGGGCTGTGTTGCGGCGCAGCGGCTCGGCGAGGATCTGGTAGGGCAGCAGGTCGGGCAGCTGTTCGCGCACGCGGCCCACGTACTGCTTGCCGGTGACGATGACGATGTTTTGCTGCGGGCATATCTGCGCGTAGCGCTCGAAGGTGAGCTGCAGCATGGAGCGCCCCACGCCGGTGACGTCGATGAACTGCTTGGGGTTGTCGGTGCGGCTCACCGGCCAGAAACGGCTCCCCAGGCCACCGGCCATGATGACGCACCAGAGGTGTTTGTTCGGTGTCATACGCTCACCTCCCCTTTTATGTGTGGGTGCGGGTCGTAGCCCTCGAGCGTGAAGTCCTCGTAGCGGAAGCCGAAGATGTCCTTCACCTCGGGGTTAATCCTCATCGTCGGCAACTTGCGCGGCTCGCGTGTGAGTTGCAGGTGCACCTGGTCGAGGTGGTTCTTGTAGATATGTGCATCGCCGAGAGTGTGCACAAAGTCGCCCGGCTTGAGGCTGCACACCTGCGCCACCATCATCGTCAGCAGCGCATAGCTGGCAATGTTGAACGGCACCCCGAGGAATATGTCGGCCGACCGTTGGTACAGCTGGCAGCTTAGCTTGCCGTTGTCCACATAGAACTGGAACAGACAGTGGCAAGGCGGCAGCGCCATCTCGCCCTGTTCGGCTGGGTTCCATGCCGTCACCATCAGGCGGCGGCTGTAGGGGTTCTCTTCTATCTCGCGCACCACGTTGGCAATCTGGTCGATGGTGCCGCCGTGGCCGTCGGGCCACGAGCGCCACTGCGAGCCGTAGACGGGCCCCAGGTCGCCGTTCTCGTCGGCCCATTCGTCCCAGATGCTCACGCCGTTGTCTTTCAGGTACTTTATGTTGGTGTCGCCGCGCAGGAACCACAGCAGTTCGTAGATGATCGAGCGCAGGTGCAACTTCTTGGTTGTCAGCACAGGGAAGCCCTGCGACAGGTCGAAGCGCATCTGGTAGCCGAACACCCCTACGGTGCCTGTCCCGGTGCGGTCCAGGCGCTCAGTGCCGTGGTCGAGCACATGCTGCAAAAGGTCAAGATACTGTTTCATACTATTTCTCTATAACGACGTAAGCGTCGAAATGTTGTGTGCGGATATAAAAAAATAACGGCTGTCTGGTTATGTTAATTTAAGACAAAACAGAGCCTGTTTTTACTATTTTTCCCCATGGAGCCCCTACGGTATTTCTACGGTTGTTTTACTGTTTTAAGCGTAGAAATACCGTTGAACGGGCGTCGAAATGCCGAAGAACGAGAGTCTTGCGACGGTGTCGCTCCACGAGGCGTCGGATGCAAGTTTTGGCGGCGGTTGAATACTAATTTGCAAAAAAAACACACTTTTTGTTTCCATATTAAAAAAAATGTGTATTTTTGCACCCGAATTGCAGTATAACCAAAACGGAAACTATCGAGGGAAAAACTATCAGTTTTAATCCTTAAAAAGCAAAGGACATGACAGACGTCAAGATTAGACAACTGACAGACATCGAACTGATTACCCGTTATCAGGAAGGCGACACCGACTGCTTCGACGCCCTGCTCGAGCGCTACCAGGCCAAGGTGTACGGCTACATCTTTTCCGTGGTGAAAGACAAGGAAACCGCCGACGACATCTTCCAGGACACCTTCTACAAGGTGGTGCTCACCATCAAGAGCGGTCTCTACAAGGATGAGAACAAGTTCGTGCACTGGGTGATGCGCATAGCGCACAACCTCATCGTCGACTATTTCCGCCGTAACAACAAGATGCCACTGGTGCCCAACCGTCCGGAGAGCGACGTGCTCGACAACCTCAAGTTCCCTGACGACAACGCCGAGCATGCCATCATGCGCAAGCAGACAGGCCAGAACATACGCAAGCTCGTCAAGATGTTGCCGCCGGAGCAACGACGTGTGGTCATCCTGCGCCACTACGGCAAGTGCGACTTCAAGGACATTGCGGCGCGCACGGGTGTGAGCATCAACACGGCCCTCGGCCGCATGCGCTACGCCATCATCAACCTCCGCCGTCTGGCACAGGAACACAATATGTACATTGAGCTGTAAGTGATTAGTAAGAATAAACTGAAAGAACTGGCCGCCTACCGACAGCAGCGCCGCTGCGACGAGGAGGCGGTCTTTGTTGTTGAAGGGCCCAAGATGTGCGCCGAGGCTGCTGCGTCGGGCTTCAACATAAGGGTGGTCTGTGCCACGGAGGAGTGGAAAGTGGAGAGTGGGGAGTGCTATGAGGTGACGCAGGCCGAGCTTGAGCGGCTGAGCAACCTTAAGAGCCCCAACCAGGTGTGGATGCTCGTAGAACGCCCTGTCCAGCTGCCGGCGACCGACGGCCGGATGGTGCTGGCCCTCGACCGCATACAGGATCCCGGCAATATGGGCACCATCATGCGTACCGCCGACTGGTATGGCATCCGCCACATAGTGTGCAGCCGCGACACTGTCGACTGCTACAACCCCAAGGTTGTGCAGGCCTCCATGGGGGCCATCTTCCGCACCAGGGTGGACTATGTGAACCTGCCGCAGTGGCTCGCCGCCTGCGGCATGACCGTCTACGGCGCCTCGCTGCAGGGCACACCGATAATAGAACGCACCATGCGGAATGACGGACGCTCCGTGTTGCTCATAGGCAACGAGAGCCGCGGCATCAGCTCCGAGGCAATGGCGCAGGTGACGCATCCTGTGCTGATACCCAATATAGGCGGTACCGCCGAGAGCCTCAACGCCTCGGTGGCCGCAGGAATACTTATTGACAGACTATGGAACAGTTAGAATACCAAGAGGGTCGCACCGAGATAAGCCACATGGGCAAGGTGGCCCTCATCGAGCGCCTCACAGGCGACATGGAGACGCGCAACGCCTCCACTGTGCAGGGCATCGGCGACGACTGCGCCGTGATGCGTGCCGCCGACGGGCGTCTCACCCTCGTCACCACACAGACACTCGTCGAGGGCGTCAACTTTGACATGATGTACACGCCCCTCAAACACCTCGGCTACAAGGCTGTGGCCGTGGCGCTGAGCAATGTCGCAGCCATGAACGGCACGCCGCGCCAGGTGCTGGTTTCCGTGGCCGTCAGCAACCGCTACTCGGTGGAGGCCATGGACGAGCTTTACGCTGGCATGCGCCTCTGCTGCGACCGCTATGACGTAGACCTTGTAGGTGGCGAGACGGGTACCTCGCGGGCAGGTATGGTGATCACCGTCACCGCCGTGGGCGAGGCTGCCGACGATAGTGTGACCTACCGCCATGGCGCTGCGTTGCACGACCTCGTATGCTGCAGCGGAGACCTCGGCAGCGCCTATGCAGGCCTCCTCATCCTTGAGCGTGAGAAGGTCACATACCAGGCCAACCCTGACTTCCAGCCCGACCTCGACGGCTACGACTATGTGCTCGAACGCTTCCTCAAGCCCGAGCCGCGTATGGACATCGTAAAGCTGCTGCGCGACAAAGGCGTGGTGCCCACCTCGATGACCGACATCAGCAAGGGTCTTGCCGACAGCGTGCTGCACCTTTGCCATGCTTCGCACTGTGGCTGCGAGGTATACGAGGAGCATCTGCCCATAGACTACCAGACATCGCGCGTGTGCTCAGAGATGAGCAAGAACATGCTGCCCGTCAGTTGTGCCCTCAACGGCGGCGAGGACTACGAACTCCTCTTCACTGTCAGCCAGAAGGACTACGACAAGATAAAGGACCTGCAGGAGATACACATCATAGGCCACGTCACCGAGGAAGGCATGCCCGCCGTCATGGTGACGCCGCAGAATACCACCATCACCCTGCGTGCGCAGGCTTTTCATGGCATTGACGAATGATGCAGGACAGCTACATACAGCAGGGCTTGCGTCGCGGCATGGTCGAGAGGCTGAGCCAAGGCGGCATCACCGACGAAGCGGTGCTGCGGGCCATGACTGAGGTGCCGCGCCACTGGTTTATCGGAAAGGCTCTCGATGCCTACGCCTACGACGACAGGGCTCTGCAGATAGACTGTGATCAGACCATCTCGCGCCCCTCCACCGTGGCTATGCAAAGCCAGCTACTTGCGCTGAAGCCCAACATGAAGGTGTTGGAGATAGGTACCGGCAGTGGCTACCAGACAGCCGTACTGTGCCGTATGGGGGCTCAGGTGTTCACCATAGAGCGGCAGAAAGGACTATACGACAGAACTTCCCGGTTGCTCAAGGAGTGCGGCTACCGCGCCAAGTGTTTCCTTGGCGACGGCTACCAGGGGCTTGCCGGCAGCTACGACCGCGTCATCGTCACCTGTGGCGCCCCCGAGATACCGCCTACGCTCATGGCACAGCTCAAGGTCGGCGGCATCATGGTGATACCCCTCGGCGAAGGCGAGCAGGAGATGCTGCGCATCACAAAGCAGGGGGAGGCAAAGGAGCAGTGGCTGGTGGAGAAGTTCGGCACCTACAGCTTCGTGCCGATGCTCGACGGGCGTCAGATGCGCTAACGCAGCAGGAAGTGCTGCTTGCTCAGGCGTGGGCTGCTGACAGCCACGCCGCACCGGTACAGGTCAAGAGTGACCTGCCAGTCGGGGCTGGCAACGACGGCATCCCATTCGGTGCCGGAGGTGTCGGCGACGACAAGGAAGACGCCGTCGGGAGTGTGCATAGTGGGGTTGCCGGAGTGGGGGAGACCGTAGTACTCCTCCAGGCGCCAGACGACATCGGCGGCGGAACGCCCGCGGCCGGGACAGCGCGAGAAAAGCGCTTCGGTGTAGAGGCGGTAAGCGAAGGGCGAGTGCAGGTTGTACTGCGTCTTCGCACGGAGGAAATGACTGAGGCGGTTCACGGCGCAAAGATACGAAGAAAATAGTGAATGGTGAATAGTTAATAGTGAATAGTATGAGACACAACAATATAAAGGCATTACTTGCCGTAGCGACGATGCTCTTTGCGGCATGCGGCGGCGGTGATTACACCCCCAAGCCGCAGGCCTATCTGCGCATCGACATGCCGGAGCACAACTACTGGCTCGTCGACAGCCTCTGCACCCACCCTGGCGATATGCTCGTATTTGGTACCGATACCATGGTTGCCATTACCGGTACCTGCAAAACCTTCCCCTTTACCTTCGAGGCCAACGAGTGCATTGAGCTTCAGGAGAAAGACGCCCCCAAGGGCGAAGAATGGATTGATCTGGTGTACCCTCAGTGGGACGGCGTGGTGTACCTCACCTACAAGCGCCTGCGCAATGCCGCTGACCTGCGCGGCCAGATAGACACCTCGTCGCGCATGCTGGAGAAGCACTACCAGCTGGCCTCGGGTGTGGAGGAGCAGTTCTACGAGGATGCCGGGAACCGCGTCTACGGCACCGTGTACCACCTGAAGGGCAACAAGGTGGCGACGACATGCCAGTTCTGGGCCACCGACAGCGTGCACCACTACCTCCGCGGCGCCCTCTTCCTCAACCACACCCCCAACAACGACTCCCTCGCACCGGTGCTCAACTACATACAGGAGGACATCGAGCACCTCATGGAGACCCTGAGATGGAGATAAATGACTGAATACTAACAAACCGCAAAGATATGAAACCTACATTATTAGTTCTGGCTGCCGGCATGGGCAGCCGTTACGGTGGCCTCAAGCAGATGGACGGCGTGGGCCCCAACGGTGAGATTATCCTCGACTACAGCGTCATGGACGCCATCCGCGCCGGCTTCGGCAAGGTGGTCTTCGTCATCCGTCACTCTTTCGCCGACCAGTTCAAGGCCCGCATCAACGCCGAGCATTACGGCAACCGCATAGCCGTCGAGTATGTCTACCAGGAACTCGACAAGCTCCCTGCCGGCTTCAGCGTCCCCGAAGGCCGCGAGAAGCCCTGGGGCACCAACCACGCCATCCTCATGGCCAAGGACGCCATCCACGAGCCTTTCGCCATCATCAACGCCGACGACTTCTACGGCCGCGACGCCTTCCAGGTTATGGCCGACCACCTGCGCACCCTTGACGGCAAGGAGGGCAGCTACTGCATGGTGGGTTACCGCCTTGAGAACACCCTCTCGGAGAACGGCACCGTCAGCCGCGGCGTCTGTCAGACGGACGACAAAGGTCTCCTCGTGGGTATGACCGAGCGCACCGCCATCGGCCGCACGGCCAACGGCATCGAGTACAAGGACACCGACGGCAGCATGCATCCGCTGCCCGCCGACGCCACCGTCAGCATGAACCTTTTCGGTTTCACGCCCGACTACTTCGCCAAGAGCGAGGCCCTCTTCGTCGACTTCCTCAAGGAACACGGCCAGGAGCTCAAAAGCGAGTACTACATTCCCTTTGCCGTCAACACCTTCATCGCCGACGGCCGCGCCACGATGACCGTCCTCAAGACCACCGCCCAGTGGTTCGGCGTCACCTACAAGGAGGACCGCCCCATGGTCGTCGACCGCCTGAAGAAACTGCATGACCAGGGAGTTTATTGATTTCGTAAACGCCCACCGCGACGAGGATACCGCGCGTCTGCTGCTCAGTGCTGCGCGGTATCCTTCTATTGACATGCCCGCTGCGGTGCAGCAGATAGAAGGGCTGCGTGCGGCACGTGACAAATGGCCGTCGCTCTCAGCCTGCGACGACTACCGCTACCCGCCACGCCTCAACCGCGAGCAGGCATCGTCCGAGGCCGCAGCAAGCTACAAAGCCTCCCTTGCCGTGCCGCCCACCGTGGCCGACCTCACAGGCGGCATGGGCGTCGACACGCAGGCCTTCGCACGTGTGGCGAAACATGTCGACTACGTAGAGCGCGACCCGCAGCTCTGTGCCCTCATGGAGCACAACCTGCGCGCCATCGGCGTCGGCAATGTCAGCGTCCATTGTGCCGACAGCCTCCAGTGGCTCTCCACTTCCCACGCTCCGTTCTCCACTCTGTTTGTCGATCCCGCACGCCGCGCGGTCTCGGGGCGCAAGGTGGCAGCCTTCGAAGACTGCGAGCCCAACATCCTGCAGCATCTCGACCTGCTGCGCAAGCGCTGCACCCTCCTGATGGTCAAGGCCAGCCCCATGATCGACATCGACCTCGCCTGCCGCCAGCTTGGCGACGTGGCCGAAGTGCACGTCCTCTCCCTCCGGGGCGAATGCAAGGAGGTCCTCTTCCTATGCCGTCAGCACGAAGGCGAGACAGCGATACACTGCATCCTCCGCGACAAGGCCGGTGGAAGCCGCGACTGGCACTTCACGCGCAGCGAGGATGCCGCCGCTGAGCCCCGCTACTGCACCTCCGTTGGCCGTTACCTCTACGAGCCCGACGCCGCCCTGATGAAGGGCGGGGCCTTCAACCTCATAGGCCAAAGACTTGACCTAGACAAGCTGGCCCCCAACACCCACCTCTACACCGCCGACCGTCTTGTCGACGCTTTCCCAGGCCGCACCTTCCGCGTGCTGCAGGAGGTGAAGCCCAGCCGCAAGGCCGTCGCCGAAGCCGTGCCCGACGGCAAGGCCCACGTCGTCGTCCGCAACTACCCCGTCGCCGCCGTCGACCTGCAGCGTCGTCTGGACCTCACCGAAGGCGGCGACCTCTTCATCCTCGCAGCCACCCACGCCGGCCGCCCCGTCTGTTGGCTCTGCTGCCGCGAGGCTTAGCATCCCCTCAATCGTTCATCCCTGCGCCGCATGGCCCCGCGGGCTGTTTTTGCTGCCCTTCACCAGGCGATGCCGCTATAATTGTTAATTTGTATTAAAACACGCCCAGGTGGAAACCACCGGCGTGATCCTCGTCAAGGCTGGCAACGCACCCGCCAAGCGTGTCATCGTAGTCCGCTAAGCCATAGTAACGCAGGCAACAAGGGAGGCTCCCCGCGCGCGGGGAGCCTCCCCTTTTTGTACCGGCTCCGTATCGAAACCGTCCCGAATTAACCCCAATTAACAGAATAGTGAAAAAAGTGAAAATAATTTTGCCAGTTCAAAAAATGTTAGTAACTTTGCACTCTCTAAAAATGGGGATGTTGTGCCTTGTCTACCCGTTCAAGGTGCACGTTCTCAGGTTGATAAACGTGGCGACCAATTATCCGTCAGCGGTCAAAATGCGATGCAATCGGAGGAGAAATTAACATAAAGGAAGTAAAACATCATCGTTAGTAAAATAAAAAAATGAGTACGTTAAGTTACAAAACCGTATCAGCCAACAAGCAGACCGTCCAGAAGGAATGGGTGCTGGTTGATGCCGAAGGACAGACCGTAGGTCGCCTGGCTACCCGCGTGGCCAACATTCTGCGCGGCAAGACCAAGCCCTGCTACACCCCGCACGTCGACTGCGGCGACAATGTCATCATCATCAACGCCGAGAAGGTTGTCTTCAGCGGCAAGAAGGAGACTGACAAAATCTATCAGCGCTACACCGGTTACCCCGGCGGCCAGCGTGAGACCACCCCTGCCAAGGTGCGCGCCACTCATCCTGAGCGTATCCTCGAGCACGCCATCCGCGGCATGCTTCCGAAGAACCGCCTCGGCGATGCCCTCTACCGCAACCTCCACATCTATGCCGGCAGCGAGCATCCCCACCAGGGTCAGAACCCCAAAGCCATTAATATTAACGAAGTAAGATAATAAGAAGATATGGCAGAAGTAATCAACACCATTGGTAGAAGAAAGACCGCCGTGGCCCGCGTCTATATGACCCTCGGCAATGGCGAAATCAAGGTCAACGGCCGCGACTACAAGGAGTATTTTCCCACCGGTCCGCTGCAGTACATCGTCAACCAGGCTTTCGCCGTGGCCAACGCCGAAGGCAAATGGGATGTCAAAGCCAACCTCGACGGTGGCGGCATCACCGGCCAGGCCCAGGCCCTGCGTATGGCTATTGCCCGCGCCCTCTGCGAGAACAACATCGAGGATCGCCCTGCCCTCAAGAAGGAAGGCTTCCTGATGCGTGACCCCCGTATGGTCGAGCGTAAGAAACCCGGTCAGCCCAAAGCCCGTAAGCGCTTCCAGTTCAGCAAGCGTTAATATCGATATTATAAAAGCTGGACAAAGTTTAGTATCCAAATCATCAGGATGTACCGCTGCGTTGATACTCCGAGCAGCATAGGACAGCCGGAAAACACAGCCCTAAGGTCTGCCTGACGATTGGTAAAGTTTAACAACAAAAGGAAAGTAAACAAACATGAACGAACTCAAATTCGAAGAACTCCTTGAGGCTGGTTGCCACTTTGGCCACCTCAAGCGCAAATGGAATCCCAAAATGGCTCCCTATATTTTCAAGGAGCACAACGGCATCCACGTCATCGACCTGCAGAAGACCATCGTCAAAGCCGACGAGGCCGCCGCTGCCCTGAAGCAGATGGCCAAGAGCGGCAAGAAGGTCCTCTTCGTCGCCACCAAGAAGCAGGCCAAAGAGGTCGTCGCCGAGATGGCCAAGAGCGTGGATATGCCCTTCGTCACCGAGCGTTGGCCCGGCGGTATGCTCACCAACTTCCAGACCATCCGCAAGGCTGTCAAGAAGATGAACAGCCTCGATGCCCTGATGCACGACAAGGATTTCAACAATATCAGCAAGCGTGAGCGTCTCCAGGTGCAGCGCGAGCGCGCCAAGCTCGACAAGAACCTTGGCTCCATCGCCGACCTCACCCGTCTGCCCAGCGCCCTGTTTGTCATCGACATCAACAAGGAGCACATCGCCGTCGCCGAGGCACGCCGCCTGAACATCCCCACCTTCGCCCTCGTGGACACCAACACCAACCCCGAGCTTATCGACTTCCCGATTCCCGCTAACGATGATGCGTCGAAGTCGATTGCCGCCATCCTCAAGCACATGTGCGAGGCCATCCAGGAAGGTCTGAACGAGCGCGCCCTCGACAAGGACGCCCAGCCCGAGGAAGAGGCTCCCGTGATGGAGGCTGGTGAGGAGAAGCCCGTCGAGAAGAAGACCCGTGCCCGCCGTCCCCGCAAGAGCGAGGAGGCCCCCAAGGCCGAGGCCGAGGAAGCTCCCAAAGCTGAGTAAATTAATGTAGTGGTCAGTAGTCAGTGGCCAGTGGTCAGTGTATGACCGCGTCAGCCCACTGCCCCCTGACCACTAGTCACTAATCACTAAAATAAAGAAAGGAACACAATATGGCAATTACCGCTTCACAGGTTAACGAGCTCCGCAAACTCACCGGCGTCGGCATGATGGACTGCAAGAAAGCCCTCGTCGAGACCGACGGCGACATGCAGAAAGCTATCGAGCTGCTCCGCCAGAAAGGCCAGAAGATGGCCGCCAAGCGCGCCGACCGCGACGCCAACGAAGGCTGCGTCCTCGCCAAGAGCACCGGCAACTTCGGCGCCCTCATCATGGTCAGCTGCGAGACCGACTTCGTCGCCACCAACGCCGGCTTCGTAGAGTTCACCACCAGCATCCTCGACGCCGCTATGGCCAAGCACCTCACCACCAAGGAGCAGGTCATGGACATGGACCTCAACGGCAGCAAGGTCGCTGACGCCATCACCGACCAGATCGCCAAGATCGGCGAGAAGATCGAGCTGGCCCACTTCGAGACCATCGAGGCCGAGAAGGTTTATGCTTACGTCCACCCGGGCAACCGCATGGCCTCCATCGTCGGACTGAACAAGGCCGGTTACGACCAGGTCGGTCACGACATCGCCATGCAGGTCGTCGCCATGCGTCCCGTCGCCCTCGACGCCGAGAGCGTGCCCCAGGAGATTAAGGACCAGGAGTTCCGCGTGGCCGTCGAGAAGACCAAGGAAGAGCTCATCGGCAAAGCCGTTGACGCCGCCCTCAAGAAAGCCGGCATCAACCCCGCCCACGTGGACAGCGAGGAGCACATGGCCTCCAACATGGGCAAAGGCTGGATCACCGAGGAGCAGGTCAACCAGGCCCGCGAAATCAAGGAGAAGGTCGCTGCCGAGAAGGCCGCCCAGCTCAGCGAGCAGCAGATCAACCAGATTGCCAACGGCCGTCTGAACAAGTACTTCCAGGAGAACACCCTCATGGAGCAGGAGTACATCATGGAAGCCAAGGTGAAGGTGAAAGACTTCATCGCCAAGGCCGACAAGGATCTGAAGTGCACCGGCTTCAAGCGCCTCGAACTCGGCGCCTAAGCCTCAAGCGCAACAATAAAACAGAAAGCGCGACCCATTCGGGCCGCGCTTTCTTATTGCCATTTTACGCTCTCAATTCCCCTAAAGAAGAGGGTAAATAATAGCAAACATTGCTGTAATAATGCATATTATAAATCCCATTAATGCTATATCACGAGTTTTTGATACAAATATGCCAATAAAAGAAAGTATAAAAGCTATTGCCAAAAGAATCCATACTAATGCTCCTAAAAAAATAGTTCCACCTGATAGTATCCACACAACTCCTGGAATATAAGAAGCTATTGCCATAAAGAATCCCAATGTGCCAATAAGATTACTCTCTTGGGATATGTGTTCCTCCTGAATTATTCTAGATACTGGACGTTCTACTTGTTCTGCATTTGATAATTCAACAGAATCAGGCTCTTTCTCTTGGTGTTTCTTAAATAAAGATTTGTTTTTAGCATACATTGCTTTTACTGGATAACCACAATTAGGACATCCTTCAGCATTAATGCTTACTTGAGACCCACATTCGGGACATTTTACTATTTCCATATTTTTCTCTTTTAATGTTTCTATAAAAAAATGGGAGAAGTAACGCTACCTCCACATGCTTTATCTATTTTAGTGAAAGCTTATTATCTCTTGGCGAACTTTTAGTAACTAAAACTGGATATCGCTGATGCTGTGGCGGACCCAATTATTATTGCCACAAATACGCCCAATACAACGGATACCAAAAGTCCAATAAGAGTCCACTTCCCGCAATCTTTGGCTCTTCTTGGAGATTTCTCATGATAGACTAAATACAAAATCAATCCAACCAAAGGCCATAAAAACGATACGATGTTTAACCCGACACTGGGGTCTTGATCAGCCACGGGCAGTAGGTTCCCCTTGATATTCTGAGTGGCTCCACATTTAGGACAGGTCGGTGCAGATTCGGAGATCATTTCTCCACACTCTCTACAATGTACTAGTGCCATAATTATATCCCTAATACGTGTCGGGCGCAACTTCTATTGCTCTACCGCGCCCCGTCGAGCAAATAATCATAACAAGAAGCGTGGCGCCGCATGCCACTTCCTGTATAGAGGTCCTAGGAATAACCTTGCGAAAAGAAGATGCAATAAGCCCACGCTATAGAAAACGCGAAGAGCCATTACACTGATTCTGTTTCGCTATGGAATTTCCTAGGTTCCTATACACAGAACGCGCATAACGCTTCGATGATTTCCTATGAAATCGACTGCAAAGATACGACTTTTTCTCTATGTGGCAAAATTTTTGTATCTTTGCACGCGGAAAACTATGGCGAAGAAGCAGAAATACTATGTTGTGTGGCAGGGCAAGAAGCCGGGCATCTACAGCGACTGGGACGCTTGCAAAGAGCAGGTCGTGGGCGTGCAGGGGGCGCAGTACAAGGGCTTCGACAGCATGGCCGAGGCCGAGGCGGCGATAAGGCTGCCGTACAGCAGCGTGGTGCAGTCGAGTGGGGCGAATGGGGTTAATGGGTCGAATGGGCATCAGAGTGGGTGTCTCGTCATCGACGAGAACGGCATGACTGCCGTGAAGCCTGGCACCGCCAACCCGCCCGTGCTCGACGCGCTGGCTGTCGATGCTGCCTGCAGCGGCAACCCCGGTGTGATGGAGTACCAGGGCATCTACATACCCACGCGCACCCGCGTCTTCCACTACCGCGCAGAGAAGGGCACCAACAATATCGGCGAGTTCCTGGCCATAGTGCACGGCCTGAGCTACCTCAAGAAGCACCGCCTCAACCAGATTATCTACAGCGACTCCGTCAACGCCATCAACTGGGTTCGGCAGAAGGTGTGCAAGAGCAAGCTGGTGGAGGACGCCTCGACCGCCGAGCTGTGGGACTACATCCACCGCGCCGAGAACTGGCTCCGCACCAACAGCTACACCACCGAGATACGCAAGTGGGACACCGACAACTGGGGCGAGATACCGGCGGACTTTGGACGCAAATGAGTTTATGTGAACGTTAATTAACGTAAATTAATTCGTTAATTATCGTCAATAATGATGACAAAATAATTTACGGCAATTAACGAAGTGAATTCACGATAATTAACGTAAAAATGAATACCCGCAACCTCCGCTTCAAGTCTAATCGCGTGCGCGACATCATCAGCCTCTACCATGAGGAGTTGGACGGCATGTACGGCAGCGGCGAGGTGGGGGTATTTCTCGACATGCTCTTCGAGGCCTTCCTCGGGTGGGACAAGGTGCGGCTGCTGACCTCGCGGGAGCAGACCATCGACCAGAGCGACCTGCTGCGCTTCCATTGGGCGCTGGAGGACCTCAAACAAAGCCGCCCCATACAGCATATCATCGGCTTTGTGGGGTTCTGCGGCTGCAGGATAGAGGTGAGCCCCGATGTGCTGATACCGAGGCCCGAGACAGAAGAGATGGTGGAGTGGGTAGTGGCCAGTGGTCAGTGGTCAGTGGTCAGTGGTCAGAGGTCAGAGGTCAGAGGCCAGATTTTGGACCTTTGTACTGGCAGCGGGTGTATCGCCATTGCGTTGAAAAAGGCCTTTCCTGCGGCCGACGTGACAGCGGTGGATGTCTCTCCTGCAGCGCTGGTGATAGCGCGTCAGAATGCCAAAAACAACGGCGTGGAGGTGCGCTTTGTTGAAGGCGATGTGCTTAATGGGGTTGATGGGTTGAGTGGGTCTTATGGGCTTATTGTCAGCAATCCGCCATACGTCATGGAGAAAGAGAGGGCGCAGATGCAGCGCAACGTTCTCGACTATGATCCTGAATTGGCGCTCTTTGTGCCTGATGACGATCCGCTGCGGTTTTACAAGGCCATTGCCGGTATCGCCAAAGAGCATTTGGTTGCAGACGGTATGCTTGTGGTGGAGATAAATGAAGCGTTGGCTGATGAGACATGTGAGGTGATAGATGCTGTCGGGCTTACTCCGGAGGTACACATCGACTTCCGCGGGAAGGCTCGCTGGATATCGGCAGGGAAATTGAGGATTGAAACGGGAACGGCGAATACCGCGAATTTAACGAATGGGCGGGAGCCGGTCGGGCAGGGGTGAGTAGGTCTACTAGCCGTTTACTAGCCGTCTACTAGCCGTTTAGGGAGGTTAGTGGCTGGATATCATTGGGTTAGTGTAAAATAGTGATTGTATTTGGTTGGTTATCAGAAAGATTCTCCTGCTTCGCGAGGCCATGAGCCGAGTAGGGGAATTGAGGTGCCGTTTGGATACAAAAACACCCTCCAGATGGGGTGGGAGGGTGAATTTCGGCGACGATGATATGTGCGGCAAGTGTGGGGGTAAGGGGTCGGAAAGAGGTGTTTTTTGTCAATTTTAGGGCCTTTGAGGGGAGGAATTTTTAACTGTGAAGACTATAACTGAGACTGGGCGGGAGTTGTTACTATATATAAAACCCTGGCTTTAAATAATTTGGTTTCTTCCCAGTCTCAAATCTCAAATCTCAGTTGTTTTTTAAGGGTATCCAATATTCCTCTTTTTTTCTATTATTATATCTATATAATTAATTATTAATTAATTATAAATAATATAGAAGAGGTTTTTGAGTTGAAGGGTATCTTATTTTTTTAACTGAGATTTGAGATTTGAGACAGAACCCCAAACGATAAGTGAGCTACATTCTCTCTATCAGGCCTTTGAGTATTGGAGCGTTTCAGTTTCAGTTGTTTCAGTTGTTTTTTGAGAGGTGCTTGTTTTTTCTTTTTCCTATATATTCTATATATAATATATTTATTATTAAATAGTTATATACCTTAAGAAAGGGGTTTTGAAAAACAACTACCCTTCAAAATTCGAACTGAAACTGAAACAACTGAAACGCCTGGCCGCTGTGACGGCGATAGGGGTTTTGAGGTGGGAGGGCGGTCAGAAGCGCTCCCTGAGGTGGGAGTCCATGATGATGGTTACGGGGCCGTCGTTGATGAGGGCGACTTGCATGTTGGCTCCGAAGGTGCCGGTTTGGATTTCTTTGCCGAAGAGGTCCTGTAATTTGGCGATGAATTTCTCGTACATGGGGATGGCGAAGTCGGGGCGTGAGGCGTGTATGTAGCTGGGTCGGTTGCCCTTCTTGGTGGAGGCCATGAGGGTGAACTGGCTCACCACCAGTATGCCGCTGTCGGCAATGTCTGTGATGGGCAGGTGCATAACCCCTTCGCTGTCGTCGAAGATGCGCAACTTCACCACTTTCTGGCAGAGGTACTCTATATCCTCGTCTGTGTCCTCGTCGCAGATGCCTACCAATATCATCATGCCCTGGCCGATGCTTGACTTTAGGGTACCGCCGATTGTGACGGAAGCTTCCTTTACGCGTTGTATTACTATCCTCATGGCTCGATGATTGTTAGTTTGGCGAATTTCAGCATCAGCTGCTTGTTGCCCACGCCGCCCTCGAAGAAGACCGTGGCTTTGCGCGAGTCGGCGGTGCCCTCTACGGCCAGCACCTTGCCGATGCCGAACTTCTCATGCTGCACCTTCATGCCTGGCATGATAGCGCTTATCTGCGCCGGGTTGTTGGGCACTGCGGGTCCGCGCTGCACGAAGGTCGGCTGCGGCTTCTTCTTCGCCGGTTGCTGCGGTTTGCCGATGTTCCACAGGCTGCTGGGCATCGTGGGCTGCTTACGGCGCGGTGTCTCGATGTACCGTTCGTCGATCTCCTCCACGAAGCGGCTCACCTCGCCGCCCATGCGCTGCCCGTTGTTGAAGCGTGTCTGTGCGTAGGAGAGCGTCACCTGCTTTTCGGCGCGTGTCACCGCCACGTAGAACAGCCTGCGCTCCTCCTCCATCTCCGCCCTTGACGACGCCAGGAACGACGGGAACAGCTGCTCCTCCATGCCCACCACAAAGACGTAGGGAAACTCCAGGCCCTTGGCTGCATGGATGGTCATCAGGCTCACCTTGTCGGCATCCTTGTCCTTGTCTTTGTCCTCGCTGGTGTAGAGCAGCACCTGCTGCAGGAACTCGTCTAACCGGCGGAATTCTCTAACCGAACCATCCGAATCATTCCGAATCTCCGTTGGCTCGCTTTCTTCGGTTAAAGCCTCTTCATCTTCGCAAAACTCCTGTACACCGTTGAGCAACTCGTCGATGTTGTCGATGCGCTCCGCCATGTCGGGCTCGTCGGCCTCGCGCAGCGCCTTGATGATGCCGCTGGCGTAGACAATCTGCTTGGCCAGCGTGAAGGCGTCCACCGTCGGCACCTGCGCCTCGAAGCGCTTGATCATGAACACGAAGTCCACGATTTTCTGCATCAGGCCGCTGTTCAGCCCGAGGCCGAAGTCCTGTATGTTCTCCAGAACCGTCCAGATGCTAATGTCGTTGTCTGCCGCCGCCACGCGTATCTTGTCCATCGTCGTCTGGCCGATGCCGCGTGCGGGGAAGTTGATGATGCGCACCAGGCTCTCGTCGTCGTGCGGGTTCACCGCCAGACGCATGTAGCTCAGCGCATCCTTCACCTCCTTGCGGCCGTAGAAAGAGATACCCTGGTATATGCGGTACGGTATGTTGCTGCGGCGCAGCGAGTCCTCCACAGCGCGCGACAGCGAGTTCTGGCGGTAGAGGATGGCGAAGTCGCGGTATTCGGCGTCCTGCCCTATGTGTATGTCCTGTATCGAGTCTGCCACGCGGTTGCCCTCGTCGCGCTCGTCGTCGCAGCGCATCAGGCGTATGCGGCTGCCCTCGTCGTTGTCGCTCCACAGCTCCTTCTGTA
>JAEEGI010004993.1_pt1 | contig 30729 bp, 24 predicted proteins | sample 8958751 | NCBI WGS metagenome assembly JAEEGI01 (sample SAMN16246545, study PRJNA631951) | gut metagenome | biome: gut microbiome; feature: rumen; material: KS-attached | host: Bos | place: Iran: Karaj | collected 2018-10 | reverse complement strand
ATCCCGGCACTGGGACACCAGTATAATGATGGCGAAGTCCCGAAAGAAGCGACCTGCACCGAAGCCGGTGTGAAGACCTTCACCTGCTCCAGATGCGGCGGAACCTACACGGAAGAAATTGCCGCCACCGGGCATAATTATCCGAGCGAAGTCTCCTATACGGCTGATCCCAAGAATACCAACACCACCAGCCTGACCGCCTATAAGAATACCACGTACGGAAACTGCACAAAGTGCGGCGATGCCAATCATCCTGCCGATACGCAGGAAGAGATCGGCTCCGTCACTATTACGCCGAATGAAACGACGTGGGGCCAGACAAAAGCGCAGCTCGACAACGTTCATCTGACTTATTGGTTCAGAAAAGCCGGAACAACAGAATCGGTCAGTAACGTTCAGGCGGACTGGACCGTGGCTGAAATTTACTACAATTTCAACAGCGAAGGCAAGGGCAGCGTTATCGTCTACGTGAACGTCCCGGAGGGAGATTCCGGAGCGAGCAATCCGTGATCGGAAACCGAAGACAAACATAACACAACGAAGAGCGGGCCGCGGCCCGCTCTTCTTTTACATCCTCTAACTCTTCTCTCAGTACTTTTTTCTCCTGTCGCCACGCCCTCGCCGGGCGCGCCCGATTACTCCTTCTTCTTCCCCGGGAACGGCAGCTTCTCCACCGCGTTCTTCAGGTTCTTCACCGGCAGGCGGTCCACGATATCCGACAGCAGGTTCGCGCCGCGCACCGAATCGTCGGCCAGGAAGAAAAGCGCCAGCGTATCCGGCCCTACGTGCGCGCCGGTCACCGGCTCGTAGCAGACCGTCAGGATCTCCTTCGGCGGTTTATCCATCTGCAGCAGGGCCTCCAGATAGGCCGCGTCGTCCGGGCAGTCCGCGTGCGCGATGCCGACGGTCTGGATCTCCGGCAGCTCCACGAATTTGTTGTAGATCTTCGCCAGCATCTCCACGGAGCGCTTCCGGCCGCGCGCGACGTTGAAAGCGACGATCTTGCCCTCTTCGTTTCCCTTCAGGATCGGCTTTAAGTTCAGCACCGAGCCGACGCGCGCCGTGATGCCCGAAAGCCGTCCCATGCGCTTTAAATGCATCAGATCGTCCACGGTAAAGACCTGGCACATGCGTTTGGACATGGCCCGCAGCGACTGCACGTTTTCGTCAAAGGTCAGACCCTGCTCGCGCCGTTCGGCGGCCGCCAGCGCCACGATGCCTTCGCCCAGCGAAGCGCCGAGCGTATCTACGACTTCGATCCGCCGTTCCGGATAGCGTTCCATGAGTTCTCTCGCCGCCAGCTGCGCGCTGCCGCAGGAGCCGCTGATCCCGGACGACATGCTTACAAAAATGATATCCCGGCCGGCCTGCAGATACGGGGTGAAGATCGTCTCGAAGCTGTGCGGCGTGATCTGGGAGGTCGTGACCTCCCGGCCGTCCCGGATCGCCTGATAGTAGGCGTGACCGTCAAAAGCTTCCGTATCCAGGCATTGCTGCTCCTCTCCTTCCACGTAGTAGGAAAAAGGCAGGACGCCGATCTGTTTCTCTCTCAGCAGGGGAGTAGGTAAATTGGATGAGGTGTCAGTAATAATTGCGTACATGGCGATCCTCCGTTTATAAAAGAGCTTTCCATGCATAGAATAACCGTTTTTCCGCCCAAAGTCAAGCCGCCCGGCGCCGCCGGCGCCGACGGGCTGTGAAAAGACTGTGAAACCTCTGTTTTTTTTCCGTCGTCTCCGCCCGCCGTCTTGCGTTCTTACCGCGGCGCTGTTATAATAAAGCTGCAGGCAGCGTACGGAGTTCGATCGGTCCATCTTCTCCCGTACGTACCTGTTAGAACAGGATAAGGAGTGAATGCGATGAATTTCAAACTCACAACAGGAAAGAACTTCGAAGCCACCCCCGCCATGGAGGAGCTGCTGGAAAAGAAGCTGGCCAAGCTGGACCGTTTCTTCGTTTCCAATACGGCCGCCGAAGTATTTATGGGCATGACCAAGGCCAAGGCCAAGGTTGAAATTACGGTTCCCGTCCGTTCCGGCGCCATCCGTTCCGAAAAGACCGGCAACGATATTTACGCACTGATCGATGAAGCCGTGGATTCCATGGAGAAGCAGCTGAAGAAGTACCGCAGCAAGCTGCACGATTTCTACCAGAGCGGCGGCCGCGCCGACAAGATGGCGCCGGCTGAAGCGGCGGAGGAAGCCCCTATCAGCATCGTAAAGACCAAACGCTTTGCCGTCAAGCCTATGGACGCGGAGGAAGCCTGCCTGCAGATGGAACTGCTGGGCCACAATTTCTACGTCTTCTTAAATGCCGAATCCGGCGAGGTCAACGTGGTGTACCGCCGCAACGACGGAGCCTACGGCCTTATCGAGCCGATCCTCGGCGAAGAATAAAAAACGGCGGTCCGCTTCCGCCGAAAACCGAAAGAGAGCGCCTGAAGCTTCAGGCGCTCTCTTTTTGTCTTTTCTTCCGTCTGTCCGTTCCGGATCAGTCGCCCAGCACGTTCTGAACGGTATGCAGACCGTCCGGATAGGCGTAGGACACCTTGACCGTCTGTCCGACGTCCGGGGCGTGGACCATCATCGGTTCGCCGGCGCTGTTGTAGCCGATGAACATGGCCACGTGGCCGCCGCCGTTCCAGGTCCGGTAGCAGATGATATCCGCCGGTCTCGCATTGGCCAGCCCGCCGATGACTTTGGTGCCGGTCCGGGCGATATAATAGCTGTAATGCTGCAGATGAACGCCGTAAGGCCGGTAGATCTCCATCAGGAAGCCGGAGCAGTCCGCACCGGTCGAAAGGCTGTGGCCGCCGGTCACGTAAGGCAGCCAACCCACGTATCTCAGCGCGTCCGTAACGATATTGATGCGCCGCTGCGAGGTCCCGGCCGGGATCATGCTGGTGTAGTTGCCGTAGTTGTAGCGCTGCATCTCGCGCTGCGCCGCTTCGCGGGAGGCGGCTTCCTCGGCCGCACGCTGCCGGCTGGCGCTTTCGGCGGCTTCACGCGAAGCGCGCTCTCTCTTCGAGGCTTCAATGGACGCCGCGATCGACGCGTCTCTTGCCTGTTTCGATTCCTCAATGCTCTGCCGGATGCTCTCTTCGATCCGACGGCTTTCCTCGCGGCTTGCGTCCTTGCTGGCCAGTTCGTCCCGGATGCGGTTCATATCTTCCCGGCTGGCGTTTTCTTCCTCAATGGAGACGGCGGTCTGCAGCTCCCAGACCAGCTCGTAGCTGCTGTTGGGGATGTAGCCGAACAGCACGTTGCTGTTGCCTTCCGCTGCATAGACGATGGCGGTAAAGTAATCGGAGATCCAGTCGATCTGATACTTGCTGTCGCCGTAAACGACGCCGATCTGGTCGCTTTCACTGTTGGGATCGCGGTAAACACGCTGGGCATCCCGCAGGATGTACGCGAAACGCGTGTTGGATTCGCTGATGATGGCCGCCGCGTCGTAGCCGCTCAGAACGTACTCGGATTTCACGTAGCCGACCACGCTGCCGGATTCGATCTTGAACCAGACGCCGTTCTCCGTGTAGGCCTTGCCCGTGACGGTCGCGGTATCGTCATAGTACATCTTGCCGACCAGGGCGGAGGTCGCGTCGGCTTCGGCCCGGACGTTCAGATAGCCGCTGCCGCGGAAGATGACCGTATCCATGGAAGAATTTTCCACCATTTGGCGCAGACGGCGGTTGCGGAGGTAACTTTCCTCATACGAAGCGGCGCTTTCCTCTTCCGTGCTCTTTTCAGCCCCGAGATTCAGAGTCCCCATCGGGTCCGCCGCGGAATTGCTGACGGCCAGGAATTCCTCAACGCTGAGCGCGTCGTTTTCCGGTTCTGTCTCGGGTTCGGTCGGTGCTTCGGTCTCGGTTTCGGATTCGCTCTCGGTCTCCTGCGTTTCCGCGGGATTGGTAATAATGACGGGGACCGCCGGATTGTCCGTACCGGCCTGCGGCGTATCCGTCTCCGTCTGCTCCGTCGTGTTTCCGCCGATCTGCGGCCCTACGTTCGGCAAGGTCTCCGCCTGGACGCCCAGCGAGGAAGCCAGCAGTCCGAAGCAGAGTAAATATACTAAAATTTGTTTTAAAAATCGGTTTTTCATTAACAACCTCCTGTTTTAGGTAACTAAAAACCCGGCAGTTAAGCTTATTTTACAAAATTTCGCAAACTTTGTCAATCATTTTTTTATTAAAGCAATTCACCACAACATTTTGCTGCGGTGAATCGTTCGAAAACCATATCTTATGATTCTCTTTTTGTGCTCCCCGAGCAGGGCTCGAACCTGCAACACCTCGGTTAACAGCCGAGTGCTCTGCCATTGAGCTATCGAGGAAGAGCGGAGAAGGAGGGATTTGAATTAGCCCCCGCTTCAAAAAGTAAGACAGGACAAGGAGGTTTCGATGGTACTCATTCACCTGTGCACACTTTGTGCACACCTCGCGCCTGCGATACAGCATTCCGCGTGTAAGGCGATTATAAGACTCCCTTTTGGGCGTGTCAAGTGGTTTTCATAAAAAACTGTGTGTTTGCCATGATGGCTGAATCAGCTTATAGAATCATTTCCATGCCATCATAAGCTGCAATATATGGGCTGCCCTGCAAATACCCGGTCAGGTCATCATGTGTCATTTTACCATTATGCGAAAAGTGGCTGAGAATACAGAGCGTTTTCTCATCCAAGCAGCCGAATTCAATCATCTTCTTTCTTACATGACTGACAGTCGGAAGATTCATATGGGATTTCATTGTTTGATTATCCGGAGATTTTAGAATACCGGTACAATCAAACGAGACACAATCGAAATACAGACGTGTCTTTTCAAGGAATTCCCAGGTTTCATCATGCAACCAACCAGTATCGTGAGCATATAGCAGCCGTTTTCCAGCATTCTCAATGATATAGATTAAAGCGCCGGGCAGATTTCTGTGTCTGGCTTTCAGCGGAATGACCGTATAGTCATCTATTTTGAATGACTGAAACGGTTTGACGGGAACCAGGATGATTCTTTGATCTTCTATAATATTGTCACGGGATAAAGATTGTTCAATTATAGAACAAACCTCTTCTGCCGCAAATATTTTAAACGGCCTTTTTCTCCCTGTCGAATAAGCCTCCCCGATCATCCTCAAATCATCCGTATATAGATGATCATGATGGCTGTGCGTAACAAGACAATAATCTATTTTTACCGGTGATAATCCTCCGAATAGTACATGAGCTCCGGTATCCGGGGGAAAATCCACCAGCAATTTGTCATCAATCAACGCCTGACTGCGTGTTCGTAAATTCTTTCCGCCCGCCGCCGCCGATCTTTTGCAGATGTCGCAATCGCAAAAAAGTGCCGGTATTCCCTCTGCCGCCCCGGTACCAAAATATTTCAGCTTCATTTTGCAGTCTCCGCTTCAGAGGATGATGTTGCATGATAGTATTCAAGAAGATAATCTTTAAAAGCCAGTTCCTCTTCACTCATCGGTCTGTCTCCGCGCCAAAAGACGCGAACATTCCAGAAAGTATTCGGTGCGTCAATAGGGACATAGACCAGTCCAGAAGTTCCTTTGTGTTCAGTATGCGTTGTTGTTAATGCAATAGCGCTATGCTGGGCTACCAGGGACTGACAAACAAGATGACTGTACGTACTGATTGTTGGTAAAAGGATTTCGTTATCCGTAAACAGTTTCAGTGTTTTCTCGAAAATATACTGATTGACCCGGGGCCAGATTACTCTCTCATTTTGAAGCTCTTCGGGCTTTACAGAAGTCCTGCCAGCAAACGGGTGTGTCGGATAGACCATTACAGCCGGTTTATCCCGGAATAAAAACCGGCTTTCAAATCCTTCCGGATGCCGGAGAGAAAAATCATCATCACAGCCTAATAAGAACGCATAACGATTGGTAAATAGGCCGCTTGCGATATCCTGGCTGGTCAGCGTTGTGGTTGACAACGAATAATTCGGGTATTCCAAAGCAAAGCCTGTTATAAAATCCACCCAGATACTCGAAGAACTGACGGCAATTGATATATGCTGATCACTCTCTGAAGAGCTTTCGACTAACTCTACACAAGCCCGCCGGAAAATAAGAAGGATCTGATTGACATACTCCAAAAAGATCTTACCTTGTTTGCTCAACTGCAGCCTATGTCCGCTTCTTATGAAAAGATTGACCCCCAATTCTTTTTCCAACTGGGAAATGGAGGTGGATATCGTCGGCGGCGTGACAAACATAACATCCGCTGCCGTAATAATCTTTCCGGTTTCGGCAACCGCTTTAAAATATCTCAGCTGACTTATTTCCATATCCAGCCCCTCCTGATGAACCTGTGTCAAGTTTACCGCAAGAACTTTTTTTTGTCAAATTTGCCTTATTACACGAAATTTAACTTTAGTGCGGAATAATCAAATATGATTATTCCTATTCCTAGTGTATGATATTTATGGAAATATGGATGAGGGAATCTTTGATAATCAGGGTGTCCCTTTCGAAAAGAAGCAACACAGAAAGATAAAAAGAGGCCAGTGCATATGGGTAAGTTTTTAGTTAAGCGAATCCTTTCCGCAATCCCAACAATTCTCATCGCTATGGGAATTGTGTTTATTCTGATGCATGTCCTGCCCCGTAATCCAATCCTCGATAAATACGATATGGACACCATCACGGAAGAGCAGCTGCGGGAGCTGGAAGAAGAATACGGTTTCAACAAACCTGTCATCGTCCAGTATATGGAATACATGGGGAAGGTCCTGAAGGGCGATTGGGGAAAAAGCTTTTTTAGCGGTAAGCAGGTCTTCGATGCTATTAAAGAAAGAATGGAGCCAACGTTACTGCTGACCTTGTTCAGCACCGTAATAACTATAGTTATCGCTATTCCTGCAGGGGTAATTGCCGCTACGCATCGAAATACCGGAATTGACTATCTGATTACCGTGCTTTCTGTTGCTTTTATCTCGTTACCCTCTTTCTGGGTCGGCGTCATGGCGCTTTACATTTTTGCCTTTAAACTCGGTTTATTTCCCCTGGAAGGATATAAATCAATCAGTCACTTTGGACTTCTGGCAGCCCTGCACTCTCTTGTTCTCCCGGCGGTAGCTTCCGGATTAATGCATGTGGCCTCTCTTGCCAGACAAACCCGTTCACAGATGCTAAATGTACTGCATCAGGATTATATCCGAACCGCAAGAGCAAAAGGTCTGTCAGAAAGAAAAGTGTATTACAAGCACGCGCTGAAGAACACCATGTCTCTTGTAATTACTCTGATCGGCGGTTCAGTCGGCGCAATGCTGGGCGGTTCCACCGTCATGGAAAATGTATTCAATATTCAAGGAGTAGGAAAGCTTGCTTACACCTCTCTTATGCGAAGCGACTATTATCAGGAGCAGGCCATCATCCTGTTCATTATTCTGATATTTGCAGGCATGAATATCCTTTTAGACATTATCTATAAGTGGCTTGATCCACGCATAGAACTGTAAGGAGGTGCCAGAGATGAAAAAACGGCGGATGAAACCTTTGCGGTTTCTGAAAAAAAACGGACGTGTTTTGATCGGTGGCTTTATTATTGGATTGTTGTTTTTAACAGCCCTCTTTGCGCCTCTGATCGCAACGCATGATCCGCTTCAGACCGACTATACTGCTATGATGCAGCTTCCCAGCAAAGAGCATATTCTGGGTACAGACATGAATGGACGCGATCTGTTCTCGCGACTTATATACGGCACAAGAATGTCGTTGATTATTGCAATCGGAGTAAACTTCTTTGCCGTTGTCGGCGGTTCCATTATTGGAATCCTGTGCGGATACTTTAAAAGAGCAGATGCCATTTTAATGCGGGTGATGGAAGGTGTACACGCTCTTCCTCAGATCCTTTTATCTCTGGTCATTGCTTCCGTACTGGGACGTGGTACCGGGAAAATGATGATCTCTCTGATTATTGTAGCGCTCCCTGGCGTATGCCGCATGACCAGAAGTCAGGTTTTGTCCATTAAGCAGAAAGAATTTATTGAGGTGGAAAAGACCATGGGCGCCAGTACGCCGAGGATCCTTTTCCGCCACATACTTCCGTCTGTCTCCCATTACCTGATTATTCGCTTTACCACAGGCCTTGCTGGATCAATTCTTTCAGCATCCTCTCTCAGCTACCTGGGCGTTGGTTTTGATCCCAGCATTCCAAACTGGGGAGCGATGATTGCCGACGGACAGAAACTGATGATGATTCGTCCGCATCTGATGCTTTATCCCGGTATCGCCATTGCCATCACGGTTTTTGCTTTCAATCTCTTCGGTGAAGGTCTGCGCGAAAAGCTTGACCCGAGGCTGAAATAAGGGAGGGGCGGAAAATGAATGAAAGAGAAACCATCCTGAATGTTGAAGACTTGGAACTCTGGTTCAGAAACGATTATGATGAAACGATAAAAATACTGAACAAGATCAATTTCCAGATCTACAAAGGAGAGACCCTCGGAATTGTCGGTGAATCAGGCTGCGGAAAGAGCATGACCAGCCTCTCCATTATGCGCCTTGTGGAAACGCCGCCTGCGGAAATTGCTGGACACATTTATTTTCGTAATCAAGACCTTTTGCAGCTTTCATCGAAAGAAATGCAGAAAATACGCGGGAACAGAATTTCCATGATCTTTCAGGAACCTATGACAAGCCTGAACCCCGTCTATACGATCGGGGATCAGCTCCGCGAAACCTTTATGCTGCATCAGCATCTCACAAAAAAAGAGGCAAACGAGAAAGCTATTGAGATGCTGCGTCTGGCACGTGTTTCTCTGCCGGAACAGCGCATGAAAGAATACCCGTTCCAGATATCTGGTGGTATGCGTCAAAGAGTCATGATCGCCATGGCATTAGCCTGCCGGCCGGAGCTTCTGATCGCAGATGAACCTACAACCGCTCTGGATGTCACGATTCAATCTCAGGTACTGCGGCTAATGAAGGATCTGAAAAAGGAACTGGGCACTGCTATCGCCTTTATTACACATGATCTGGGCGTCATTAAAAGGATGTGTGACCGCGTGATCGTAATGTATTGCGGAGAAATCATGGAAGAAGCAAGTGTCAGGGATATTTTCATGCATCCCACACATCCTTATACGGTGGGCCTTTTATCTACTCTTCCGAAATATGGAAAAACAGGCAAGCTTGCAACGATTCCCGGTGTCGTTCCGAAAGCCGGCGATTTCCCTAACGGCTGTGTTTTTTCAACCCGTTGTCCCTATGCTACCGATGAATGCCGCGCGAAAAAGCCGAGCAACATCGATCTTGGAGGGAATCACAAAGTAAGGTGCTTCCGGTTCAGCGACGGAAAGGAGGCGTGATCATGTCGGATGATAAAAAAGTATTGTTCAAGGTTCGTAATCTCAGGCAATGGTTCCCGGTCAAGAGATGGTTCTTCGAGAAAAAAGCATATGTCAAGGCCGTTGATGACGTCAGTTTTGATGTATATGAAGGTGAAACTCTTGGAATTGCCGGAGAATCCGGCTGCGGAAAGAGCACCCTTATCCGCTCCATGCTGCGTATCATAGAGCCCACATCAGGTGAACTCACCTATAACGGTCAGGATTTTCGGAAACTGCGCGGATATACTCTCCGGAAGACCCGCTGCGACATGCAAGTCGTTTTTCAGGATCCTTACAGTTCCCTCGATCCTTATTATACCGTTGGGAAAATCATACGCGAGCCGTTAGATATTAATCAGATCGGGCAGCCTCGAGAACGGGACGATCGCGTTAAGGATCTGATGAATGCCGTCGGCCTGGACCCTTCTTATATGAACCGTTTTCCACATGAATTTTCCGGTGGTCAGCGGCAGCGAATCGTTATTGCAAGAGCCTTGGCGACAACCCCCAGGATGTTAATGTGCGACGAAGCGGTTTCTGCTTTGGATGTTTCTGTCAGGGCACAGATCCTGAACCTTTTAGAGGAGTTACAGGAAGAACGAAAGCTGACCTATATTTTTGTCTCCCATGATCTTTCTGTCCTGGAGCACATCTGCAACCGTATTATTATTATGTATCTTGGGAAGATCGTTGAAATCGGCGACAAGAGAGACATTTTCTCAAACCCGAAACATCCGTATACGATTGCGCTGCTGTCTGCTGCCCCTTCGGTGGACGATGACTTTGACAAAGAAGAGATCCTTTTAGAGGGGGACATCCCCAGCCCGGTGGATCCGCCTTCCGGATGTCGTTTTCACACCCGTTGCCCTTATGCTAATGATTTGTGCAAAAAGGATCCGCCCATCGTTGATTTTGGGAACGGACACTTGGTTGCATGCCACTATTGCAATTCTAAAACAAATTGATGACAAGAACGGAGGAAAAGAAGATGTTTAGATCAATCTTGAAAAAAGCCCCTTTTATCATTATGGTTGCTTTATTATTTGGCTTTGCCATGAATCATGTCGCCAACGCGGACAATGATCCACTCACGCGTGCACAGATGCAGGAAGCCGTTGCAGAAACAGCCTGGAGCTTATATTGGAAAGCAGAACAGGCTCAGTATGACTCTGCGTTGCTGACCTCTTTTTCCAACAAGCAGGAAGGGGCTATGATGCGACTCACATTAGAAGTGCCTCCTGAATATGCAACTAGTGATACAACGCTATACTCCGTCTGTTCCGGATTTGTTTATACAACTTATTACAACGCACTAAAGGTAAATGGTCAGCCCTTTCGTATAAATGGGAACTATATCTGGTATAGCACAACTAATATGTTCGACCTTATGGATAGTTCTGCTACAATATTAAGATGGGCTAAAGATTCTGATGCGCTATCCAGATTTAATAATGCAAACACCTGGACACAATATACGAGCTATACCACATATGAAAATCTTGATAATGAAGGCCTTTGGACCTGGTTCAGTAACAACTGGGAAACAGTTTTACAACCGGGGGATATTATGATCACTTTTAAAAGTTCGGGCGGCCATGCCACAATGTATATTGGCAATGGGATGCTCATCGAATCTGCCGGCTCTAAATATTCTAATGGGACAGACAGTATTGAAGGTGATGGCACATATAACCTTTATTCTGTATATGATTTCTATGTGAGTGGTGTGGCAAGACAAAACAACCTTTATGATCTCAGCAATGAAGCTTTTGAGAGCTTTTGTATTCTCAGGCCACTTAACCTTCTTGTTGACGGGAATAACAACGCATTGAGTGGCGTTGAATTATCAGACAGTGCCAAAGCCAGATTGAAATATCCCGGTCTTGAAATAGACAGAACTGTAAATATTACGCCCTACGGGACGGCTGTTTATGGCGAAGACTTAACTTATTGTATTAAATTGACTAACAATTCAAATTCAACATGGCAAGGATGGCAGCAGGATAGAGGGACCCGCGACAGTATTGAAAACGGTATAGACGTAAACTATACATCATGGTACTCAGCACAGCATAATCTTAATTCATATGCCGGACAAACATTCAATAACATAGTTGTAACAGAAACAATTCCATCCGGAACCACGTTGGTATCTGGCAGTATAACGAATAATGGTTCATACGATAGTAACACGGGGATTATTACGTGGAATGTCACTTTGTCAGCAGGCAGTGATATTTCATTAGAATACTCTGTAACAGTAACCGCATCCCGTGGTTCCATTATCACTAACGACAATGGGACTGTAGATTTGATTCCGTCTAACAGTATTTCTAATCTTGTCGGAGGTGATAAGCTTGATGAGAACAGCAGTATAGCTTTATATAATCAATATCGTCGGCAATATGTAAGTCTGCTGGATTCAACAGATACTGACTTTGCGGAAGATTTTTATGCAAATGTTTTTGGTAAAGCTTTATCACTCCCTTCTGCCTATTCTCTGATTACGGATTTATTTGATCCAATTACATCAGAGATGGGGTATTCGCAAGCTTTAGTTAATGCGGGATTGCAAGTCTTGAGTCTGAATTCACAATATGGTGGAATGCTTGTAAAGAACTATTATGGTGGCCGCAAGATCCATTCAACCATGGATGCATTAGATAGAATTCTTGAATTCAGAACAAGCTATCTTGAACCGGGCGATATAATAATTAAGGCAAAGCTTGGGACAAACACTACCTCAAAAGTGGACGTTCTTATATATCTGGGAAACGATAAGTTCACTTATTACACCGGCACAGACTTAATGATAAGCGATGCCAAAAGTCTCATCATTAACAGCTTGTCTTATGATGTGTTCTTTGTTCTTCGTCCTTCACAAATCTATGATGATATCAATATTGATATGACAACCGCGACGCGGTTTATCCCGGTACAGGATGGGGGCAGTATTATTACACGTGATGAGTATCCTGCCGACAGAGAAGATGCGATTGTTGAAACCGCCTATGCCTATTACCAGAAAGGATCATTATTACAGTTTGATACGGCTAAGATAAGTTCAAACAACAATCGTAGACAAACATGGTATGTTTCTCCTGAAGAAATCACAGGTGATACCCCTTATTACGGAGATCTCCGAACGTTAATTTTTGAAATTTACAAAAACGCCCTTAATTATTCTTTAGCCAACACCCCTTGGCTTTTCCACCAAATGAATATAACCGTTATGAGAGATAATTATGGTGTTTATGAGTGGGAATACGAAAACGGGGGAGAAGCAAACGAATTCAGCGAAACAAACTTCTTTGCTACATTAAGGCCTGGAGATATTGTTTATACCGATTCTTTGGACGACATTACTCTTTATCTCGGTAATGATGAATTCTTGTATGCCAGCGGAATTATTTATGATAATACGACTGGAATTGATTCAGTTGAAACCAATGGGATGGCTGAAATTCTTTCTTTTGAAGATATTTCAAGCAATCTGACTGCTGTTTACATTATGCGTCCGCTGCAGAATCTCAGCACAGATGAGAATTATATTACTGATTCTGGTTGGGGAAGAATTGATTTTCCGCATATGGATATCGATAAAAGTGTAAACATCTCTTCTCTCGGGACAACTTATCAGGGAGGCACATTAACTTATACCGTTTCTATCACCAACAACAGTACTTCCGCATACTCTTCGCTTCCAATTAAAGAATATATCCCTCTTGGAACATCTATCCTGAATTATTCAACCGGAGGAACTTATAATTCCGCATTGGGTACAATTAATTGGTCAATCAACGTGCCGGCCGGTATGACCGTTTCAGTTAGTTTTTCCGTTACTATCACGCGAGCTTTTGATAATACTGTTATTGATAATTTCATTGTTAGTGAAGATGGTACAGTTGCGTCTATTCCAACAAAGAGGATCGAAAACCGGGTTGGCGGTGTAAAACTGACTACTGCCGCAATCAATCGATTTGCCAGTCTTGAAAATATTTTGACAGTGACTGCCAGCAGTGACCCTGCACTTTATGCACTTGCCACCAGATTGACTGCGATGAATAATATTACCAATTCAAGAGGCATTGATCAGGTCAGAGCAATCTATTACTGGGCAATAACGGGCTCTGTGTCCACTAAAAACCGTCCTGATTCCTCCGGGAAACTGGTTCCCGGCAGTTCTCAACTTATAGCTGAAGCGATCGACTCGAATTACGGGTACACTCGCAGTACTCCTGCCAGTTTAGTGAATAGAATTATTATGCACACAGCTTTCAGCGGTGGGTATAGTGTGACGACAAATCCCGAGATCTATAACCGGGTATTCTCACTAAATCTGAGTAATCTGGAGATTGGAGATATTCTTATGGTGATTGCACCGCTCACGGAAGGTGCTTCGCCTAAATATCAGTATTATATTTTCTTAGGTAATGGTAAATTCTGCTGGTTGAATCCAAATACAAAGAACTGGCCGAACAATTGTTGTATCTATGATTATAATCAGGACAGTTCCTTCATTGAAGGCTTATTTAAGTCAACTGTTACATATTTCACTTTAATCAGACCCACACTTGGTTATAGCAACATTGTCACAGGAGCCGCTGATTAATACGAATTTACACAAAAAGGAGGCCTGTAAAGATGTTTGCAAAAGACTTCTTCTGGGGTGCCGCATCCGCAGCCGCACAGGTGGAAGGCGGTTGGGATGAAGACGGACGAACGCCAAGCTTATGGGATCTGGCGCCAGAAAGTAAGATTGCTCACGGAGAAAACTGTCATGTCACCAGTGACACCTACCATCGTTGGAAAGAAGATCTTGCCTTAATGCAGCAGATGGGCTTGACTTCCTACCGATTCTCGCTCAGCTGGTCGCGTGTTTTTTCTGGCCCCAAAAATGTAAATCCCGATGGTCTTGCCTATTATTCCAAGCTGGTAAACAGTCTGTTGGAGGTGGGAATCACACCAATGGTGACCCTGTACCACTGGGATCTGCCGCTTTGGGCCCATCGGATGGGTGGTTGGGAATCGCCCGAAGTCATAGAAGCGTTCGCCTATTACGCAGCAACCGTTGCTCAAGTGCTTGGGAACCGTGTTACTTGGTGGATGACCTTCAATGAGCCGAGCATCTTTGTTAACAGCGGTTACCGTACCGCAAAACATCCGCCGTTCCGGATGGATGATGAGGTGACAATCTGCCGTGTCTCCCGCGGTGTTCTGCTCGCCCACGGAATGGCAGTACAGGCGATACGGGCACATGCGGAAAAGACGCCCAGAATATCTTTAGCCTTGACTGGCACCTGTTTCACCCCTTTGTCCTTCTCTGGGGCGGACCAAGAGGCCGCGCGTCACTTGACCTTCCACGGCGGTCTCAACTCATTTAATTACTGGGCTGATCCGGTTTATTTGGGCAAATCGTCCGCGCCACTTGACGGTTTCTTATCGGAAGAGGACTGGAAGATTATTTACCAACCGCTCGATTGGTTCGGGTTCAATATTTACCATTCCGTCAATTATGCTGACGATCCGAACGGCAATCCACTCTTCTATCCCGGCATTCCGCGTACCATGAAGAAATGGCCGATTACACCGGAGGTTCTCTATTGGCTGCCCGTCATGCTCCATGAACGCTACGGCCTGCCGGTCATGGTAACGGAAAACGGAATTGCCAACATCGATTTTATGATGCTCGACGGAAAAGTCCATGACCCTCAGCGAAGTGATTTTATAAAGCGTTATCTCGGATGCTTGAAACTGGCGGCGGAAGATGGTGTGCCGATACTCGGCTACACTTACTGGTCACTGCATGACAACTGGGAATGGGCCGGCGGCTGTGATTACCGTTTTGGACTTCTTTTTATTGACTACCGGACGGGAGAACGGCTAATCAAAGACAGTGGGTACGATTATGCCAAAATCATCAAGACGAACGGCTGGGATCTTCCAGATATGCGAAAGCTACTGGTCTAGCTACAGAAATAACAGGCTACCAACCGGCGTATTCAAAAAGGCTCTGGTCGACCGGCCTGTATCTTGATTACTATGTTTGTGTCCTCTCCTTCTGACATATAGGAGTCAGCCGTTCGGCTTTCTCCTATATGTTTTTTGCGATAACGGAGCAGGATGGAATAAGCGAGGCTGATTCAGGGATTATCATCGCTGTCAGTTTTTTTTCCGGAAGAACGCCACCGTTTAAGCGCTTCTTTGAACGTTAGTCTTTCATCACTGTTATCATCGGGTCTGAACATTGCTGCAATTTTCTCCCGTTCATCTTCATTCAACTCTCCGCAATTGTAAGGCTTTGAGCGCATGTCGGATATTTTCAGGGCATAATCCATGCAGGTTTCGCACCCACACTGTCCACAATCTTTCTTTGGCAGGTATTCGTACACTTTTTTCGCTGTCCTTCTTGAGCTTTTATCAACCAAAGAAATCATGATGGGAGTAATTATCAGACTGACCACAAAAGATAGCACTATGACCACGGCAACAATAGCTAAAATAACGAGTCCTGTCTGAACAAGCGGATGCGACAAAATGTCAAGAATAAGGATCATTGCTGTTTCTCCAGAATATAATCATTCAGTAAATCAGGGAAATTAACTGTCATTCCGTCAGCGCCGGCGTCATATACAGACTTCATTTGTTCAACGGTCTTCACGCCCCATGCTCTGACAGAAAAACCGTCCGCGTGCAGCCTGCTTACCAACTCAGGCGTTATCAACTTAGCATTCGGGCAGATTTCACTGATTCCAACAGTTTTCATAACCTCTATTGTCAGACGGTTCACATCGTTGGTCAGGTAGCCCAGATGTATAACTTGTGAACGTAACCTTGCTCGCATCAAACATTCAAGATTAAATGAAGTAAAAACTGTTTTATGAATTGTATCATACTTAGACAGCATGTCAATGATATTTGTTTCTGTAAACTCCTGTTTAAATTCTATGGCAAAATACAGATCCTGCCGTGAAAACTCTTGCAAGAAATCTGATAAGCGAGGAATTTTTCCCTGTTTCCCCAACAGAGAGACATCAATGCGTAAAAGCTCCGGGTATGTATAATCTTGTATTGTTCCCTCCATACCTGTTAGCCTTTTCAGCGAGTCATCATGGAATAAAACTAAGACCCCGTCTTTCGTACGGCGAACATCTGTCTCGATTCCGTTAGCCCCCATCTTAACAGCCAGGCGGAAGGCTTCCATGGTGTTTTCCAATTCATATGCACTTGCGCCGCGATGTGCGTAATTAATAAACATTGTGGATTCCTCTTCTCTTCCGCTCTGTCACCGATATCCATCCGCTTTTGAAAGCAACGACTTCATCTTATTTTCAGTTTATCATGACAACAGAAATAAAACAATTGACTGACTCAAATTGGCAGAGTCTGCTATGGAAACGCTTCTTCCGGAATCAATCTTCCGAATCTGGTAAAGATCCGACCGTTACCGGATTGATCCAATCCTGCCATATGAGCAGAAAAGCCGTGGAGAAGATTATTATTTCCACTCCACGGCTTTTCTCTGGCCTAAAACACTGTCATGATTCCAAAGGATTTTCAGCCTTTATTTGACATGATCGGCAGGATTGTTCCAGTAAGCATTGTATAAGCATCTCCAGGAGCCCTGGAAGTTCGGATTCAGATCCGCATTATGCGTATAAACAGTCAGCGCCGAACCCAGCGTAATGATATGTGCATCTTCTGCCCAAGCAGTAGACATAGTCTTCCACAAAGCCACGGATTCTTCCGAGCCATAAATCATGCCGGAAACCGTATTAAACCATTCATTGGCCTGATCCCAGTTCGAGCGCCAGAAACGGACACGCAGGTTTGTTACCAGGGAAGAAGGAACACCGGTAGCATGAGCCGAAGAAAGATACGCCATATCGAATTCGCCTTCGGTAGGTTTACCGTACAGGCTCTTATACGCCGAATTATCCATATAATCAACACGGACATTAATCCCTGCCTCCTTCAGCATAGATTCAATGGCCACAGCATTCGGACTTGAGCTGTCCGCTGCCAGAATGATCACTTCGCCGTTATAGCCGGCTTTCTGCAGGTAGGACTTGGCCAGATCAAGATTAGTCTTTCCGAAATAATCCTGTTCCGCAAAAACAGTTGTATAATAAGGGCCGACATCCATCGGGCAGGGATCAAGGTTGTAATAACCTTCACCGTATGTCACTTTCAGAATCGTCTCATAATCCAGCGCTGCTGCGATCGCCTTTCTCAGATCTGCATTCTTCGCCGGTCTGTGATCACTGGTATTGAAAGCGATATAGGCAATATTATTGATCGGGTCAGGCGTTTCCACCAGTCCGGCTGCCCTGAGTGTTTCCCCAAAAGCTGTTTTGACTGAAGCAATGTCATACGTGCCAGCCATCAAGCCCATTGTGATAGCATTCTCTTCCGAGTTAAAGTATACATTGATCTTATCCATGTATGCATATCTGGGGCCTGCAAAGCCGGAATAATCTCCGGTCTTCTGCACATAGTCATCAAAACGTACCAGCGCTACCATATAGCCGCTCACCGTATTCTGGACGTCAATCTTGTAAGGGCCAGTGCCAATCGCATCCTCAAGCGGAATAATCGGCTCGTCAACCGTACTGTCAGAGCCCTTGATTTTATACTTTTCCAGTACCCTTGCCGGAAGAACAGAGATATAACTAGCTTCCGTGCTCAGAGACGTCATGGTTGTAGCATCATAGGCGTCGAACTGAATCGTAATGGTCTGTTTAGCTTCATCCTTTTCAAAGGAGACGATATGCTTCACAACACCATCTGCCATCTGCGAATTGTGATTATAGTAGATCGACGCCTCCAGGTCGTCGACAGTAACAGGAGAACCATCATGGAACTTTACACCCTCTCTCGGCCATAGCTTCAGCGTAAGCTGATCATCAGAGAGTTCAAAGTCGCATACACCGGGACGATAATGACCTTCATTATCGCGGGTAAGGAAGTTTTCAAATACATTTGTCATCCAAATATATTTTACCCAGCCAGAACCTCCGAGGGGGTCAAAATTATCCCCGCCGTTGCCGCTCCAGCAAACATTCAGGGTACCGCCGTAACGGGCTGCATTCGGGTCAACCGGTTCCGGTTCCGTGGGCTGCGGGGCTTCACTTCCCTGCGTAGGCTGAGGATCCACGTTTCCCTGCGCTGTCGTCGCAGGCTGATTTCCCCCGGTAGGAGCATCAGCTGCGGGTGTTGTCTCTTTCTCATTGCCACAGGCAACAAGGCCGAGAACAAGCATCATGGCTAAAAACAAGGCCACAAGTCTCTTCATTGGTACATCCTCCTTAATAATGCTTTTTGATGTGCAGAACAGATCTTCAACTACTCTGCAAGAATGCTTTTAAGCCGAACGCTTTTTCTATTAGCTATACTATATCAGCATGCCTCATAAATAAATTTCAATTTTTTTTTCGTTTATTAGTTTTCTTCTAACTCCGTCAGATATAAAGTGTATTTGAAATATTAGCTAACGTATAGTAATTTTTTTTTACTTGTTATCTCTATAAGCCCGTGATAATAATGAGTGGTAAGGAGATCTGCAAACCAAATCAGGAGGTCCGTTATGGAACGCTGGGCAAGAATAAACTTTCAGCCTTCTATCCCGCTAGGCAGAAACGGAAAAAAAGTGACTGCTTCCGACGCCCACATTTCTCTTGCCCGAAGAGCAGCCGCTGATGGTATGGTCCTGCTGAAAAACGATCATAACGTTCTTCCCTTACGTCCCGGAACAAAGATCGCTTTATTCGGCAGGGGACATATCGATTACATCAAGGGCGGCGGCGGCAGCGGCTCTGTATTATCCCCCTATACGCGAAATATATATGAAGGTCTTTCCCTGAAAGCGCAGGAAGGAAAGGTCATATTGTTCCGCGAACTGTCTGAGTATTATAAAACCGCTCTGGCCTCTGAACTGGACTACCTGAATTCTCTCGACCGGAGAGCCTACGCCCGGGAACGAATGGAAAAAAATGCGTGGTCACGGGAGCCGGATATCCCGCAGGACCTTATGCGGCGCGCTGCCGCTTTTACGGACACAGCCATCCTGACGGTTTCCCGATTCTCCAGTGAAAAATATGAGCGGCGCGCTGAAAAAGGGGACTTTTATCTCTCTTCCGATGAAGAAAAACTCCTGTCAGGGATAAAAGAGCTGTTCAAGCACGTTATCATAATACTGAATATCGGCGGCGTCTCCGACGTCAGCTGGTTCTCTTCCGACGAACGAATTGAAGGCGCTCTTCTGGCATGGCAGTCCGGTATGGAAGGCGGGCTTGCCATTGCAGACGTCCTCTGCGGAGACGTCAATCCGTCCGGAAGATTAACGGATACTTTTGCTCAGTCATACTCCGACTACCCTTCCGCCGGCACTTTTGCGGAATCCGACGAATACGTCAATTACTATGAGGACATCTATAACGGATACCGATACTTTGAAACGATTCCCGGAGCCGGGGATAAAGTCATTTATCCCTTCGGTTTTGGCTTAAGTTACACAAACTTTACCATTTCTTTCGGCAGTGTCCTGGAAGCGAACGGCATCATTTCAGCGCAGGTATATGTTAAAAACACCGGAGACCGTCCTGGAAAACAGGTGGTTCAGATATATGCCGAAACGCCGCAGGGCCTTCTGGGAAAGGCGAAACTTGTCCTGTGCGGCTTTGCCAAGACCCGGATCCTGCTTCCGGGTGAAAGAGAAAAACTGACCGTTTCGATCAATCTGAACGATCTGGCCAGTTATGATGACAGCGGCGCGATCCGGCAGTCGGCTTACGTGCTGGAAAAAGGGGAATACCGTTTTTATGGGGGAGAAAACGTCCGGAGTCTGTCGACGTTTTATTCTGTCCGTATTGAGAAGGATCTCGTCATCCAACTATGTTCTCCCCGCGCCGTTCCCGAAAAGCTGCCTTACAGACTTAAGGCAGACGGCTCTCATGAGCCGCTCCCCGAACGGCAGCCGAATCTGGAGATCCACGTACCGAAAGAGCTTCCCTCTGCTAAAAGTGATAAGCTCGTTACTTTGTTTGACGTTGCGGCAGGCCAGGCTTCCGTCGATGATATCATATCCGCCATGTCAGACAAGGAACTGACCAGTCTTTTATATGGCCGCGAGACCATTTCCGTTTCTCCGACCAACGGAATCGGCGGGGGAGGAAGAAAATCCCGTTTCGCAATCCCCCTTGTTCCTACTGCGGATGGACCGGCGGGCCTGCGAATACCGCTTGAAGTCGGGCTCTCTGCAACTGCCTTTCCCTGTGCCACGCAGCTTGCCTGTACCTGGGACACGGCGCTTGTCCATGAAGTTGCTTACGCTATGGCGGAAGAAGTGAAAGAAAATAATATCGGGATCTTTTTGGCTCCCGCACTGAATATTCATCGCGATCCGCTTTGTGGAAGAAACTTCGAATACTACTCCGAAGATCCCTTCCTGACCGGCAAAATGGCGGCGGCAGCGGTAAAAGGTATTCAAAAAAACGGAATTGCAGCAACGGTGAAGCATTTTGCCTGCTACGGCAAAGAAACCAATCGCCGGGAAAGCGATTCCCGGATATCCGAAAGAGCCCTGCGGGAGATATACCTCCGCGGCTTCGAAATTGCCACCAAAGACGCCCATCCCTGGGCACTTATGACTTCTTATAACTTAATCAATGGTGTACGGGCATCACAGAATTATGATCTGATCACTGGAATCCTTCGCGGAGAATGGGGTTTTCAGGGACTTGTCATGACCGACTGGCATGTTATCGGGTCCCATATTCAGGAACTGTTGGCGGGAAGTGACGTGAAGATGCCGGAAAACCTGATCAAGCCGGAAAATGAGTTTTCCGACCTGCGGGATTCTATTGCAAAAGATCTGGTTCCCCGGGCTATTGCCCAGCAAAGCGCAAAACGTGTCCTGGAAATGATCCTGAAACTGGATTAAAGTGCGCCGGCAGCAGATCTCAGCATAGCCATCTCATAACAAAAAGAGGATTCATTATGCAAGAGACCGGAGAGGCAAAAGTTAAGATCACTTTTTTAGGGCAAGCCGGCCTGCTGTTTGAATGGGATCAGATAACCGTAATAATCGATCCCTATTTATCCGACAGTGTTCAGAATATCCAGCCGCAGAACTTTCGCCGCGCACCTATAGACAAGCACTTTTTTTCAGTGCGGCCCGACCTGATGGTTTTCACCCATAATCATCGGGACCATTACGATCCGGAAACCGTCCGGCGTTTTATCACGAAAGACAGCGCGATTACCGTGCTGGCGCCGCAGTCAGTATGGGAACAGGTACGAAAGATCGGCGGCCAAAACAATTATGTCCTTTTCAATCAGCATACCTCGTGGACAGAAAAAGGAATTCGTTTTTCCGCCGTCAAAGCCGAACACAGCGATCCGTTTGCTGTCGGTATCATTTTGGATGACGGAGTTCGAAAATACTATATAACAGGCGATACGCTTTATAATGAAGATATTTTTAACGATCTGCCAGAGGATATATTTGCAGTTTTTCTGCCAATCAATGGATATGGAAATAACATGAACAAAACTGATGCGGCCAGATTTGCGAAAAAGATATGTGCGAAAAAAGTCGTGCCACTACATTTCGGAATGTTTGATAACATTAATGCTGCAGATCTTGCCTGTGATAATAAGACAATCCCTGAAATATATAAGGAGATCAATCTATGAAGGTAACCGATATCAAGACATTTACAGTGGATTGTTTTCGAACCAACTGGGTATTTGTGAAAGTATATACCGACGAAGGCATCACCGGGATAGGCGAAGGCACGCTTGAGTACAAAGAAAAAGCGCTAGCCGGCGCAGTCGAGCATATCCGGGACTATCTCGTCGGCAAAAATCCGCTGAATATCGAGGAACATTTCCATAACATCTACCGAGACGCCTACTGGCGCGGCGGCGCAGTTTTGATGTCAGCGTTATCTGCAGTAGAGATGGCTTTATGGGATATTCTTGGAAAGTTTCTGAATGTTCCCGTATATCAACTAATAGGCGGAAAATGCAGAGATCAGGTACGAATATACGTCAACGGTTGGTTCGCCGGGGCAAAGACTCCGCAGGAATTTGCCGAAAAAGCAAAAATTGCGGTGCAGCGCGGCGTTACAGCAATGAAATGGGATCCTTTTGGAAAAACATATTTAGAAATATCCAATTCTGATTTGGATACGGCGTTGATGAATGTTGCAGCGGTCAGAGAAGCGGTCGGTAATGAGGTTGACCTTCTGATTGAAGGCCACGGAAGGTTCAATGTTCCGACAGGAATCAAAATTGCGAAAGAACTGGAACAGTTTAACCCCATGTTTTTTGAAGAACCGACACCACCTGATAATCTGGAAGCATTAAAGGCAGTGCGCGATAAATCTCCGGTAGCAATAGCAGCCGGCGAGCGGCTTTATACTTTGAAATCATTCAAAGATTTGTTTGAAATGCGGGCAGCCGATTATATTCAGCCGGACGTCTCCCACGCGGGCGGCATCATGGAATTAAAAAAGATTGCTGCCGCCGCAGAGGCATATTACATTCCCTTTGCACCTCATAATCCGTCGGGCCCCGTTGCCAACGCCGCGACGTTGCAGCTGGCAGCCTGCTGTCCGAATTTCAGTATTCTAGAGATCATGTACAGCGACGTTGAATGGCGGAAAGACGTGACAGATGAAAGGCTGGAATATCGAGGCGGATATATCCGTATCCCTGAGAGGCCGGGGCTGGGACTTGAGATTGATGAAGAAGAATGCTTAAAGCACCCTTATCAGCCGCATACGCTCAGGCACTACACAGGAGCCCTGACTGATATCAGGCCGGCCAGAACCGAATTTTACTTTTGATTGTTCATGATGGGGGGACTATGAATACAGTTTTTATCACCGGAGCGCAGTCCGGTACCGGATATGGGATCGCTGAGCATTTTGCAGAGAACGGCTGGGACATTATCATCACCAGTCGTTCCGGCGAAAAAGCCTCTTCGTCGGCAGCACGTTTAGCCGAGACCTACGGCGTGTATGCTAAGGGTTATGAGTGCAACATGCACGATGAGCAACAGATCATCGACATTTTTTATGACCTTGATAAAACAAATCATTTTATTGAAACATTGGTTTTAAATGCTGCCAATATGGGGTTCGATGAAAAGAATCCGGCCGCAGGACAAGACTTCTTCAGTGTCAGTGTTTCAGATTTTCAGGGGGTTTTTGAAACGAATCTCGTCGGAAACTTTATGATTGTACGAGAAGCAGCCAAAAGAATGCGGCAAAACAAAAAAGGTGCTGTCGTTTTCATCAGTTCCAACACGGCTTATCGGGCGATCCCGAATCGCGCCGCTTACAGCGCATCTAAGGGCGGGATCAACGCCCTGACAAAGGCCCTCGCCGTTGATTTGGGACCGTTTGGAATCCGTTGCAATGCCGTATTGCCGGGAACGATCAAAACTGCCCGCTGGGTAGAGATGGGATCCAGACAGATTGTGAACGGCACCCTGACACCGATCGGGGACATCTCCGATTTTGAGGATATTGCCAATGCGGTCTGGTTTCTCGGCACAGATATGTCCAAAAACATTACCGGAGCCGAACTGATTCTGGACGGTGGAATGTCCTGTCAGTTATATCCACAGTTGTTAAATGAACTCAAGCGAAAGAACCAGGATGTATAAAGCAGGTGACGAAATGGAAGGAGAACTGATAAAACGATTAACCGCTTTCGGCGTCATCCCGGTCATTAAAATCGAGCGTCCCGAGGATGCGCTGCCGTTAGCCGACGCCCTGCGTCGAGGCGGTCTTCCCGTAGCTGAGATCACCTTTCGCACAGACGCCGCCGAAGAAGCCATCCGGCGGATCAGCGAGGCGTATCCGGATTTTCTGGTTGGCGCGGGAACTGTACTGACAACTTCACAGGCAGATAAAGCGATGGCCGCAGGCGCGGAATTTCTTGTCAGTCCTGGGACTAATCCGCTGGTAGTTGCACATTGCCTGAAAAATGGATACCGTATAATTCCCGGGGTTTGCACTCCCAGCGAGGTGGAACAAGCGCTTTCTTCTGGGCTTAAGTATTTGAAATTTTTCCCAGCTGAAGCAGCCGGCGGCGTTAAAATGATCAAGGCGATGGCGGCTCCGTATCCGGATATCCGTTTCATGCCCACCGGAGGAATCAATTTACAGAATCTCCCCGGTTATCTTGGCACGAAAGCGGTGTTCGCCTGCGGCGGCAGCTGGATCACGCCCGAAGATCTGATTAATGCCGGCCGATTTGCCGACATTGAAGTCCTGGTAAAAGAGGCAGTTGCTAAAGTAAAGGAGATCCGGCAATGAGCAAAGTTATTACTTTCGGTGAAATTATGCTTCGTCTTGCACCGAACGGGTATTATCGGTTTTTTCAAAGCGATCAGATGCAGGCGACTTTCGGCGGCGGCGAAGCAAACGTGGCCGTATCCTTGGCGAACTTTGGAGTGGAAAGCGTTTACATAACAAAACTGCCCGACAATGCTATCGGTCAAGCAGCCGTCAATAGTTTGCGCTATTTTGGCGTCGACACCTCAAAAATATCACGAGGCGGCGAACGGATGGGCATCTATTTTCTTGAAAAAGGTGCCTCCCAGCGCGGGTCTGTATGCATCTACGACCGTAAGTATTCTGCAATTCAGCAGGCAACTGCAAGCGATTTTGATTGGAATGACATATTTGACGGTGCCGACTGGTTCCATTTTACCGGTATTTCGCCCGCACTTGGTGAAAATGTCGCGGAAATCTGCCGGGATGCCTGCCAAACGGCAAAAGAAAAAGGTGTAAAAATCTCCTGCGATCTGAACTATCGTAGTAAGCTCTGGACGAGAGAACAGGCACGGAGCGTCATGTCAGAACTGTGCCACTATGCTGACGTATGCATTGCGAATGAAGAAGATGCCAAAGACGTGTTTGGCATTCAGGCAGAAAACACCGATATCACCGGCGGAAAACTTAATAAAGAGGGGTATCGTTACGTTGCCGGGCAACTTGCAGCGCAGTTCGGCTTTGAGAAAGTCGCGATCACTCTCCGCACATCTCTTTCTGCCAGCGACAACAACTGGGCCGGTATGCTTTATGACAGGAAAGATTGTTACTTCTCAAAAGAATACAAGCTGCATATCGTCGACCGTGTAGGCGGAGGTGACAGTTTCAGCGCAGGGTTGATTTACGCCCTCCTCTCGGGAAAAGACAATCCCCGCGCTATTGAATTTGCCGTGGCAGCCTCCGCGCTGAAGCACTCCATCGAAGGAGACTTCAACCGCGTTACGGTCAGTGAAGTGGAAAAGCTGGCCGCCGGCGACGGAAGCGGCCGAGTCCAGCGGTAAAACGGACCTCCAGCAGCCTGCGCGTATTACGGGCGAATCAGCTTTGCCGCCATCGGCTGCAGATCGCTGGAAGCCATAAAGGAGGTGTTGTCCAGGCGGATGTTCTCCGCATAAACCATTGGTGCTCCAGGCCGACGGTCTTTTGCCCCGTGGAATCGCCATCCAGGCAGTTCCTCGTCGCTGACCTTTTCAAATACACAGTCTGAAAACGTGATGTTTCGAACCGGATTATCCGGTTTTCCTTTTATATAAAAAATCTCCAGTCCGCGTGAATGGATACGCTCAAAGCGCAGGTCACAGATCGTGTCAAATTTGGTGCATTCCTTTTCTGAAACCACTATCTTTATGGGATGATTGTAAATCCCGTCCATTTCAATGTCCCGGAAAACAAGATTCTCAACGTGAGTTGCCTCCCTTCCCTCATCGGCAAGCCTTGTTTCACCGCGTCCGGGCAGTACGATCCCCACACCCACGGTCGTATCCGTCATTGTCAGGTTATAAAATTCACAGTTGCGGATGGTGCCATCGTTGATCCATCCGATGCGGATCCCCGCCGAATAGCTGCGCAGACGGCAGTTGCGAATGGTAACGTTCTCACAGACTTTGTTTTCGGCGAGCGATGCATTGTTTGCCCGCACGATGAGACTGTCGTCACCGGTAACGATGTCGCAGTCCTCAATCAAAACGTTTCTGCAACTGTTAATGTGAATACCGTCATTGTTTGGATATTCTACCTCTGCCAAAATCTTACATTTTCCAAAGTAAACGTCATCACAGTCGTGAATCCAGTATGACCATCCCGCCGGCTGGTTTACCATAGAAACCTCTTCTACCCGTACGTTTTGACACCCTGTGAAAAATACTACCCGCGGCGGCGTTGGTGCGTCGATACGCTCATACTTCCAGCCGCCTTTTTCCGCATACGTTTCCTTTGGACGGGTAAAATGCTTACCATTGCAATCGATTATTCCGCTTCCGGTAATAGAAATGTTCTGGCTTTCTTCAGAAAAGATCAGACACGCATTTCGATAACGTGGTAAAAAAGCCGTATTAACATGGTGCAGACCTTCTCTCTCCGGATAATCGTTTACATTATCCGAACCGAGCAGTGTCGCCCCTGCTGCAATATGAAGATCCGTTCCGCTGTATAGCCGGATGCTGCCAGTCAGATACGTTCCGTCCGCAATCAGAACCTGTCCGCCGCCTGCATCGCGGCAGGCATCCAACGTCTTCTGGATCGCCTCAGTATTTTTCGTTGTTCCGTCTGAAACCGCACCATAATCCCGAATATCAAAAACCATTTGTCAAATATAATCCAACCATCGATTATATGATCAGATTTTTCCTTTCTCCGGATCCCTCAGATTGTCTCAATCCATCTCCGATATGCTATTCTCTGTTCTTGTTGTCTTTTTTTAGTATATCACCAACTGAATATAATATCAATTTGACGAAGTATAATCTGAATTCGAAATCATTAAATGCCAAATCGGCCTCACAATGCTCCGCTTCAGAAAAAAGGATGATGTCAGACATAGGATTGTTAGATACATTAATGGCAGAACGGCAATCATACTGCCCGTATACGCTATGTTAGTCAGCGGAAGTCCCCACTCGATCAATTCAAATCAGAAAGCAGTCTTTTCAAGTTTTTTCAAAAACCCCCTTGACAATGCCGAACATTTGTTCTATTATGCTCATCAGAGAAACGTTTCCCCCTGCCGCAAGGCAGGAAAAAAAGCTGACGAGGTCACGCCTGTGACCTCAGATCTTCAGGGCGGCTCCTAACGCATTTGGCAATCGTTTTTAGGTAAGTCCCTGAGGATAACAGAATAATGGTGCTGTTTCAGCTCCGGTGACCTTTCGGCAGAAAGGACACGGTATGAAAACCATTAACTACTATGGCCAGGACGTGGAGGTCTCGGACGAAGTAGCCGCTTTCCTTGAAGCCGACCGCAAAAAGGAGGCTGCCCGGGGCAGAAGCGACCGGAGGCACTTGAGTAAGAGAGCCGAAAAAGTGTCATCCGGAAGACACGCTTCTGAATTTCGGGATCCGACCTTTGAAGCCGTTGCCAGGAAATTACGGAATGAGGCGCTGCACACTGCCATTGGAAAGCTTTCGAACAGAGATAAAGACGTGGTGAACCTTTATTTCTGGGAAGGGCTGACAATGCAGGAAGTTGCAGACCGTCTCGCGGTTTCCCGAATGGCGATTTCCAAGAGACTGAAGAAGATCTACCGCCAACTGAGGGAGTCCATGTAGCCCATGGGCTCTCTCTTTTTGTTTTTTTCGAAATTTTGTTCGATTTTTGGTTTACAAAACCCAATTTAGTGTCCTTATATATAGGGGGTCTTCCCGGATGACGTTCGCACAATGCGAAGCCGTTCACCAGACGCATCTGCGGAAGACCTCTCTTTTTGTTTTGGGAAAAAGAAGGAGGAATGAACTATGAATAGCCAAAACACTTACGAAACCGCAGGTACGAACCGGCAAAGCAAACGTCGAAGGGTTGAAAGGAGGAAGCATGAGCGAAGTAGTCAAGGAGGATGATCCCGCCGTCTTTTCTGTCGAAGAAATCCGGGGACTCCTCCAGAAAAGTGAAGGCGGCATCCCCCGTCAGACCATTTCCAATTGTCGATCAGTCCTGATGCTGGATCCGATGCTGAAGGACCGGATCCGGCGAAACAACCTCTCCGGTATGACGGACCTGGTTGGAGAGGTTCCCTGGAAGCGAGCCGGTATTCCAACGATGACCGATACCGATCTGCATGAGATCGAGTGCTATCTGGAGACCAAGTATGATCTTCGTTCGGAAAAAGCCGTCCAGAAAGCAATCGACATAATCGCCAACGATCATCAGTACAACCCGATCCTGGAGCATTTGGAATCGCTGGCATGGGACGGACAGCCCCGGATCCGGACATTGCTGCCGATATTTCTCGGAGCGGAAGAAAACGATTACACGGAGCAGGTCACTCTTCTGCTGATGCGGGCCGCGCTTAAACGCCTGTATGAACCCGGCTGCAAGTTCGACAGCATGATCTGTCGGGTCGGGGACCAGGGAGCCGGAAAGTCTACGTTTTTCCGTTTTCTGGCGCTGAGGGACGAGTGGTTTTCTGACGATCTCAAAAGGCTGGAGGATGAAAATATCTACCGGAAACTTCAGGGACACTGGATCATCGAAATGTCAGAGATGCTGGCCACCGCCAATGCCCGCAGCATAGAGGACACTAAAGCATTCTTAAGCCGCCAGAAGGACACCTACAAGATCCCGTACGACCGCTTTCCTCGAGACTTTCCGCGTCAGTGCATTTTTGTCGGCACTACCAACAGCCTGCAATTTCTTCCCTTTGACCGAAGCGGGAACCGCCGCTTTATTCCGCTTCGGATCAATTCAGAAAAGGCACAGATCAATCTGCTGGCAGATGAGGCCTCATCACGGGCTTATTTTGAGCAGGCTTGGGCTGAAATGATGGAAATCTTCAAAAATGAAGAGACTCATCCGCTGACCCTGCCGGATGACATGCAGGACTATCTAAAGACGCTCCAGAAAGAATACATGCCGGAAGACGCAAGAGACGGAATCCTCCTCAGCTGGCTGGAAGACAAGTCTCCGGACTATGTCTGCAGCCTGATGATCTGGAGGGATGCCTTCGGAGAACAGGGGCGGCCGAAAGCCTGGGACGTCAGGGAGATCAATGAGATGATGAACCGTCTGACGGATTGGACGCCGGTATCTTCTCATCGCTTTGCCGTCTATGGGACGCAGCGCGCCTGGAAAAATCCGAAGGACGGTTTCGTCCATATCCCGGATGCGATGCTGAAAGAGATGCCTTTCAACCTGTCATAAGTTTTTCCAAGACCGTTTACAGCTTACGGTTTACAAAGGAGCGTCAATCTGTGTAAACGAGGTCTGTAAACAATACCAAAAAACTTTTTGAGACAGTTCGAAAGAAAGCATGGCTGTTTGTGACGATACGGAGATCTGGCTACACGTTTGCTTTTAGTCCTTAAGGATAGCAAGCAGGGAACTTGTGCGGCAAGTTCCCAATCGCTCCTGTACGGAGACGGCTTTAGGGAGTGCCCTAAAACCCCGTCGGAACAATCGAAGCACCGAATCCCGTTTACAGAAACTCTTGTTAACGGAACGACTTACACTTTATCTTCCCGGTTCCCGTAAACGGAGACCGGGCACTTTTTTATGAAAAACAAGAAGGAGAAAACATTATGGAAAACAGAACAATGAGACTCTACACAAGAGTAACACCGTCCGAACTCAAGAAAGTCCGGTCGTTTGCAAAAAGGTGCGGACTGTCCGTATCCGAGTATATCCGGCAGCGTGCCCTGGGCTTTGCGCCGCGCAGCCTGCAGCCGGAAGTTTTCTATGAGCTGATCAGTCGATTGGAAACTGCTTATCAGGAAACCGACAATAAGCGGGCAGCGGCCGAGCTTCTGGCGCTGCTTGGCGATATCCGGCAGGAGCTAATCCTTCCAGAAGCTGACAGGGAGGTGAGACGATGGCCACCACTGGATTCTGGCCCGTCAAAGGGCAATTGAAAAAGGTACTGGATTACGCAGATAATCCGAAGAAAACGTCCGTCTTCTCTCCCGATACCGATCTTGCCCAGGCGCTTGAATACACGGCTGACTGCCAAAAGACCGGTCAGTTGCTCTTTGTCCATGGGATCAATACCCTACCGGAGCATGCCTATGAGGATATGATGGCGACAAAACGCCGCTTTGGGAAACTAAGCGGAAACATCGCCTATCACGGCTATCAGAGCTTTCGGGCAGGCGAAGTGACACCGGAAGAGGCGCATCAGATTGGACTGGAGACTGCCCGTCGTATGTGGGGATGGGATTATCAGGTTCTTGTCACCACGCACCTGAATACCGACAATCTGCATAATCACTTTGTTGTAAACTCCGTTTCCTTTCGGGACGGGAAGAAGTTCCTGAACAAAAAGAGCGACCATATCCGGCTCCGGGAGATCTCCGATGAGATCTGTGCCTCTCGGCAGAAATCCGTCTTGAAAG
>JAEEGI010004992.1_pt1 | contig 30734 bp, 19 predicted proteins | sample 8958751 | NCBI WGS metagenome assembly JAEEGI01 (sample SAMN16246545, study PRJNA631951) | gut metagenome | biome: gut microbiome; feature: rumen; material: KS-attached | host: Bos | place: Iran: Karaj | collected 2018-10 | reverse complement strand
TTCTAATATAATTATTAAAATTAGTTCATCATTTGTGAAATAGTCATATAACAATTGAGTATTATTAATACGGTTTTTACATTGAAATAAATTGTGATTGATTACAATAAAATTTTATTTTAATAATTAAAGTTATAAAAATAAGAATTTCATTTTATTTGAGCCCAATCTCCAATCCCATCTCTAATAACCAATTTAAATAATATTAAAAAAAATATAATTTAATCATAATAAACTAGTATATTTTTAAATAATTAAATTTTTATTTTAATTTTTATACGCAAAAATACTAGCAGTAGCTATGTATTCTTTTGGATCATTTCCATTTTCCCATTTAGTTTCAGGAGTCCACTTACTAATATAGCTATTACTATCTTTGACTTCAATTCTAACATCTTTAAAACCAACATTTGTTAAAAGTTCATTTAAATCATCAATTAATGAAGCATTAGCCATACAACTAGTATAAGATTTCATATCTTTCCTTATTTCTTCAGGAATAGGCTTAAGTGCAACAGGATCACTAAATATTAATCTTCCCCCTTTTTTAATACAAAATAAACACCTTTTAACACTTTTTCTTTTTCTGGGGATAAATTGAATACACAATTTGAAATGACTACATCAAATTTTGAATTAAATTTTTCTATATTTTCCAAATCTTCAATTTTACTCAACTCATATTGAATATTAGGGTATTTTTCTTTTTTGGTTACCTCAATTGCTTTATCAATCATTTCTTGAGTCATATCAATTCCAATAACACTCCCTTTAGGGCCTACTCTTTTTGAAGCTAATCTACAATCAAATCCTGTGCCACATCCTAAATCCATTACAATTTCCCCCTCTTTTAAATCTGCCAATCCAACAGGATTACCACAACTTAAATTACCTATAGGGATATTTTCATCAAGAATATCTTCTTCTGTATATCCTAAAGAAATAGCATATTTTTTTGAATTGCAACAACATTGAGACTCCTCTTTGGCATATTGACTATATACTTTAGAAACCTCATTTCTAATCTCTTCTGCATTATTAGATTCGGATTTACAGCAGCTACTTTCTTTTTTGGAACAACAAAAATTTTCTGAATTATTTTTACAACAACAAGGTTTATTATTTATCATTTTAATCTTTTTTTAAATCAAAAATTTATAATTTTGTAAAAGTTCTAGAACAGTTTTATGTGAAAAATATTTTTTTTTAAATAATAATTTTAAATAAATAATATTTAATTGATTAGTAATAATGAAGATTGGGGATTCCCAATCCACAATCATCATTTATATTTTTATAATATTTTTAGCTAATATTTATTATATTTTATTAATTATGATAATAAAATAATTATTATTTTTTATTTATAAAGAAGAAAATGTCTTATAAGTCCATTATTAAAATATTCCTCTTTTTTTATCTTTTTCCATTTTATTAAATCAATTTATATTTATTCAGGGATAAAAATTCATAATAAATTTTTATATTATTCAAGATATAAAGAGTATAATAGTCAAAATAAACTGAATATATGATCTTTAAATAATGGTCCAAATTGCTATTTTATTGAAGTTAAATAAATTAAAATTTTTGATATAATTAAAAGAAATGATAAATAATAAATGAATTAAACTTAAAATATGAATATAACTAAATTTTATAATGCTTTAATAATTATACAAAAAATTCTATTGAAAAATAGTTCAAAAAAAATTGATGAAGAACAAAATTCTGAAGGTGAAACATTTAAATATTTAATGACTTTTGATACTTTTGATGAATACACAATCAAAAAAGATAATTATTTTGGCCAGCAATGAATATACAAAATTTTTATGATAAAGAATAGATTTTAGAAATAAAAGGACAATTAAAAATATCATATGATAAAGAGGAATCAGAATAAATTTAATAGATAATATATATCCTTCCAAAACTTATGGTATAATTGAATCCTAATCTATAACTATATCTTTTAAAGGAAAAACTTTTATATGTAATTTTTTTTATATTAAATCAAATAATATAAATAATAAATCAGAGCAAATATATTTATATGGATATATAGGAAATAAAATTGTATACTCTTATAGTTTTAATGATAATAAAGAAAGAAAAGATAAATGATTAAAAGTTTTTTTTCCTAAATCTACCTTTATAAATGCATTATTAATTTCTAGACTTTATGATATTGATAATTTCTCTTTTATTTTCCCAAATAAAAAATATGAAGATTCTAATATTTATAATATATATAATTATAAAATTAAAGAATTACTTATTAAAGATGAAGATATCTGAGTTGCTTATATTATAATTTAGAATCTATTTTTTATCTTTTATAAATAGGTATTTTTATTATTATATAAAAGAAATCTAAATAATAATCTTTTAAAAAAAGAAGATTTATTTTCTTTGCACTTTTTTAATAAATTATTTTCAATAATTTTTATTAATCACATTAAAAACTATTATAATATAATAATTTAAAATAAATTCAATAATTTAATTTATATAAAATTAGAATTCTATAATGGGGATTGGGGATTGAGATTGGGTCTAATCCCCAATCATCCAATTATTTTATATATTTATTATTATTTAAATTATTTTTTAATGTATAAAATGAAATGAAATATTATCATTTTTTAATCAGTATAAAATCCCCAAACAATAACAGTATAATAAAAAATTATACATTGATAAGTATAAGTAACATAATTATCTAAATAAGAATACAACCATCATTTTGCAACAATAGTTACTCTTTGATTTTTTTTCTGCTAAATAAACTTGAATATTTATTTTATATCTATTATATTTACCTGAATTTTATATAAAATCTTTTATTTTGGTTGCTAAAGAGTAAGCTTTTTCCCCATTTTCTTGGTAATTTCTGGAAAATATTTATATGTTTCAAAGTTTATTCTACTACTTGTTTCATTCTTTCTTTATCATCTACTTTAATAAATCTATTTTTAAAAATAATTAAAATAATAATTATTAAAAATACATTTATTCCATTCTGATTGCTCCTATATCATTATCTTCATCTGCCATTATTTATATATTATTTTAATTGTTGAAATATATTTATAAAACTGTTTAAAATATTATTTTGAATATTTCTCTAATCATTATTAACTAAATAATCTTTTTCTTTTATATATTTTTTTTCTCTTATAATCTCAACTAATTAAGTCTTTTCTAATAAATAAATCTTTTTTTATTCAAGGAAATATTGCTAACCCATTGAATAAAATTATTTAAATTAATTATTATAAAAACAATTTAAAAAAAATCACAGAAAATGTCTAAAAAATTATCTTTCGAATTAGTTGCTGTAAGAGCAAAAAATGATAAAATAAATTCAATTAAAAAAATAAATTTATGGGGATGTGAATTAGATGATGTATCAATTTTCAGAAAAATGCCAAATTTAGAAGTAATATCATTAAGTGTTAATAATTTAAAAACATTAAAAGATTTTAAGGAATTAAAGAATTTAAAAGAATTATATTTACGAAAAAATAATATAAGTGATATAAGAGAATTAAAATATTTATCTAATTGTTCTAAATTAAGAATATTATGGTTAAGTGAAAATCCAATAAGTCAAAATCCAAATTATAGAATTTCAATAATTAAATATTTACCCTTTTTAGATAAGTTAGATGATATTATTGTTTCAGAAAATGAAAGAGAAATTGCTTCTCAAATGGATAGTAATGAACTTTTAAATAGTTTTTCTTTTCAAAATAATATAAATAATATGATGACAAGTAATGATTTTTCTAATAGAAATTTAAATAAAGATTATCAATATAATGACAAAGGAAATTTAAATATTAATGATTTAAATAATAATAATAATCCTCTTATGAGTAGTTATGGAGGAAATAATAGTAATCAACAAATAAATAATAATTATTCGAATTATAATTTAAGAACCAGTAATAATAATTATAATCCTTATCAAAGTAATAGTTATAATAACGATAATTTTTTTAATCATAATGATAATTATAATTCTAATTCAAATATGAATAATTATTATGATAATTATAATTCAAATAATTTAAGAAGTACAATGGGAAATAATGAATTTATGTCAAGTTTTAAAAATATGGATATTAATACTAGTGATAGTAAAGGTATTATAGATTGTGTGTTAATTTTATTAAATAAATTAAATAATGAACAACTTGGATATGTTAGAAATGTAATAGATCAAAAAATGCAAAAATAATTATTTTTTTTTAATTTAAAACCTTTAAAATAACAAATAATAATATTTTATATATTTTTTTATTTAAATGGATAATATTCCCGAAGAAAATATATTTGGTGATATTTTTATTCCTTTAGAAAATAATTTAATTAGTAAAAAAGAAAATGAAATAGATGAATATGAAGATATGGAAAAAATATTTAATAATGATTATAAAAAATTTAGAGCAATAATTTTTCAAAATGAATTATTAAGGTTTTTTGTTGTATTAAAAATATCAAAATCATCAATATTAATAGAAAAAAATTCTAATTTAGGAAAAATAGAAGATTTAATAAATAATTTATATATAAAAATTGAATTATCACAAGATATAGAAAAAAATAATATATCTGAATTAAAAGTATTTAACTCAGATATAAATAACTTTGGGAATTTAATAACAGAAATAAAAGAAAAATTAAAAAATGAAATATTAATTAATAATTATATGATAAGGAAAAAAATAATTCCAGAAAAAAATATAGCAATAATAGAAATAAAAAAGCATATTATAGTTCCATTGAATTATATAAATAAAAATTTAATTTTAAAAATTAGATTATTAAAAAGAAATAATATTGAGTTTATAAAAAAAGTTCCAATAGATGAATTACCAAATTATAAATATATAAGTGAATTTGTGATAATAAAAACATTATATAAAGAAGTTAAAATAATAAAACCATTATGTGTTTCTCACACAAAACAATTTGATTGTTCACCTGAAAAATCAATAATAACAATAAAAATAGAAAATATAACTTCATCAATAAATTATATAGATGAGTCTTTAAAAGGAAATTCTCTTTTAATTAAAAATTCAATAAATGAATTTGATGATGAAGAAAATGAAGAAGAAAATATTTTTTTATCTTATCCTATTTCTTTTCTTATTAAAGATATTAAAATTTTAAAAGATAAAACTACAATAGATAAAAAAATGACTTTGTATATTGATAAGTTTGAACAACATTCTGATAATGATGAATTTCCAATTTCAATTGATTCTATATTATTTAATATTGTTAATAAAGATTATCCTATTGAAATTAAACCTGGAGAAGAATATAATATATCTTTAAAAATAGAAAAAGGAAAAAATATTTTTGAAAGTGATATTAATTCAAAAGATTCATCAAGTGATGAAGAAGAAGAAGGAAAGAAAAAATCGATTTTTTCTATTTTATCTTTTAAAAAAAAGAATAAAATTGCTTCTTCCAATTTAGAAAAATTTTCAGAAAATAATTCTATAAATGTTTTATCTAAAATGGTTACTTCAATGGTAGATTCTAATGAAGAAAAAATAAATAATGATGAAATTGTAAAATTAAGATTAAATACTCCAATATTACTTTTTTTAGATAATAACAATAATATTTATGATAATATTATGATGATGATTTCAATGAAATGGCAAAGTGATATTTTTCATAAATTACATATTAAAGTTAAAATTATTGAAAAAGAAATTAAAATATTTAAATTTTTTTCTATTATTCTTTCAATTAAAAATACAACTGATAAAACAAGTGAATTTTATATTGAATTTAATGATTCTATTCAAGATTTAAATATTGAAAATAATGATGAATTTATTAAAAAACCTAATGATAATCTTCCGGGAATAATAAATGAATTTAAAAAATATAATATTGGAAGTTTAAATCCTAATGAAAAAAAAGATATTAAAATTAGATTTTATCCTATGAAAAAAGGTGATTTATATCCTCCAACTTTTAATATTTTTGATAAAGTTTTTAATCAAAAGTTTTTTATTGTTTTCACAAATAAAATCTTTGTTGAAAATTAAAATAAAACAAACAGAAATAATAAATTATTTAGAGAAATATACTTTTCAAATAATACTATTTTAAACTTATAAATTATATTCACATATAATTTCAACTTTAAGATTAAATTCAGAATAACAAAATTTAGTAACTAAGTTTCTGATTTTTTGGAATAATTCTAAAATACTTTGATAATGATAAACTCCATTTTGAAATTCTCTATATTTTTTAATAATATTCTTAATTTGAGTTACAAATTCTTTATTCATTTGAATATTTTCAAAATATTTCATAGCAGATTCTTGATAATTGTTTACTTCATCTAAAACAGCTTTATATTTTTCTATAATAATTTCAAATTCAACTGGATTAATTAATTTATATTCTTCTATTCCTTTAATTAAAGTTTTTTTATATTCAGAAACTAAATTATTTTGAGATTCAAAACATTTTAAAATATGAATAACTTCATTAAAATCTAAATTAGGTAATTCATTGTTACAAAAATCTGGTTTTGCTAATAAATTAGCATAATATAATATTTTAGCTCTTTCATTTGAGTTTAAATTTTCATTAAATATTTTTTTTCCTTTTCCTTTAATTCTAACTAAATTACTCATTGAATAATAAGGTTTTAACATTTTATTTAATTCAAATTGAATTTGTGAATTAACTTTAACTAAATCAATCATTTTATTTATAAAATCTAATTTTAATTTTGTTGAACTTTGAGTTCTATTTTTCATATCTTCCATAATATTTTCATATTCTTTATAAGAATTATCTTCTGCAAGTGATTGAATTTCTTCTTTTAATTTTTTCAAAGGTGTTTTAAACATTGTTTTACAATCTTTAATATATTTTAATAAAGGATGACTCATTTGAACTCTTTTTTGTAATTTAATAATAGAATTTTTAATTAAATTTAATGCATTATCTATTATTTTTTTAACTTGATTTATTTTTTCTTCAAATTTCATTTCAGGATGATGAAAATGAGAAATTTGATGAAAGTGTACACCAAATAATTTTAATCTTTCTTCTACACTTCTAAAAAAATGTTCTACAAATTCTAAATCTAAACACTCTGTAAATTCCTTTAATATCATATTTAATAACATTATCATATTATCTATTAATGGTTTATCTGGATAATTATATTCTTTGTCATATGAAATTTTTGAATTTGTTGTTTTTGATTCTTCCATTAATATATGATCTAATATTAGGATTTGTTCAAATATTATTTTAAATAAATTGTATATTTCTATAAATCTTACTCTTAGTCCTTCTAAACTTATTTCAAATTTTTTACTAAATTGTTGATCTAACCATGGAATGAAATCTTCTGTTTTTAATTTTATTATTTCCTTTTCTTCATTTTCTTCTTCCATTAATTAAATAATTTTAATTAAAAATATATAATCAATATTATTATTATATTTAAAATTCTTTTTTTTTTTGAAATTAATTTAATTTTCTGATTTAAATGAAAGAAGTCATTTCAAAATAATAAATCATAAAGTCTATATTCATATTTTTATGTAATTTAAAATAAAAATAATTTAAAATCACTTTAAAATTTTAGAAAAATATTATTTTTAATTATATGAAATAAATTAAATATATTTAAATGAATATAGAATCTATGAATAATGAGCATCAAGAAAACATTGAAAAGAGAATAATATATAAAAAAAATGAATATAAAATTGTTATTAAATTCTCTTCTGAGAATTTTACTTTTAATCTTCACCAAATTCATCCTTATATTATTTATGAAAATATTTTTTCATTTAAAGATTTACAGGGATTCCAATTATTTGATGTGAAAAAAGATTTAAAAGAAATATTTTATTTATTATTGGAAAAAATTGAAAAACACTCTTTTGAAATAGAAAACAATGATAAAAATATAAAATTTATAATATTACATGAAAATGATAGAATTGAATTAGATTTATTAAAAAAAGAAACAAATTCAAACGATTTAATTGATTTATTATTAGATGAAGTATACTTTATAAAACAAAAACTATCAGAAGAAATAAATAAATTAAAAATTGAATTAAAAATAAAAGATAATAGAATAGAAAATTTAAATACAAGAATTAATTTATTAGAAAAAGAAATATTTTGTTATGATCAAGAGAATACTAGATTTAAAACATTTAATAAAGATTCTGGATTTAAATTGTTAACAGGAAAAGAAGATGATTATAATTATTTATATCAAGAATCACAATTTATAAATAATCATCTGAGTTATAATAATTTAACATGTGAAATTATTATAGATAAAAAAATACCAGTTAAATTAAAATCTAATTATCAAGGAAAAAAAATACCAGTTAAAGTAAATATTAAAGTTAAAAATAATGGAATTATTCCTATTCCAAATGGATGTATATTAAAATGTAGTAAAGATAATGAATCAGATTTTATTATTATGGATACTTTATTTAATGGAGAACAAATATTACCTAATCAACTTTTTTATGCTACTATCTTTTTATTTTTTAAAAATATTAATAATATTAAAGAAGGAATTAATGTTTTTCACTTTTTTTTATATCATGAAAAATATGGACGAATTGGTAATGAAGGTTTGATTCAAATTGAAGTTGTTGATGATACCAAAAATAAAGTAAATGAATAATTTATTTTTTGTGTAAATTTTGTTAAAAACTAATTTATTATATTACTTATAAAATATATAAAATAATAAATAAAATTTATTTAAATAATTATCTAAAAAAAATTATTATGTTTCAAGTTTAAATGCCTTGGAGTCTATTAAATAAAAATTAAATTTGAAAAAAGATTTATAGCTATTAATATTCTATTATTTTGTCTTTTCTTAATAATATTTTATATTAAAGAACTTTATTAATTTGAATAAAATCAATTTTTGTTATTTTTTTTATTGTAGTAAATAAATTTTGTTATATATAAATAAAAAATTTAACATTTAGTGTTTTGTTAAAAATTCATAGACATTGAAATTTTATATTTTTCATTACATAAAAGGTATTAATTAATGTTGATTCAAAAGAAAACCAATTTTTATATAGATAATAATTATTTTAAATAGGAGAATTTAATTAAATTTAATTTATTTTTAAAAAATTATAACAATTAATGAGTATAAAATGTTAAAAATATACTAATTAATATTTTCTCCTAAATAATTAAAATTCCTAGTTAAGCATATACAATCTTTAAAACACTTAAAAAAATATCTCAAAGAATAAGATTTATATTTCCATTAAAGATTTATAATAAATTATAATTCTTTTATGAAATAATTATTCTTATTATTCATATAAATTTTTTTCTTTTTATTTATTTGATTTAAGGTTAATAATTTGTAATATTAGTTTTAGCATTACTTAATGATGAAGAATTTAATTATAAGCTATTGTTAAAATTAAATTATTAAATTTTTGTAAAATTTTATTTTTATTTCATAAATAAAAATTAAGAGAATCAATATATGAAACAAATTATATTTATTTTATAACAACTATAAAACCTATTGAAGTTTTACTCTTTTTTTATTTCAATTATAAAGATAATACATTCAATTTGGTAATATTTGATGCAAAATATAATACTTATAAATTATATTTTTCATTTAACTTACTAAACCCTAGAAATCAAGATCTTTATATAAATTATCAGATTGTATTTTATTGAATTATTTTAACCATAATAATATAAATTTATCTTAAATCTAAAAATCTCTAATTTTCAGGGATTTAATTTATTTTAATATTCAATTATATCAATTGAAAATATAAACACACAAACAATAACATTTAATTTATTATAACTGGTTTTTATTTTTTATAAAAGAAAATTATGTAATATGTATTAATTATTAAAAGTATTTTTCATCAAATTATGTAAAAATTATAAATCAAAAAGATAAATTTAAAAACCACTGATGATTGGATTTAAATAAATAAAAATTAAAAAAAATAGTAAAATGAAGTATATGTAATTTTCTAATGAATGTTAAAATATAATAAATAAACTAAAATTTTAAAATTAATAAATGAATAAGAAAAAAGAAAAAATAAATGATAATAAGAATAATTCCGACTTAAATGATGTTGATCCAATAAAAATTTCATTACCAAACACAAAAAATATAATTTTAAATGATAAAGAACAAAAAGAAGGATTACAAACTTTTATAAGTCCAGGAGGTTTTCAATTACAAAATGAAAAATCAAATTTATCAATTAATTATGTGGGAAAAACAATATTAAATGATTCCTGTCCCAAAAATAATATTCATCAATTAAACTTATTGAATAATAATGATAATTTAACTGACCAAAACAATAATCAAGTTATTCAAGATGATTCAAAAGGAAATTCAAACAAAAACAATAATAAAAAAGAAAATGAAATTAATTTATTGAAATCATACACTGAAAAAACAACAACTTTTAAAATGAATTTACAAGAATTTTATATAAATAATAATATTAAAAATAAAGAATTGAAACATAAAAATAATTTAATATCAACAACAAAATATAATGTAATAACATTTATTCCTAAAAGTTTATTAATCCAATTTGGAAGATTATCAAATGTTTATTTTTTGGCAACAGCAATTATTCAATCTATACCTTTAATAAGTCCTTTATCTTCAGTAACTGCAATTTTTCCTCTAATATTTGTTTTATCAGTTAGTATGATCAGAGATTTAATAGAAGATTTATCAAGATTAACTTATGATAGATTAAATAATAATGAACAAGTTATAGTTTATAGAAAAGGTAAATTTACTCAATCAATTAGTGCAGAACTTCAAATTGGAGAATTAATTCTTGTTAATGAAAATAAACAAATACCTTGTGATTTAATAGTAATTGATAGTAGTTTAAATGAAGGAATGGCTTATGTTGAAACTTCTTCTTTAGATGGTGAAAAAAATTTAAAATCAAGACTATCTAATAATAATATATGTGGTTTATTTAAAAATTTATTAAATTCTAGTGAAGAAAATCCTATTGATTGTGATAAATTAATTAATATGGAATTTCAAGGTTTTTGTCAATGTGATTCTCCTAATTCAAATTTACATAAATTAGATGGGAAAGTTTCTATTTCTTATAATATTAATAATATATCTAAAGAATGTAAATTTCCAATTACTGAAAGAGAAATGATTTTAAAGGGAAGTGTTTTAAAAAATACTAATTGGATTATTGGTTTTGTTTTATATACTGGAATGAATAATAAAATTATATTAAATTCTAAAAGACCAAGAACTAAAATGTCATTAATTGAAAATAAATTGAATAAATATTTAATTGGTATTTTTATTCTTTTAATTATTTTATGTGGTATTAGTTCTTTTATTCATAATCAAAAATATAATGAAAAAAAAAAATATTATGAGAGATTTATTTTATTACCAAGATCTCATAATTTAGAAAGTTTTATTACTTTTTTTACTTATTTCCTCCTTTTAAATACTTTAATTCCAATTAGTTTAATAATAACATTAGAAATAGTAAAAATGATTCAGGGATTTTTTATTTCTTGGGATGCTGAATTATATTCAAAAATAAGACATAAATTTGCAAAAGCAAAAACAGTTTCAATAAATGAAGAATTAGGAAGTGTAAATTATATTTTCAGTGATAAAACAGGTACATTAACTGCAAATAAAATGAAATTTAAATATTGCCTTTTATATAATAAATGCTATCAATATGATAAAAAGTTAAATGACTCTCCATCAAAATTAATTAATGAAATATATTATAAAAAGAAAAAAATAAATAAAGATAAAATTCCTTTAGAAAAAAATAAACTTTCTGTTATTAAAATTCCTAAAAATTTCTTTAGTGAAATTTTAAAAATAAAGAATTATGAATTAGACAAAAATATTGAAGAATATAAAATAATAAATGAATTTTGGACAGCAATTTCAATAGCACATGAATGTGTATGTTCAAAGAAAAATATTTATTCTGGAATTTCACCTGATGATGTAGAATTAGTAAGAACTGCAAATGAACAAGGATATTCTTTTATTCAATCTAGTAATGAAATTAGAGAAATACGAGTGAATGATTATATTCAAACTTTTTCAGTTTTAAATGTTTTAAATTTTTCTTCTGAAAGAAAAAGAATGAGTATTATAATAAAAGATTCAAAGGGAATTATTAAATTATATAGTAAAGGAGCTGATTGTGAAATAATAAAACGAATGACAATGAATTCAAAATTAAATGCGAATTCTAGATTTATATTAAAATCAGTTGATAAATTATCATGTAAAGGTTATAGAACATTATTAATAGCTTATAAAATAATAAATGAAGAAGAATATATTAAATGGAATTCAGATTTAAAATCATGTGAAATGAACTTAATGAAAAAAGCTAAATTACTGGATAAATGTTATGATAAAATAGAACAAGAATTAGAATTAATAGGAGCAACGATAGTTGAAGATAAATTACAAGATAAAGTTCCAGAAACAATAAAAGATTTAAGAATGGCAGGAATTAAAATATGGGTTTTAACTGGAGATAAAGTAGATACTGCTGAAAATATTGGTTTAAGTTGTAATTTAATATCAAGTAATCAAAAATTATTTAAAATATATAATGATAATTCTAGAACAACAGAAACTAATCTTTCAAATGAAGTTACGAAATTTTTTAATGAATATCATAAATTCGAAAGAATAAATAAGCGTAATTTCATATATTCAAATACAATAAATTTCAATAAAATAAAGAATCCTTTAACAAATAATATATTAAATTCAAATAACATAATTCAAAAAAATATAAATAACATGAATAATATAGAAGCAAGTTCATTAAGTTTTATTCAAAACGCAAGTATGATAAATAATAATAATAATAATAACAATAATGAAAATCAATTTCTAAGTGTAAACAATCAAAATAATAATAATATATCATCAAGTAAAAACTCATCTCAAATAATATATTCCAAAATTAAACTAACATCATCAATAGCATCACATTCAGACAATTATCTTCCTCCTTTTAGTATAATAATAGAAAGTTCAATCCTTTCAATAATATTATCATCAGAAAAGAAGAAGAATTTATTTCTTAAAATAGCATTAAAAGCAAGTACAGTAATATGTTGTAGAGTATCACCTCTTCAAAAGAGTAAAGTAGTTAAAGAAGTGAAAAAATATGACAAAAATGCAATTACTTTAGCAATTGGAGATGGAGGAAATGATGTGTCAATGATAATGGAAGCTCATATTGGAATTGGAATATTTGGTGAAGAAGGAATGAGAGCTGTTCAAGCGAGTGATTTTTCTATTGGAGAATTTAAATTTTTAAGAAGATTATTATTCTTTCATGGAAGAAATAATTTAAATAGAATTAGTAAAATGATATTATATTTCTTTTATAAAAATTTCGTTTTTTCTGTTGTTCAATTTGTTTATGGATTTTTTTGTATGGGAAGTGGACAAACTATTATTGATGATTGGTTTATTACTTTTTATAATTTAGTCTTTACTGCTTTTCCTTTAGGTGTTCAAGCTGTTACTGATTTTGATGTTTTAGAAAGTGATTTAGATATAATTTCTAAATTTATGCCTTTTTTATATATAGAAAGTAGAGATATTTATCCTGTTTTTAATATATTTATTTTTGTTATATCACTTGGAAAAGGTTTTGTCTTTTCTTTCCTTATTTTTTATATTGTTTGTTTTTGCGATTTAGGAAGTGAAATTAATAAAAAAGGTGATTATGGAACTTTATGGTATATGTCTTTTAAAACTTATACTTGTATTGTCATTTCAGTTAATATGACTTTGTTTTTAAATGTTAGATATATTACTTATTTAATGCCTTTAATTATGTTTATTACTTCTTTCCTTTTTTATTTGATTTTTTTAATTGTTGTTAATCATATGACTATGTTTAATTCTTTTGCTGTTATTTTTCATTCTTTAGCTTGTCCTAAAATTTATTTTAGTATTTCTTTAGTTTGTTCTATGAGTTTTTTATGTGATTATTTAATTGATTCTGTTAATATTAATTTTTTCCCAAATCTTTCTGTTCATTTACTTAGGAAAATCATTAATAACGAAAATGACAATACTTTGATGAATAAATATAATGAAAATAGAAAAATGTATTCTAATATTTTCCATACAAATAAAATACAAAACCAAAGTTTAAGTAAATTAAGTTTTATGTCTGGAGAATACAGTATTAAAGATATTGAATTGAATGGAGATAATATTATTTTAAAAAAAGCAAGAAGTTCTCAATTTAGAATTGATACTGGGAATTTGAATGAAATTGTTTATAGAGATGAGTTAACTAAAATGCATTCTTTCACAAGGTTCAATTTAATAAAAAATAATATTAATACTTTTGATAATCAAAAAGGAAGCTTATTTAGGCCTAATGATAAATGATTTAAGTCGATAATGATTAAAAAGAAGATTTTAGAAGTTTAAATTAAATTTATAAATTATTTAGGTATGTAAGCTTTTTTTATTGTATAATTGATTTAAAAAATATAATATATATATTATAATATATTTTATAAATAATCTCTTTTCTAATATTGAAAAATAAAGTTTTAATATTTGATTATTGGATAAAATCTTTTTATCAAAAATATTAAAAAATAAAAAAGATTTGAATTATAGGTAAAAAATAATATTTTTATATCAAAATTAATTTATCAAAAATTGTATTAAAATTAATAATTAAAACATAATTCAAGTAGTATTAAACTTATAATTTTTTATTTTCACTTATATTTTTTTGCATTTATTTATATAAAATGTCATCCTATCCTAAATCAAAAAAAGTAGAATTAAATAATGATATGATTGATGATTTAACATTAAAAATAATTGTTCAAAAAGGAAGAGAATGTATGAAGTATTTTCCTCCTATGGATTTTAATAAAATAAAAAATCCAATTTTACAAAAAATAAAAGTAAAGGTACCGAATAACAATATTAATGATGGTTCTAAAACATCATGAAAAAAAAAAAATATTTTCAAGAATGTAAATATGAGTTTTTAGTTTTTTCCATAAATTTATTCTTTTATTTTTACCACTTAAGAATCCTTCAAAATAAATATTATTTTGAAGAAATTGTTTTGAAATTTGTTTAAATTATAGTTTAATTAGTTATATAGATTTTTTATAAAGTTTATAAAGAAAATTTTAGTTGTATTTTAATTTAATTATTTAAAAAAGAAGAGAAAAATAATTCATTTACCTTTTTATATATAAATCCTTATCAATAAAATATTTCAAAAGTATTTCCATTCTATTTTTATTATTTTTAAAAAATTGATTAGAAAACGAATAATTTATATAAACAATAAAAAAAATAAACAATAAATTATTTTATATAAAAACATTTAAAATATTTTAAACTATATAAAAAAAAGTCTATTTCCATACAAATTTTTTGAATATAATTAATAACCCCAACAAAATATTTAATATCAAAAGTAAAATAATAAGAAAACAAAGAGAGCATTTCATACATTTAGCAGTACAAATCATTTTATTTGTAATTTTATTAGCAATATCCATTTTTTCATCACTACAATGAACAATATATCTAGCATTATCAATAGTTTCTCCTTGTTTATTAATAGCAACTCCAATATTTTTTAAATTTTCATTAGTTTCTAAAACATCTTTCTTAATAACATTAATAATTTCTCCTTGATTTTCAACTTCATGATATTGATTCTCATATTCTTTTCTTTCAACTTTAGCAGCATCTAAACCAGTAATTTCACCATTTTTAAATTTATACCAATTCATTTTTTGAGTATTATCTGCATCTATTTTATCTATTTTTGATTTTATTATTCTAAATTCTGATGATAAATCCTTATATTCTGACATTAAAGGCCTTATTTCATCAGTTGATAATGATTCTAAAGATATTGATAATTCTTGAAGTTGTTTATCTATATTTGTCATTTTTTCACGAATTTTCTTTATTTTTAAATCTGTTTCTATGTAATTATCTTTTTTTATTGTATTCAATTCTCTTTCTAATTCATTTATTTTTCCCCTTATTTCATTTATCTCTGGTTGAAATTCTGATGACATATTATTCTTATTTTTATTTTTTTTTGGATTAATTAATTAAATTGGTAAATTATTTTGATTTAAATATTTTTCAAATCTTTTAATTTTTAAAAGTTCTTCTAATATTATTTATATTTATATTAACTTTATTTTAAATCCCTTCTTTACTTAAGTTTTTCTTTTAAAAACAATAATATTTGATATCAAAATATTAACATTACACAAATTAGTTTTTCTTACTTTTATTTTTCTTTTGAATATCAACATTTCGAGGTAAATTATCATTTGAAACACTTTCACTTTTATTGTTTTTTGACAAAGAAAAATCTGAAAATTCTGAAAAATCATAATTATCATAATTAATATTTTTACCTAAATTTCCATCTGAAAAATCTAATTGATCTAAAACCAATCCATCCATAAATTCAGTAGAAGAAACACTTTGTTGAACTTCTTTCATATAATCTAACATCATATTAATATTAAAATTATTATGAGTAATATTATTATCAACATTAACAAAAGTAGAATTATTATCAATTTTTTTATATTTTTCATATTCTTCACTTAAATCAATATTTTCTTTATTTAATTTTAAATTTTCTAAATTTAATTGTTCATTTTCATTTTCAATTAATTTAATTTGAATATTTTTATCAACAATATATTTATATAAATATTCAATTAAATCAGTTAATTTTTCAGTACCACATTTTTTACAATACAAAATATATTCTTCTTGAGTCATTCGACAATTTTTTAAAGCTTCAAACCATTCTGAAGTTAAATCAAATTCTTTTTCACTAATTTCTTTAGTTGTTTTTTTTATTCCTTCTAATCTTTTTATTTCATCATAAATTGATTGTTTTCTTTTACTTATTTTTTTTGAATTATTTGATAAATTTAAACTTGAACTATTACTTTCATTTAAAGTTAAATAAATTGGTCTATTATTACTGAAACTTTGATTTATTTTTGAAGAATTTAATCCTGTTAATATATTTAATTGAGATATTATCTTTGCATTATTATTTTTTAATTTTAATTCTTTTATTTCTTTTTCTAAAGAATATAACTTTGAAGTTTTATTTTGTAATTCTGTATTTTTTCTTAATAATGCTTCTTTTAATGTTTTTATATGGTTTGTTAATTTTAAATTTATTTCTTTATATGTAAATAAAGTATCATTTATTCTGTTTATTACTTTTGATGGTGATGTTATATATAATTCGTGTTTTTCATTTTCTTTTTTTTTATGATTTTTTAAAACTCTTATTATACTTTCTTTTTGCTTTAGAATATTTTCAAATATAAAATTTTTTCCTTTAACAACATCTAATTCATTTTTATAATAATTTAATTCACTTTCTAAAGTTATTATTCTTTTATTTTCTTGAACTAAAGAATTAATTTTTTCATATAACATTTTATTTTCTTCATTTACTTTTGAATTTAATTCATCATATTTTTTTTCTAAAGATTCATTTTTAAAAAAACTACTTATAATTTCTTTATTTATTTTTAAATTTTGTATTAAATCTGAATTTTCTTGTTTTAAAATTTTATATTTTAATTGAAGCTCATTTAGAGATTGTTTAATTTTATTTATCTTAGAATAATTATATACAATTTCAATATGTTGTTTTGATTTATTTTTATTAAACATAATTATTTAAAAATTAAATTATTATTTAAATATATTTTTAAAAATAAAAAATCCTTTAAAATTACAATTTATAATAGAATTTTTAATTTAAGATAATAATAAACCCAAAAAAAATTTATAATAATAATTAAAATATTATGCATTTATAAACCCTTTTTTTGTCATCCATTTTTCTTTATTTTCACTTCTGAATTTATGATTTAATGGATTTTCAGAAGGAGTCATTTGAACATAATTACTTATATAATTAGGCTTCATAGAATATTTACCTACTGAAACAAAAAAGTGTTTATTTTCTAAAAAATGTTTTTTATTTTCTTTTTCTTCAAGAGCTCTTTGTTCGGTTTCACTTATATAAGGTGATGAATTTCTTATATAATATTGATGGGAATAAAAATCATTTATAATTTCTAAATCACTTTTATCAATATCTGATAAAGCATTTTTTTTATGTAAGTTATTAATTAATTTTTGAGAATATTTTTTTTTTGGTTTTTTAAATTTAGAATTATTATAAGATTGAAAATTATATGATTTACTCAATTTGGAATTTTTAAGTGATTTAATCTCATTAGTATTATTTCTTTTAATTCTATGACTAACTTTTAAATTATCTATTGTATTATTATTATTATTATTAATATTACCAATTTGAATATTTAATTTTTGTAAATCTGGATTTATAGAAGTAATATAATTAAAATAATTTAAAAATTCTTTTAAAGATTGAGAATCATTAAAATTTACTGTAATTTCTCCTTTTAAACTACTTGAATCTGAAACAATTTCACATTTTTTTTCTTTATTTATACTATTAAATCCATTAATAATGTTTTTAGTATCTTTGTTTGCATTATGAATGATAATAAATTGTTTTTTTTTGTCTGAAAGTTCAGAAAAATTTCTTCTTGACATTATATCCTTTCCAACTTCTGATAAATTATTTTTTTTATTTAGATAAAAAATTGGATTTTTATCATTTCCAATTAACTTATATAAAGGGGAATTATTTAATAAATTTAAATTTTGGTTTTTATAGATTATTTCATAATTTTTTTCGTTTAGTGAAAATGATTTAAATAATTCATTTGCAATATTTGATATTAAAGCTGTTTTATCCAATGTTATTTTATATGATGTATTATCTAATATTAATGTTATTTCACAATCATTTGTAGTTTTCATTTTTATTTTAAAAATAAAATATAGTATTTTATACAGAAATATATTAGTTTTTTATATATTAAAATTATAAATATCAAATAATTTAATTATTTTTAAAGTTTTTGTAAATGTTGTTATTTTAAGAATAATAAAAATACAGACTTAATAAAATTTTGAAATAAAAGAATTTAAATAATAAAGTAATTATTTTAAATCTTTTATTATATTTCATTATATTATTTAAAATATAAAAAACTTTTTTTTCTTTATGCATAATTAATTTTTGAATTTCTTTTATTGGATAACCATATTAGTATATATTTAATTATTTTTTTTCAGTTTTAAAATAAAAGTGTTAAGGATAATTTTAATATAAATTCAAAAAAGAATAGAAGTATTTATACTAAAAATTCATCACAACAAATAAAATATAAATTTCCTTGTTTGCGATAAATATTATTTCTCAATTAATACTCTTCCTTTCTTTGATTTTTTTAATTTATTTAAATATTTAGATTTAATTTCTTCCTTGATTAATAATTAAAAAACAATTTATTTCGATCTTCCATAAATAAAATAAGAAAAAGTATATCAAGCAAATATAATAAACAATCATTAGAATAGTTTATATCAAATCATTTAATTTAATAATCCGTAAAAAAAATTTAATTAATAAATAAAAAATATTATAAAACTTATATTGAATATATGATTCTATTGAAAAAAAATTAAAAACAAAAATTCTTCTTTAAAAAACTCAAATAAAATTTAAAAAAACTTTAAAAAAATTATAATTTACTTTTTATTTTTCAAAGTCACCTTAGCTAATCCATCAAGCCAATCCTGATGTCCATTAATCATAGTATTAGGATGAGAATTATGCATCTCAACAGCAGGTTTCCCAATCTGGCTTTCTTGAGTGAGTATCCTACACCTTCCTCCTTCTAGATCTTCAATAAGCCATGCATGAACGACATCAAGTCTTTTCTCTGCATCACCTTCAGCCCATCCATGCCAAGCAATTCTTGCTTCTTTTCCATCTTCAGGAGGAACGAATTCAATGACTTCTGCTTCAATTGGGAACCCAAAAGTAGAAAAATGAAATTTAGTATCTTTTGCTAAAACTGTTGTGTTTTGATTATACATTTTTATATCTCCAGAATTTGAATAGTATGTTGGCCATTTTGAAGCATCCACTAAATATGGCCATACTTCTTTTAAGGATATTCCTTTCACTATTATCTCGTTTGATACAAAGTTGTCTGTTGTTCCTGGAAGGTATTCTTTTGGCCAGTTTATTGCATTCATTTTTTCATAGGATTGACCTTTTTTTTCCATTTTTTTTTTGTTTTTTTATATTTTTTTTATTGCTTATATAGCTTGGTAGGTCATTAATTTTTAGTTTTTAATATTTTTTTTACAAGGGATGTTAATTTTTTTTAGGAGATGCTTTTATGAATTAAATTATATTTTTTTATTTTTTTATAGGGTTTTTTTTTTGATTTTTTAATATAATTATAATATAAAAGAGGAAAAGGAAATTTAAAGATAAATTTAAGAAAAAAAATGATGTTTTTATTATTAAAAATGAAATACAATTTGTCTTGAATTTCTCTTATAACATTATTTAATCATAAAATTAATTAAAAACATAAAAAATCAAATATTATAAAAGCTTCAACATTCTAAAAAAATAAAATAAAATAAATAAAACAAATCATACTATCTAATAAATAATTAAAATTTAATTCTTATAAATTATAAATAATTAAATTATATTTATTTCAAACATAAAAGTCAAAAAACTTTTAAAAAATTTTAAGAATACTCAATTTTAATTAAAATTTTTACTTTTTTTTAATTATTTATAAAATGAAATTAACCTAATTTATTGAATAAAAGATTATAAATATTAAAAGCTATATTTAATTAAATGTTTTCTTTATTAATTTCGCTCTTCCAGAATTCCTATTTTTTATCACTTTAGAATTAAATCCAGCATTCATAGAATTATGTTTATTATAACTATTGTAACTATTATAACTATTGTAACTATTATATAAATTAACATTATTAATATTATTATTTTTATTATTATCAAACATAAATTGATTTCTTTGACTAGGAACAGTATTAACTGAATTAGAAACATAGTTACTATTTTTATTAATACTATTATTGTTATTCATAATAGAAATTGATTTTACAATATTTTCTCCTGATTGAATTAAAGTTTTTCCTTTTTCACTTTTATTTATAATATTTTTATTGTAATTTTGAATCGGTGTATATCTAATTGAAGTCACAGGATTATAATTTAATGGTTTAGTGTCTTTAATAAATTTTTTAGCAATTATCTTACTTGAAGGTGTACGATTGTTTTTTATTTTTAATTCAATATCATTTTGGGTTGATATTTGCATTTGAGGTTTCTTTATTTTTATGCTTCTACTTTTTTCTAATGATTTAATGTTTTTATTATTAATTTTATTTACATTTTGTTGAGTTATTAAAACATTTTCAGTTTCATCTTCATTTTTAAAATTATTAAATATTATATTTTGTTTTGGTTCATTCTCTATTTTATTATTTTTATCTAATTCCGTATTATTATTATTTATAGTATCTACATTGTTTTTTTCAGTATTTTCACTTTCAATTTTTTTTTCTTTTTTTTTATTTCCAAATCTAGTTAAAATTTCTTCATCAGAATTATCAGTGTCAGATTCAAATAAATCTAATTTTTTTTCATCTTCATTAATATTTAATTCATCCAAACCAATATTTTCAATTCTATCAAAAGAAAAAACATTTTTTTTCCTTTCTTCTTCTTCAAGTCTTTTTTTTTCTAATTCTTTTAATTCTTCTTTTTTCCTTTTTTCTTCTTCTTCTTGTTTCTTTTTCTTTTCTTGTTCTTCTTTTTGAATATCTAATAAATTTGTTTTACCTTTATAAATTTTAAATAAATTATTTTTTCTTTCTTCTTTACTATAATTCAATAAATCTTTTTTCATTTTATTAATGTTATTAACTTGTTCTTTTCTTTTCTTTTGAACTAAATAATAATCAACATTCATATTCATTTTTTTATCAGAAATATTATGATAAGGATTTAAAAAGCCTTTCATTTTATTTCTATAAATTTTAGGATCATTAATTCCTAAATGAGATTGAAACTCAAAGAAAATATCTTTATAATTAAAATTTTTAATTCTATTATATTCTTTTTCTAACTCATTAATTTCTTTTTCACTTGATTTAATTTGATTTTCAATTGTTTCTTTATTATCAATATTACTAATATTTGTAAACATTTTAACTTCATTTTCACTTTGTAATTTATTCTTTTCTATTCTTTCTTTTAAAGTATTAATTCTTTTTTCAATATTATCTTTCTTATTATTATTCATAACATTTCCAATTTTATATAAACAAGTTTTAAATTCATCGAAAGTCATATCTCTTTTATTTTTAGTATTTTTTTTAAATAATTCTACTAATTGTTCTTTTGGAATTTTAATTTCAAATTCTTTAAAAAACTTAGAAAATTCTGCAATATCCATATGTACTTTTGCAAAGGCAATTTCATCAAAAGTTGGTGAATGTGCCATTGCAAAATGTTGATTAGCATAAAAATAGAATATTTCTTTTAAAGAATTTTCCATTTTATTTTCCATTGATAATGTTAATGCTCTCTTATTTTTTCTTATTTGAATTTGTTTCATTTTTTCTTCTTTTAATTTTAGTTCTTTTAATTCTTCTTGTTTTTTTTCTTCATTTTCTTTAATTCTTAAATTTTCTTTTTCTTTATTTAATTTATTTATAAATTCTTCTAAATAGGAAATGTCATGTCCACTTTTTTTCTTATCATTCATTATATTAGTGTATAAATTTATTTGTTTATCTATTTCTAATTCTTGAGTTAATAAATCATTTATTTTTCCTTCATATTCATAATTAGACATTTCTCCTAATTGTTCTTTTAATTTTTTATTATTAGTTTCTAACTTATGTACTATATCACTATCAAATAAATTTTTAATTTCATTATTTAAAACCTTATCATCATATTCTGTATTAATAATTACATAATTTAAATTATTTTGAATAAAATCTGCTAAAATAACTGGAAGGGTTTCTATATATAAAATATTTTTTTCTTTTTTATTATTTTCATATTCTTTTTGTAAAGAAATTTCATGGAATTGTAATTTTCCTTCATTTTCTTTATTTAATTCTTTTATTTTATCATTATAATATTTTATTTGTCCTTTTTTATCATATTCTACTATTGGAAAATAATCTGAAAAATCACTTTCAACATTTTCTATCATATTTATTTCTAATACTGGTTTTACTTTTTTATTATAAAAAATTTCGTTGTATTTTTCTAAATTTTCAGTTATATAATTAGTTATTTGATCTAATGAAAATTTGAATTTTTCTTTTATTTTATCTTCATTCATATAATCAGAAATAAATAATTCATTCGTAGAGTCTAATTTTATAATAGAAAATTGGGAAATTCTACTTATATCTTCTATTAAAGGTTTAAAAGAGGATAAATTTATAATTTTAAATCTGAAATTAGTAAAATTTTCTTTGTCTTTTACAAAATATTTTGTATATATTTTACTTATTTCATTTTGATATTTCTCAAATTTTTTCTTCAAAATATATATTGATCTATATACGGTAATTAAGGAAATTGATCCCTCTTTATTTTCATTATCAAAATTTTTCATATTTTTGATTAGGTTTTATTATAATTAATTAAAAATTAATTTATTTATTTCCAAAAATATAAATAAAATATTAAATCAGAAAAAATTGATTAAAAGTTATTCAAAAAGAATTAAAATACAAATAAAAAAAATTTTTTACTCATTTTTTTATGATATATTCAATATTTTCATTCGGAAATATTGTAAAAGATTATGAAATATTTTTCCTTGTAAAAAATATTATTATTATTTAACAATTTATATTTTATTCATTTATATAAGATATATAATTATAAAGAAATTTTTAAAGAATTGTTTGAGAAGTATAAAGGGAAGGGTTTTTTTTATTATAATTCATTAAATAATAAGAATGAAAATTATTTTATTTTTAATTATTTTCTATTATTTCAACACAACGATTATTAAATGAAGTAAAAAATGAATTTTTTCTTTCTATATCTCCAAATTTTAATTCTCTTTTACCTAATTTAAAAGTCATTATTGTTTCATCTTTTACTGCATCTTTATATAAATTTATATAATTTTCACAATTTTTTATAAATTTATTCTTTGTGTCTTTAAACATATTAACTATATATTCTTTAAAAATTTCAAAATATTCATTTTCAAAAACTTCATTAAATAAAATATATTTTAAAATAAATATTTGAATATTTTTATTAAATTTCCACTTTTTCTTTTTAAAATTATTTAAATATTCTTTTGCTTTTTGAGTTTTTGAATTATTTTTAATTCTATTAAGAAAAGTTTCAACAAATAAATTTATTTCATTATCATTAATTTCTTCTTCTTCTTCATCACTTAAATCATTTTTTTCACCTTCTTCATTGTATTTTTCTCCATTTACTCCATGAAATACAATTCTATCTTTTTTATCTTTATTTTTATTCTTCTTATTTTTTTTATTTTTCTTTTTTCTTTTTCTTTTATTATTTACTGAATTATTATTTGGTTTGTGACTTTTCCTTTTTCCCATTTTAGATAAATAATTAATTTATTTTGTTATTTTAATTAATTAAAAATATAAATAAAGGCAATAAGGCAATTTTTAAAGAATTATTTTCAATGTATTTAATTTTATTATATTTATTTTTTAATCAATGATTATTAATTAGTTTTAAATCAATATTAAGATTAAAATAATGTAGTCTTTTTCTCAATAAGAAAAATATATTAGAATTAAAACTAAATTTATTTAATAAGTAAATTATATTTAACATAGATAATAAAATAATATTGTAAAACAAAAATTCAAAGTTGAAATAATAATTTTTCATAAAAAATTAAATTAATTTCATGAATTAATAAAGGAAAAAATATATTATAAAAAACTTAATTAAATTATTTATTTAATATTTTAAATCCTTCTAAATTGAAATAACTAGAGAATCTAAATGAAATTTTGTTTTATAATATTATCCGATAAGTAAATAGATTATTTATAATTTGTTTTTTAAGAATGTGATTTACGGATGAAATTGGATATTATATAATTTTATTTTTCCTAAAAAAAGTTAATAAATTATTATAATTATTTATAACAAAAATGAATAGAATAATTATAAAAAATGGAATATCCCGTTAAATTATGGATGGGAATGATAATGGGATGGCATAAAAGAATAATGATAATTCAAAAAGCAGATTATATAATAAAAAAAAGAAAAAAAAAAGAAAATGATAATATAACAAAAAATACAGAAATAACTTTTTCTTTAAGAAATGCAAGAGTAATAGATAAAAGTAAGGAAGATGATATAGTTTTAAAAATAGAAACATCAGATTATAAAAATTATATTAAATTAGATTCTTTACCTGAGAAAAATATAATTTTAAATAAATTAAAAGAAGTAATACATAATTTAAATTCAGAAACGGCTTTTTCTGAAGAATATAAAAATTATACTGAAAGTATAGAATCAATTATATTTGGGAATTCCCCTTTTGATTTAATTAATGTAAAATTATCTCATTTTCAAAACTTAATATTAGAACTTACAAAAAAATTAGAAAATTTTAAGGTGTGTTTGGAAAAGAAAGAAAAATTAGATCATAATTCCTTATTTTTAATTTCCTCAAATTTAATAGCAATAAAAGAAGAAATGAAAAAACAATATGATGATTTAGTAACGAAAATTTATGACTATCATGATTTAATGGAAGTAAATATAAAACCAGAAGAAAAAACTTATAAAAGGAAATTATCAATAGAAAATGCAACTATAAAAGAAATAAAAAATAATCCAATATTACCAAGTGATATAGAAGCTTCATCTGAAGAAGAAAATGATAAATCAAATATAAACATTAAGAAAAAAAAGTTTATTTGGTTAAATGATAATAAAGTAGAAATAAATAATCCAATTTATGATTCAATTAAAAGAAGTGAATTAAATAAACCAATAAAAACAAATAATAATATGATAAAAGAAATAATGAAATCTGCTACAAAGAAAGAATCTTTACCAATATATTTTAATGAACCAATATCAATGTTACAAAAACAATGTGAAAAGTTTTATTATATTAATTTATTAAATGAAGCTTCAAAACAAAATTCAAAAGAATTATCATTATGCTATATAAGTGCTTTTATAATTGGAGAAATATTTTTAAATTTAGGAAGATTTTTAAAACCATTTAATCCTATATTAGGAGAAACTTTTGAATTTTATGATAATGAAAAGAAATTTAGATATTTTGCAGAACAAGTTTCTCATAATCCACCAATTAGTGCATTTATTGGTGAAAGCGAAGAAATAATATTATTTGGTGATACAAGAAGTTCAAATTCTTTTAAAATTTGGAAAGGTTCTTATGAATTAGAATTTGGGAATAAAATACATATTTATTTTAAAAAGAATAAAGATTATTATATATTTAATAGACCTAATATTGCTCTTAAAGGTTTAATTAAACCTCCTATTCATAATGATTATATTGGAAATGTTATTATTCAAAATATTAATAATAAAATTATTAAATGTGAATTAATATTTGATGAAGAAGGTTGGAATTCAAATGGGAATTTTTCTGGAAAAGTTTATAATAATGAAAATAAAGTAGTTTATTTAATTAAAGGAAATTGGAATAAAGAAATTTATATGTGTGACCCTGATAATAAAAATAAAATTGAATTACTAAAAATTAATGAAGAAGAATATATTCACAATACATATGATAAATATACTTTACCTCACTTTACTTGTAAATTAAATGAAATTAATAAAGATTTAGAAGAAAATTTACCTAAAACTGATAGTAGATTTAGACCTGATATGAGAGAATATGAAAATGGAAACTGTGAAATAGCACAAAAAATGAAAAATGAACAAGAAGAATTTCAAAGGAGAAGGAAATTTAATTTAGAAAAAGAAAAAAAACAATATGAACCTAAGTATTTTAAAAATGAAAATAATACTATAAGTAATGATTTTATTTATGTTTTTAATGGAAAATATTGGGAAGATAAATTAAATGGTAATTATAAAAAATTAAATGATTATGAAATATTCAAAGAACCTATTGTGAATAATAAATAAACTATTATTATATTAAATATATTAAATATATTGTATAAATATTATAATTATATTTAAATTTTAAATGAGATTATCATTAAAAATATTATTGAAATAATGTACATAAATAAAAGTATGGCGATTTAAATTAAGAATTATAAATTTATTTTAAAATTCTAAAAATATTAAATATCAATTCAATTTAATTTTATTCATTTTATGAATCATTGTCAATTAATTATTTATAAGTTATTGTTATTATTGTATTATTAATTTCTATCCTTTTAAATATTATTTTTTGTTTAATGAAAATAATATTAAAGAAAAACTTCTTAATTAATATTTGATTTAGAATTTAAAAATTTATTTAATAATGTTCTTTTATTTGCATATTAATGAGATTTTTATTTTAATAAAATATTTTGATTTGTAAAAACATTATTAAAAATATAATACCAAGAAGGATTAAAGAGATTTTTTCTTTTTTTTTTTAATTATGATATTCTTTATTTTCTATTTAATAATCATTTTCTCAATTCAAAAATATTCAATTATCTATAAATTAACATATTTAAATATTTTTAAATTCAATATTATTCATTTTTCATAAATTTAAATAATTTAAATTAATGTTATTTGTTGAAAATCCCGATTACTTAAAAGAAATTGAAGATTTCTTATATAAAAAAGAAAAAAAGAGTAAATTTACCTTTATAATTTTATTGATAGATAATATTTTAGGAGACATTAATTTTGGAAATATAAACAATTTAAGACAATTATTTTTTGATTATTGGTTTTCTGAAGAAAAAATTCCAATTTTCAAAAATGAAAATATTTTATTAACTGTACTTTCGTATTTTATTTTAAAAATAAATGAATTAAGTTTAAAAAATTTAAATCTAGAAGAAATAATGCGTATAAATACTGTATATTCTGATTTTTCAAATCAAATTTTTTTATTAATAGAAAAAGGAGATTTTTCTTTATTTAATAAATTAGAAGAATTTTTATATGATAATCATTTTTTTAAAGTTTTTATTTCAAAATTAGTTTCCAATTTAGATAAAAATTTTGAAGAAAAATATAAGGCGCTATCAAAGGTAAAAAATATTATAATTTTTTTTTATTTATTTTAGATTTTAATTAAGCTTTTTGAAGAAAAAGAAGAAAATTTACCAATTTTTAAGAATTTAATTATTAAGGAATTAATTCAAAGATATGATTTTATTGATTTAATTGATAATTATGAAGAAAAAATAATATTAAAAAAAGAAATTATTAATAAATTAAAGGTAATTATAGAATCAATTGCAGAAAAAAATGGAATTATTTTTAAAAATTTAAATAAATATTTATTTGAGTTTATTCAATCAAGAAATATTAATTTAGAAGAAGAAAAAAATAAAAAAAATTTTGATAATGAAGATAAAGGAAAAATTAAAGTAGAAGTGATAAGATTAAAAAATAAAGAAGATAAAGGAAATAAAAAAAATAAAAAAAGTATTAAAAATAATTCCAAAGAAAAAAAAGAAGAAAAAAATATAATGTTAGAAGAAGAAGAAGATACAAGAAAAAAAAAGAATTCTAAAGAAAAAACAAATCAAAAGAAAAAAGAAGAAGAAATATTAAAAACACCTGTAAAAAAAAATCTTTCAGTGAAAAAAGAAATTATTAAAAATACTCCAATCAAAAAAGAAATAAATGAAAGAATTTCAAATAAAAAAGAAATTATAAGAAATATTTCAATTAAAAAAGAACCAAGAAATATTTCAAATAAAAAAGAAATAAATGAAAAAATTTCAAATAAAAAAGAAATTATAAGAAAATCCCCAATCAAAAAAGAAATTATAAGAAATATTTCAAATAAAAAAGAAATTATAAGAAATACTTCAAATAAAAAAGAAATTATAAGAAATACTTCATATAAAAATGAATTAAGAAATATTTCAAATAAAAAAGAATTAAGAAATACTTCATATAAAAAAGAATTAAGAAATACTTCAAATAAAAAAGAAATAAGAAATACAAATAAACAAAAAGATATAAATAAAGATATTTCAAATAAAAAAGATAGAACTAAAGAAATTTTAAATAAAAAAGATAAAAATATTTATGATTTACCAATTACAACTCGTTCTTCTAAAAAAACAATTGAAATGACAAGTAATAAAAAAGAAAGAAATAAAGAAAAAAGTGAAATAAAATTAACTAAAAAAAGAAATCGAAGTAATTCTCAAAAAAAAAAATAAAATACTAATTTTTTGAATAAATAATATTTAAATTTAAAAAAAAGTTTGGAAAAATTTGAAAAATTTTTTTAATAAATTCTTAAAAAAAATAATTTCAAACAATATAAAATATTTTTAAAGAAAAATACAATATAATCTAAATTTAATAAAAAAATATTATCATATTTAATTACAAAATCAAAAAATTCACATATGAAAAATTTATAGATATAATAAATAAAGTATTTTCATATTGAATTTATCAAAAAAGATAATAAACAAAAAAATCAATATCATAAAATTCATCATTAAATTTATTAATTGTAAGAAGAAGATAATGAATGAAATATAAATATTATAATTCAAAAAAATTGCTAAATTTGCATTTCCAAAAGTTTATTGGTAATTATATTTATATTATTAGAAAATATGAAAAATATAAAAGAATAACATTATTACAAGGAAAATGTAGTTTATTTAATTTTAAAGGAACTTATGAAGTGTTTTCAATTCTTCTGAATTAGCTACTATTGCTTATGATAATTTAATTAAAAAGTTGTTATGAATTAAAAGAGTTAAAAACAAAATGTTCAATATCCTTTTAATAAAAATATTCCTTCTCTTAGATAATTGAAAAAAGAAGATAGACAATTATATTGAATATTATATAAAAATGAAGAATTAATATATAAATTTTTAAATTCAAAATATTTAATCATTAATATTAATGGAATATTTTATATATTAAAATACAACTCACTTTAATATAATCATGATAATTCCAAAAAACAAAGGTTTATTAACATTGATTGTAATAATATTTAAGTACAACATATAAAAAATTAATTCTAATAAATTAAAAATAACAAATATATATAACAAAAATTATTTATGTTTATGAAAAATTATAAATGAATAAGTAAAATTCTTTAATTTAAAATGATTAATATTCTAACAAAAAAAAATTCATAAAAACCAAATTTTAATACTATTTTTATTATTATTATCTCCAGAATAAGAAATAATTAATCCATTATTCATTTTACATAAACCATAAATCCATCCATTATGAGCTTTATTATAATTAAAAATTTTAGAAAAATTATCACTTCTATAAACAGAAATATCATTTGATTTTCCACAAACTAAAAAAATTCCTTTTTCTTCAAAAGAACAAATCCCATAACATTCAAAATCAATTTTAACCTTATTAATGAAATCCTTAGAAATTGTTATA
>JAEEGI010004990.1_pt1 | contig 30756 bp, 15 predicted proteins | sample 8958751 | NCBI WGS metagenome assembly JAEEGI01 (sample SAMN16246545, study PRJNA631951) | gut metagenome | biome: gut microbiome; feature: rumen; material: KS-attached | host: Bos | place: Iran: Karaj | collected 2018-10 | reverse complement strand
CGACTGGGACAATGTCCTGGCCTCCATGAAGGAAGCCCTCGGCGGCAAGCTGGTTTATGTCCAGTTCCCCACCTCGACCGGCGCTAACTTCGACGGCATCATCGATGTCCTCACGATGAAGTACTACCATTTCAAGGACGCCAACGGCACCTGCGAAGTGCTTGACATCCCCGCCCAGTTCGCCGACCAGGCCGAAGAGGCCCGCAACGAGCTGATCGAGAAGGCTGCCGAGTACGACGATGCGCTGATGGAGAAGTTCTTCGAGGAAGGCACGCTCTCCGAGGAGGAGATCATGAGCGGCCTCAACCTCGGCGTGACTTCCGGCCAGGCCTATCCCGTCTTCTGCGTATCCGGTAAGAAGGATATCGGCATCAAGCGTCTCCTCGAGTTCATCAAGGGTGTCGCCCCGGCCCCGAAGGTGGACGAGAAGGGCCAGCCCGCCCTCTTCATCTACAAGAACGACGTCGAGCAGCACCTCGGAGAGGTTTCCTACTTCAAGGTGATGAGCGGCACGATCACTCCCGGCCTCGACCTCGAGGATCCCGCCACCGGCAACAAGGAGCGTTTCTCCGCCATCTACGCCGTCGCCGGCTCCAAGAAGGAGAGCGTCCCCGCCCTCAAGGCCGGTGACTTCGGCTGCGTCGTGAAACTCAAGAACGGCAAGTCCAGCACCACACTGTCCGCCATCGGCTCCGGTATCGCTTACGACAAGATCGCCTATCCGGCCCCGAAGTACCGTTGCGCCATCAAGGCCAAAGTCCAGCAGGAAGACCAGAAGCTCGGCGACGCCCTCAAGAAGATCGCGTCCCAGGATCCCACCACCATCGTGGAGTACTCCAAGGAGCTTCGCCAGACCATCCTCAGCGGCAACGGCGAGCAGCACATCAACGTGACCAAGTGGCGCCTCAACAACGAGTTCGGCGTCGAGGTCGAGCTCTTCGCCCCGAAGGTGCCGTACCGTGAGACCATCACCAAGGTCGCTTTCGCGCAGTATCGCCACAAGAAGCAGTCCGGCGGCGCCGGTCAGTTCGGTGAGGTCCACCTCCTCGTCTGCCCTGCCGAGGGTGAGCTCAACACCAAGTTCAAGATTGACGGCAAGGAGACCCAGTTGCCCATCAAGAGCCAGGACATCACCGAGCTCGAATGGGGCGGCCGTCTGGAGTTCTACAACTGCGTCGTCGGCGGTGCCATCGACCTCAGCTTCATGCCCGCCATCCTGAAGGGTATCAAGGAGCGCATGGTCGAAGGTCCTCTGACCGGTTCCTACGCCCGTGACATCCGCGTCTTCGTCTACGACGGTAAGATGCACCCGGTGGACTCCAAGGAAATCGCCTTCATCATCGCCGGCCGTAACGCCTTCCGTGAGGCCTTCCGCAATGCGGGTCCGAAGATCCTCGAGCCTATCTACAACGTCGAAGTCATGACCCCGGCCGAGTATCAGGGAGCCGTCATGTCCGACCTCCAGAACCGCCGTGGTATCCTCGGTGACCTGGGTGCCGACAAGGGCTTCTCCATCCTCCGCGCCCGCGTCCCGCTCGCTGAGCTGTACCGCTACTCCACCACCCTGAGTTCGCTGACCTCCGGTTCCGCGACCTTCACGATGGAGTTCGCCGACTACCAGCCGGTCCCGGGAGACGTCCAGACCAAGCTTCTGGCCGACTACGCCGCCCAGGAAGAGGAAGACTAATCCTTATCCACACAAGCAAAAGAGCGCCGGACGATTTTGTCCGGCGCTCTTATTTATTTAATTCTTTTTATTCCGCTGTCGGAACCGTAGAGGCGATGCAGAGCTCCTGCATCTGGGCCTCGTCGATCAGGGACGGGGAGTCTATCATGACGTCACGGCCCTGGTTGTTCTTCGGGAAGGCGATGTAGTCGCGGATGGTCTCCTGGCCGCCGAAGAGGGCGCAGACGCGGTCGAAACCGAACGCCAGACCGCCGTGGGGCGGAGCGCCGAACTTGAAGGCGTTGATGATGAAACCGAACTTGTATTCCGCCTCTTCGGGACCGATGCCGAGCACCTCGAACATCCGCTTCTGCATGTCGGCGTTATGGATACGGATCGAGCCGCCGCCCAGTTCCGTACCGTTCAGGACGAAGTCATAGGCATTGGCGCACACGCGCTCCAGATCCTCCTTCTTGTCCGAATAGAACCAGGCCTCGTGCTCCGGCTTCGGCGCCGTGAAGGGATGGTGCATCGCATAGAAACGCTGATCCTCCTCGCTCCACTCAAGCAGCGGGAAGTCCACGATCCACAGCGGCGCAAAGACCTTCGGGTCACGATAACCCAGACGGTTGCCGAGTTCGATACGCAGCACGCCGAGCTGGGTCTGGGTCTTGCGCTTCTCGCCGCAAAGCACCAGGATCAGGTCGCCCTTTTTGGCTTCGAGAGCCTCGGCAATCTTCGCAAGGTCCTCAGGAGCGAAGAATTTGTCCACAGAGGATTTCAAAGAACCATCCTCATTGACGCGGATGTAAACCAGCCCCTTGGCACCCACCTGCGGACGCTTGACCCACTCGGTCAGTTCGTCCACCTGCTTGCGGGTATAGGAGGCGAGGCCGTCGGCGCAGATCGCGCCCACATACGGCACGCCGTCGAACACGCCGAAACCATGGCCCTGGGCCAGGGCGGTGATCTCATGGATCTTCATCCCGAAGCGGATGTCCGGCTTGTCGGAGCCATAGTAATCCATGGCATCATACCAGCTCATGCGCGGCAGCGGGTCGGGGATATCGACACCCACCGCATTCTTGAACATCTGGCGCATCATGCCTTCGAACATGTTCAGGACGTCTTCCTGCTCGACGAAAGACATTTCGCAGTCGATCTGTGTGAACTCCGGCTGGCGATCGGCGCGCAGGTCCTCGTCACGGAAGCAGCGTACGATCTGGAAGTAACGGTCGTAGCCCGCAACCATCAGCAGCTGCTTGAAGGTCTGGGGACTCTGCGGCAGGGCGTAGAACTGGCCCGGGTTCATGCGGGAAGGCACGACGAAGTCGCGCGCACCCTCCGGCGTGGATTTGATCAGGTAAGGGGTCTCGATTTCCATGAAGCCCTGCTCGTCCAGATAGGTGCGGACCTCCTGGGCGAGACGGTGACGCAGCGCGAGGGCCCGCTGGAGCGGCGGCCGGCGCAGGTCGAGATAGCGGTACTTTGCGCGCAGGTCTTCGCCGCCGTCGCTGTTCTCCTCGATGGTGAAGGGAGGCGTGACGGACTTGTTGAGGATATTGATTCCTTCCAGCTTGATCTCGATGTCGCCGGTCGGCATCTTGGGGTTCTTGCTCTGACGCTCGACAACGGTTCCCGTGACCTGGATGACGAATTCGCGGCCGAGGGAGGCCGCGGTCTCCACCAGCGCCGCATCGGCATCCGCCTCCACGACCAGCTGCGTGACGCCGTAACGGTCGCGCAGGTCGATGAAGGTCATGCCGCCGAGTTTGCGGGCCCGCTGGACCCAGCCGGCGAGGGTGACTTTCTCCCCGGCGTTGCTGATGCGGAGTTCTCCGCAAGTGTGTGTCCTGTACATATCTGTGTTTAAGTTCTTTCTTTCAAAGGATTGCAAATGTACGAAAAATCCACGTTAATTATCCCACCGGGCCGTCTTTGATACACGCCAGATCTCCATTATCTTCTTTTCGAATGCAGCCGCGAGGAAGCGCATCCCGAAATCGTTGGGATGGACACCCTCGATCATGCCGTCCATCGGCAGACCCAGTTCGTCATGGGACAGATAATAAATCTCCGGTTCTCCGCGCTTTTTCAGCGTCTCGTAAGCGCTCCGGACCTGCACATTCGCCTGCCGGTAGGCTTCCTTGGCCGCACTGGCGCTTTCGCCGACATTACCGGCATGCTCTGCAATCAGGATAGGACAGTCACTGCGGCTGCGCAGGATACGGACCGCCTCCAGCAGACGTGATTCGATATCCGTGGCCTGCGTCAGGTTGGCCGTGCAGTCCAGGACATACAGCGACGCGTCGATTTCGGAAAGCAGGTCCAGCACCTCCGGCTCCAGTTTCCCGTTGCCGGAGAATCCCAGGTTGACGACCGGCAGGCGCAGGTCCCGCTCAACGATGTTAGTCCAGGCATTGCCCGGACGCGAAGCGCAGGCGCCCTGCGTGATGCTGGTGCCATAGATAACCACCGGATGCCTGCGGGTCTCCGGTATCAGGCGCAACTGCGCATCTTCCGGTACGCCGATCTTGATCCAAGTCACCGTATTGTAGGGCGGCAGGTAAAGATGATATTCATAGGACCGGTTGCCCTCGGGATAGTACGAGATCCCGCTGTAGATGTAGCGGGTCGTGTCGTTGCTGATCTTTGCGGGGAAATTTGGAGCCACCCAGCGGGTACGTCCGTCGCTTCCACGGGCATACAGATCCAAGCCCGAGCGTCCGGTCGAAGGCATATGGAACATGTTGAGCCCGTCCTTAAGCCCGTAGAGCACGATGATTTCGGGCGCGTCGCTCTCGAAAACCAGGCTCAGGCCCGCCGCGTTCAGGGCCAGGTTCCAGACACTCTCCCGAACCACGCCGTGCGCCTTTTCCGGAAGGCGGACATAACCACTGCGCAGCCCGTCCCAGCCCACGCCGTGCACGACCGGGCCGGCCTCCAGCGGATCGATCCACTTGAAGGGGGTCTGCGCTGAGGCGGCCGGACTCGACAAGAGCCCAGCCGCCACGATTGCCAAGGAGAATAACAGTTTCCTCATCCCGGCTTATTTCTTGACGATCTTGGCGACCCAGCCGCCGCCGGGAGCCATATGGAGTTTCAACTTGTCGCCAGGCCGGACGGAAAGTTCTTCCTTGGCGTAATCACGGGCAGCCCTGTGGGCGTTGGCGCCATCCTTGAAGATCTCCACCGAATAGTTGCCGGCAGGAAGGAAACCCAGCTCGACCGTCATGTCGCGCGGCGTCCAATCGGTCATCGAACCGACGTACCAGGTATCGCCGCTGCGGCGGGCCATCGTGACAAACTCACCGATCTTGCCGTTCAGGACCAGGGTTTCATCCCAGACCGTGGGGATCTCGGCGATATATTTGGTGCACTCGGGCTCCTGCAGGTAGTTGGACGGGGAGTCGCAGAGCATCGTAAACGGCGCATCGAAGATGACATACTCCGCGAGCTGGCGGCAGCGGGTGCCGGGGCTCATCGGCTCGGAATTGACCGGATGATAATTCCGGCGGGTAGCGTTACGCATGGCACCCTGGGTGTAGTCCATCGGACCGGCCAGCATGCGGATAAACGGGATCGTGACGTCATAGACGACCTGCGGGGCACCATCCGGAAGCCATTTCATCTGTTCCAGCCCGTGCACGCCCTCGAAGTTGATGACGTTGGGATAGGTCCGGTGCAGGCCCGTGGGCTTGTAGGCTCCGTGGAAGTCGATCATCATCTTATACTTGGCACCCATCTGCGCGCAAGCGGTGTAGAAATTGACCATGTCCTGGTCGTCGCGGTCCATGAAGTCGATTTTGAAGCCCTTCACACCCATCCGGGAATAGTGCAGGAAAACACTCTCCATGTCGCGGTTGACAGCCCAATACCCGGCCCAAAGAATCAGGCCCACGTTCTTTTCCTTGGCATAGGCGCAGAGCTCTTCGAGATCGATTTCAGGAATCACCTGCATCAGGTCAGCCTGCTTGTTGACGGCCCAGCCTTCGTCCAGGATCACGTATCCGATGCCCTGCTCAGAGGCAAAGTCGATGTAATACTTGTAGGTGTCGTTGTTGATGCCGGCCTCGAAATCCACACCGTACAGATTCCAGTCATTCCACCAGTCCCAAGCCACCTTGCCGGGCTTGACCCAGCTCCAGTCACGCGCTTCGGGCGCCTTGGCCAACTTGTACACCATGTCGCTGCAAGCCAGTTCCTTGTCTTCACGCGCCACCTGGATGACCCTCCAGGGGAATTCACACTGCGGCTTGCAGTCCCGGGCGATGATATCCTCGTGGCTGAGGATGACGCCCTGGAGCATGTTGTGTCCGCCTTGCTTGACCTGCTTCGGAAGGAGGGCGTGGAAGCCTTCAATGGTCTTGGAACCATTCAGGTTGCGCACATTCAGGCCCGGGAAGTTGAAGAGGTCGGCCTCGGTGATGGCGACCCGGTAGCCGTTGGGGGCGCAGACGACCAGGGGCAGGAAGGCCGCGCGGGTCTTGTCCCATTCCTGGAGCTTGATGTTGTAATAAATGTTCTCAAAGGAGCATTCGATCTGCTTTTCGATCGTCCGGTCGGACTCGCGGCAGTAGGGCACGACAGCGTCCCAGTTGCCGGGGAAGGTGAATTCCGCCTGCTCGGCCTTGACGTTGATGCGTTTCTCATTCCTGGAGATGAAGCGGTAGGCGACACCCTCATTGTAGGCACGGAATACCAGGTCGAATGCCTTATAGCGGAGCGTGAGCTCATTGTAGCGGTTGCGCACGGACGCCTTCTTGTACACAGGCGTATCGAAAGTCTGGTCATAGCTTTTGCGGATCGCCTTGACCAGCTGGGCGTTACCGCCCCAGACGGTCCCGTCTTCGAGGGTCATCGAAATGGCCGAGGGAGCAAGGACCTGATAGCCGTCCGCGGAGACGGAATACTTGAAACTGTCGAAAGTGACGGCGATACGGCCGTCGGGAGACTTCAGGGTCTGCGGCTTGGCTTTCGCCGCAAAGGCGCTGATCGCAAAGAGGCTGAGCAGTAGGGTCAGAAGCAGGTGTTTTTTCATAATTATGTGTATTGTCGTTTATAATCCCAATTCGGCTTTCATGCTCCGGAGCAGGTCGAAGGCCTGGAGCGGGGTCATATTGTTGAGGTCGGCACCCTTGAGCTGGTCGCGCAGGGATTCGAGCGTCGGGTCGTCCAATTGGAAGAAGGACAGCTGCAAGGCTCCGTCTTCCTCGACCGTACCCATCTTGGTCGTCTCACGGACGCGGGCGATGACGTTCTCCCCCGCTTCCAAGGCGCGCAGGGTCTTTTCTGCAGAATCGATCACCTCGCGCGGCATGCCGGCCAGGCGCGCCACGTGGATACCGAAACTGTGGGCGACGCCTCCTTCCTTGAGTTTGCGCAGGAAGATGACGTCCTTGCCGGATTCGCGCACCGCGATGTGGAAGTTCTTGACCCGGGGGTAGATGCCCTCCAGGTCGTTCAACTCATGATAGTGGGTGGCGAAAAGGGTCTTGGCGCCCTTGCCGTGTTCGTGGATGAATTCAACCAGCGCACGGGCGATGGACATGCCGTCGTAGGTGGAAGTGCCGCGGCCGATCTCGTCCAGCAGGACCAGCGAGCGCGCGGACAGGTTGTGCATGATCATCGAGGTTTCCAGCATCTCGACCATGAAGGTCGATTCCCCGCGGGAAATGTTGTCGGAGGCGCCGACGCGCGTGAAAATCTTGTCGAACCAGCCGATGCGGGCGCTGGAGGCGGGCACGAAGGAGCCGACCTGGGCCATCAGCACGATGAGGGCGGTCTGGCGCAGGAGAGCGGACTTACCGGCCATGTTGGGACCGGTCAGGATGATGATCTGCTGCTGCTCCGCATCGAGATAGACATCGTTGGGAACATAGTCCTCGCCGGCAGGCATCATCTTTTCGATGACGGGATGCCGGCCGTCGCGGATGTCCAAGACCAGGCTGTCATCCATCTGCGGACGGCAGTACCCGCTGTCGGCCGCCAGTTCGGCGAAGCCGGCGAGCACGTCCAGGCGGGAGAGGATCTGGCAGTTGGCCTGGATATCCCGGATGCTGCGCTGGATATCGGCGACAAGCTCGCCGTAGAGACGGCTTTCGAGCTCGTAGATGCGCCCCTCGGCAGAAAGGATTTTCTCTTCGTATTGCTTGAGTTCCTCGGTAATGTAGCGCTCGGCGCCGACGAGGGTCTGCTTGCGCACCCACTCCGTCGGGACCTTGTCCTTGAAGGTGTTGCGCACCTCCAGATAATAACCGAAGACGTTGTTGTAACCGATCCGGAGGGAACTGATACCCGTGCGCTCGACCTCGCGCTGCTGCATTTCCAGCAGGTAATCCTTACCGCCACGGGAGATGGAACGGTACTCGTCGAGCTCGGCGTTGACACCCGGGGCGATGATGTCGCCCTTGCCCAGGGCGGCCGCGGGATTCTCGGCCATCGTAGTGCGAATGCGCTCCAGCAGGGGCTCGCAGCCATGCAAGGCTTCCATCATGCGTTCCAGCTCAGCTACACCCCGGCCTTGGCAGAGGCTGCGGATCGGTTCCATCTGGGCAAGCGAGCGACCGAGCTGCATGACCTCGCGGGGCAGGATCTTGCCCGCCGCGGCGCGGGAAATGATGCGCTCCAGGTCACCCACATCGCCGAGATGCTCCTGCAGGGCAAGCAAGTCGTCCCTGTGCTCTACGAAATGCTGGACGACATCGTAGCGGGCGTTCAGCTCCTGCAGGTCCAGGACCGGCATGGCCAGCCAGCTGCGCAGCTCCCGGGCGCCCATCGGCGAAGAGCAACGGTCGATTACGTCGACCAGCGCCGTACCGTCACTGCCGGACGCAGAGTTGAAGACCTCCAGGTTGCGGAAAGTGAAACGGTCCATCCAGACGTATTTCGCGCCGTCCACGCGGGAGATGGAGCAGATGTTGCCCAGGCCCGCGTGCTGCGTCTGTTCGAGATAGACGAGCAAGGCACCGGCGGCGCAGATGCCCAGGGGGCTTCCGTCGATGGCGAAACCCTTCAGGGAGCGTACGCCCAGCTGCTGCTTCAGCTTTTCGACGGCGGCGTCCTTGACGAAGGCCCACTCGTCCAGGGTGCTGATGTAGGCGTCGGTGCGGATCCGTTCCTTGACAATGCGCTGCGCGCTGCGGGTGACGACCAGCTCTTTCGGAGCAAAAGAGGAAAGCAGGGCGGCGATGTATTCGATGCTGCCCTGGGCGACCTTGAAGGTGCCGGTGGAAACATCCAGGAAGGCGGCCCCGCATGTCTCTCCATTGAAATGGAGGCCGGCGAGGAAGTTGTTTTCCTTCTGCGAAAGCATCTGCTCGCCGAAAGCGACGCCGGGGGTTACGATCTCGGTGATGCCGCGCTTGACGATGTTCTTGGTCAGTTTCGGGTCCTCGAGCTGGTCGCAGATGGCGACCTTGTAGCCGGCGCGGACCAGTTTCGGCAAATAGACATCGATGGCGTGGTAGGGAACGCCGGCCATCGGGATCGGGCTCGCCATCGCGCTGGAACGCTTGGTCAGAACGATCCCCAGGACCTTGCTGGCCGTCACGGCGTCGTCGCCGTAGGTCTCATAGAAGTCCCCGCAACGGAAGAGCAGCACGGCCTCCGGGCATTGCGCCTTGAGGGTGAAGTACTGCTTCATCATCGGGGTCATCGGGTCTTTTTCCTTGCTTTTCGCCATAGACTTCAAATATAATCATTATTTTTGTGCGTTGCGTCATTTTTGTCGCGACGTTTTCCGTTTGAACCTATGGAAGTAAGAGCGAAAAAAGCCCTCGGGCAGCATTTCTTGACGGACCAGGGCGTGGCCCGGTCGATCGTGGCGGCCCTGTCGGCAGACTCCCCGGTACGGGACGTGCTGGAGATCGGGCCGGGCATGGGCGTGCTGACGCAGTATCTGATCCGCCGGGAAGATCTCGACCTGAAGTTGATCGAGATTGACTCGGAGTCGGTCGCTTATCTGCTGACGCATCTGCCCGGGATGGAGGGGCGGCTGATGGAAGGGGACTATCTGAGGCTGGACATGTCCCGGATCTTTCCGGGGCCGTACCGCGTCATCGGCAATTTCCCTTACAACATTTCTTCCCAGATCTTCTTCAAGATCCTGGAGGACAAAGACCGGGTCCCGGAAGTGGTCTGCATGATCCAGAAGGAGGTGGCGGACCGCATCGCAGAGAAGCCCGGTTCCAAGGTGTACGGCATCCTGTCGGTCTTGCTGCAGGCCTGGTATGACATCGAATATGTGATGTCGGTCGGGTCCGGCGCCTTCGCGCCGCCGCCCAAGGTCCAGTCGGCCGTAATCCGCCTGCGGCGTAACGCCCGGACCTCCCTGGGCTGCGACGAGCGGCTGTTCAAACAGGTCGTCAAGACCGCCTTCAACCAGCGCCGCAAGACGCTCCGGAACGCGCTGAAGCCCCTGCTGCCCGAGGGCGCAGACACCTCGGACCCCATCTTCGACCTGCGCGCCGAGCGCCTCGGCGTCGAAGATTTCGTCCGGCTGACCTTGCTCTTGACCCGCAACTGAAGCAGCGGTGTGCAAAATCACTGGTTTTGCACACCGCTGCCGTCATTTTTAGGATCGTCGTGTGTAATTTGGCCCGATTTACACACCGTCGCATTATTCCAACTGCCGGATCTGGTCGTCCAGCATGGCGAGTTGTTGCCGCATCTCCATGATGTCCCCCCGAATGCTGGTAAGTTGTTCCTGCGTAGTAGCGGCCGAAAGATCCTGCGCCACTTTGTGAAGCATGGACATCAGATATCCCAACTGTTCGGTCAGCCGGGTCTTCTGCTCGCTTGCCGGCAACTGTTGAAGTCGGTCCAGGCAATATACCGCCATCTTCTCGCACTCCTTCAACTCATTATCCAGCTCCGTCTTCATCTCCGTCAGATCCGCCTGGATCCGGTCGGCATATGCATTCCACCCTTCTGCGGTCTTATAGGCTTCTACGCTTTCTGCCGGAACATCGATCGGATAAACGGCCACACCCGATTGTTCCGGGTTGTCAAACACTTTCTCTCCACAAGAGGGAGGCGTTTCCGCCAAAACGATAACTTCTTTCAACTGGGGACAGTCATAAAAAGCCTGCTTGCCCAAAACCGTAACATGAGCGGGGATCGTGATTGTTTCTAATTCCGAACATTCGCTGAACGCCCCCACGCCTATTTCCGTCACCATTTCCGGGATTGCGATCTCTTTCAGGTGAGAACGCTGCGCAAATGCCATCGTGCCGATTTTCGTCACTGACGCAGGAATTGTCGTACTACCCCACCGAAGAGTATTCGTGGCCGTCTCGATAATTGCATTACAGTTACCCCTAGAGTCATATACCGGATTGTCGTGAGAAACGACAATCTCCGACAGGCTGGAGCAATAGGTGAATGCCGCAGCACCGATGCTTGTCACTCCTGCAGGAATGGTGATCGCCTTCAGGCCCGTACAGGCAACGAATGCTTGATCGCCTATTGTTGTAAGTCCACTTGGAAGAACGATGCTCACCAGGCTGTGACAGCTGGAAAAAGTTCCCGCCTCTATTACTGTTTGCTGTTCGGGAATCACAATGCTGGACAGGTTGGGACAGTAGTTAAAACAACGTCTCTGGATGCTGTCACGGTCTTAGGATATGAGATCGTTTGCAGGGTCGTGTTTCCATCGAACGCATAGGGTCCCAACATGGTAACAGGGCCATCAAAGGTCATCACACCTTTACCGCCTACATATTCATGGGAAAGAAGATTGGCACCAAAGGTCCTTATATCTTTCTGGCCAAGACGCGCATATCCCGGTTCTTCTATTATCTGCCCATCCGTAGTGGTATACCAAATCTCGTTGTCCGGCTGGGGCTCGGGTTCGAGCGCCTGGATACGGTCGGCATACTCGCTCCAATACTGCGCCGCCTTGTAGGCTTCCACGCTGGCCGCCGGCACATAGATAGGACATTCGGATCCGGTAAACAAATTGGTCCCCCCTCTCGGAGGCGTCTCTGCCAAGACCGTGATCCGCTTCAAACCGGAACAGCCGTAAGCAGCGTTATAAGAAATCGATGTCAAGGACTTCGGGAACGTAAGCTCGGTTAACGAGGTGCACCCGCTGAAGACGCGAGACCCGACGTAAGTCACTCCTTCCGGGATATCGACCCCGGTCAGGCTGGTACACCCCTGGAAAACCGCATTATTGATAGTTGTCTGCCCTTCAGGGATTTTGATCGTCCCTGTCAGATTCTCACAGCCAGCGAAAGAATATCCGCCGATGTAGGCTACCGAAGGGGGAAGAGTAATCGTATGCAGGTTGGTACACCCCTGGAAGGAGTTGACAAGTTCCGTGACATCACTGTCAAAGATAATCTTTCCTTTTCCGTCTGTATACGAATTGTAGACAACCAATGCCCCGCCGAACGCAGTCTCTGCCGGGATATTGTATTGGGCATAAGATGGGGTCACCTTTCCTCCGTCTGTGGAGGTGTAACTGATTTCCCGGTTAAGCCGCGCCTCCGGGTCCATCGGTAGGATGCGTTTAACATAGTCGCTCCAACTCTCCGCAGCTTTATAGGATTCAACGCTTCCCGTAGGGACATAAATCGGACAGGTAGAACCATTCCTAAAACACGACCTTCCGATTTCGGGTGGTGTTTCATGGTATAATATAATGCTGGACAAACTCTTACAGCCATTGAACGCATAGGCTCCAAGACTTGTAACAGAGCTTGGGATGGAAAGACTCGTAAGGCCCTCGCAATAATTAAACGCGCTTATACCAATGGAGTCCACCGACTCTGGAATCGTTATCTCGATTAAGCCGCGGCACTCGACAAAAGCATAATCTCCTATTAATTTAACATCGTTGGGAATAAAAGAGTTCTGACATCCCGAAATAAGCGTGTTCGTTGCCGTATGGATAATGGCATTGCAGTTCTCTCGGGAATCGTAGGTCACGTTCCCAGGATCAACGGTTATTTTGGTGATGTTGGTTGCCCGCATAAAAGCCTGAATTCCAATATCGGAAACAAGTTCTGGAATGTGTACACTCTCAAGTCCTGTGTTGTTATAAAAAGCGCCGCCCCCAATGGTTGTCACAGTTTTCGGAAGGATGGCCTCGCGAAGAGTTTCACAGTTTAGGAATGCCAGTTCTCCCACCATGGTCACCGGCCCGTCGAACTTGAGAACACCCTTTCCGTCATTGTACTCATTAGAGAGAAAATTGGCGCCGAAGACACCTGTATCGTTAGGTAAAACAATGTTTCCGTCCGTGGAGGTATACCAGATCTCGTTGTCCGGCTGAGGCTCAGGTTCGAGCGCCTGGATCCGGTCGGCATACTCGCTCCAATACTCGGCAGCCTTATAGGCCTCAACGCTTCCTGCCGGGACATAGATCGGACAGTTGTTGGTGTTGTTGAACATACTCTCTCCTCCCGGCGGCGGGACCAGGGCAAGGGATGTGATTTCGGTCAGGCCAGAGCAACCGCTAAAAGCACGTTCTCCGACACTTACTACCTTTTCTGACAGCAGAACCGAGGTCAGGCCACGACAGGAAGAGAATGCAGAGGTGTCTATCACCGTCGCGCCGTCGATACTAATCTCTGTCAGGGCCCGACAACCTTGGAATGCGTTATTGTCAATCAGAGTAACACCCCTCGGTATCGTAATGCCAGTCAAAACCTGGCAGGTAGAAAAAGCCTTCGCTCCAATCTCGGTCACGGTTTCGGGAATCTCAAGGCTAGTCAAAGAAGTACAAGATTGGAAGGCCTGCACTCCGATCGTAACCAAGCCGTCCGGCAAGATGACACTTGACAGACTTGTACACTCCCTGAAAGTACCCAGTTCAATTCTTTTTATCCCGGCAGGGACTTCAATACTCTTAAGGCTTTTACAATAAAAGAAGACATACTCCTCCATCTCGGTTATTCCCGCGGGCAGGGAAACCTCCTCCAATTCGGCACAATAACCAAAACAAAGATACCCTAAACTCTTCACACTATTCGGAAGCTTTATGCTGGTGAGACCGTTGTTTCCTTGCGGGGCCGCATAGCCGGCGAAGGATTCTTTTCCTATCCGGCTGACCGGCCCGTCAAAGGCAATGACACCCTTGCCGTTTTCGTACGTGTTGGAAACGATCTGGGCTCCGAAATCATTCGAAGAATTGGGGGCAAAAACATCTCCACTAGAGGTGGTGTACCAGATCTCATTGTCCGGCTGGCCGCCTTCGATGCGGGGGGCATATTCGCCCCAGGCGGTGGTGTAGGTTTCCGTCGTACCGGCGGGGACGATGATCGGGCAGTCGTTCGTGTCGGAGAAGGCGCCCTCTCCGATGGCCGGGGGCGTCTCGGACTCGATCGTGATGGTCTCCAGGCCCGTGCAGCCGGCGAAAGCGTTGGCGCCGATCTCCGTAATGAACTCCGGAATCGTGATGGACGTCAAAGACGTACACCCGGCGAAAGCCCCATCCTCGATCTTCGTCAGTCCGGTGAAATACTCGATCTCATCGAAGGTCTCGATGTCCGTCCCGGCAAAAATGCTGACCGGTCCGCCGTCGGCGCGGGTAATCAACTCGTCCACGAAGAAAGACTTCACGGCGGCGGCTTCCTGGTAAGATAGTTCTCCGTCCTTGCCGGTATCGAAGTAGCGGACGACGATGTCCTTGACTTTCGCGTCCTTGAAACGGATATTCTCATCTGTGACAGGAACATAACTGGCACCCGCGTCCGCATTCGGTACTTCACCGTAGATGCTGCGCTTGACCGTCACGGCCTTGTCGAATAATACCTGAGCCATCAGGCTTCCCTTGTAGAAAGTCAGCTTGAAGCCCTTTTCCAGGGCTCCGGGAAGCGCGACGATATAGTACCAGGTACCGACTTCCAGCGTCTCGCCTTCCGCCGCGGCCAGCGTGACGGAGGTACTTCCTTCGACGACCTCCTGCACCGCAGGACGGTCCTCCTGCCAGCCGATCTTGACCTTGCCGGCCAGGATCTCATCGTTCCGGCCTTCGAAAACCACCTTCGAGATCCCGTCTTCCGACAGGGTGAAGCAAAGGCCGCCGCCCACGTTGTAAAATGTCAGCGAAGGCGTCGTCGTGCGGGCCACCGACAAGTTCATGCCCTTGGCAAACGACATCCCGCGGGCAGTCTGCACAGCAGGCAGTTCGGCGGTTAGTGTCTCGCCTTCCAGGACCGCCTCGTTGGAAAAAGGATATACCGCCCAGAGGGGCGAGCCCTCGGTCCAGGCGCCGCCCAGCGAGCCTGTGAATACGGCCGTCTCGGCGATGCCGGACTCCACGTCAGAGACGAACCAGCCCGACGCCGTCCCGGCGAATACTTTAATCTCATCGCCCTTCTCCCAGAAGACGCCGCCGTTTCCGGCGACCATCGTCCGCGTGGCGGCCGGCTGCTCCATCGCAGCCGTCAAAGAAAGGAGCGTGCCGCTCATCTGTTCCGGCTCGCGGATCTCACTGACACAAGAGGCCGCAAGCAGCGCCATTGCCGTCAAGGCAAACAAAAGCTTTTTCATCGTGCGTTCCTCCCGTTTAATTCCAGTTTTCGAATCCGATGCCCTCGTTGCCGCCGGGCAGGGGGCTCTCGCACAAGACGCTTTCAGAAACCACTGGGATTGATTCCACCGCCGGCTCAATATAGGCCTCGGCGATGCGGCAGACTGCCGTTTCTTTGTCTTTCATGTTATCTGTTGATTGATTGTCCTTTCTGCCATAAAGGTACGGCCTTTCCTACATAATTCAAAATGATCAGCGCACCAGCAGATGTGTCACGAAGATGGACAATATCACCAGGGGGGATGTGGCGGACCAGGAACCAGACCGCATCGAAGATCCGGCAGTTGCCGGACAAGTCTAGCGAGCGCCATAGAAGCCTCAACGCCTTCGGCAGAATCAAAATGTATCAGTTCCTGCGCGTCGGCAAGGTCGACGTGAGGCTGGTTTCGCCCCGCAACATCTTGCGCGCCTCGCCGGTAAGCCACAGATACCAGTCCGTTCCCTTCCCGTCATCAATCCCCTGGAATGTTACATCCAGGCTGCTGGCCAGTTCGCTCCAAACGAAACTGCCGGAAGGCTGGGTCGGAGAAATGGAATAAGCGCCGCTGGAGCTGAAACTGACCCAATAGTCCGCCCCTGCATAGGTATTGGCGGGGACATCGCTGACCTGCAATTGTTTGAAGATGGCTGTGCCTTCATCCATCTCATCAAACATTCCAATGTAGAAAGCCTCCGCACCGGCCTTGATACCCTGATAAAACTGGTCCCAATAGAACTTGCCGCCCTTACGGAAACCCGTCCGTGTCTGATCCGGCATTCCCTTGTAATTATCGGGGTGCATGTTCCGGTCGCAGAATCCCGGGAAAACATCGCTGGCATAGCTCACGGTATGGGTTGTCGAGGAATAGCTTTTGGCCGTCCCGATATCATTCTTGAGCCGGTTCAGCCATTGCTCCGTCGAGAAGGAAGACGCATCATAGCGTCCTGCCATCCAAGGGAAGAACCCGTCGCTCTGCTGGATGAGTTCCAACAGAAGCTTGTGTTCCGTTCCGGATACGCAATCATTCGTTCCGTCCCGCCAATAGCCCGGCACGCCCAGGAAGATGCTCCATCCTTGCGCACGCAACTTTTCGATCAGAGGCTTGACGACAGAGGGTCTGGGATGCTTGCTACCGGACAAACCTACGCCCCAAAGGCCCAGCATCGGTTTTCCGTTCTCGAAAAGGTAATACTTCTGCCGGGAGCGGTCTTTCAACTTGTATTCTTCCATCAAGGCGGCGGCATCGGCAACGATCGGCTCCAGCCCTTCCGCCGTCGTCCAGCTGCTCATGTCATACATCACTGCGATGGCGCGCTGATACTGGTTGGAGGCTTTCATCGCGCTGCGGAGCACCTTGTCGAAGTGGTCCTTGTGGCTTGCCGTCCGGATTTCACTGACAAAGCGCTGCATCCAAACCCCATCCAAGCCGTATTCCTGCATCCACTTGAAGTGGAGCAGGACGGTCTCTTCATCGTAGGAGCTGAATACGGAGGCCTTGCTCCCATCCGGGAGCGTGAAAGGAGCGCTGTTGCCGGCACTCCCGACCTGATAGGCTTTCCCGTATTCACGCATGTCCGGCCAGAAATCAATGGAATTGCGCAGCACCCCTGGCCCGAACTGTCCGTTGCTCTGGTAGTGATACCAGGCACCGCCCGAGGTCAAGGCGGAGCCGTCACCGGGGGTGCCGAACCAGCCTTGATATCCGGCCATCACCAATCCGCGGTACGTATTATACGGTTCCCCGTCCTTGTGGATGGGGAAGGTGACCGTATTGGTCGGTGTCTCTGTCTGTGGCCCCGGCAGATCCGGTGTGATCTTGATGGGGCGGCAAGCGCAAGACCACAGGCAGAGGCACGCGACTCCGAATAAAAGTTTTGCTTTCATCGATCTGATCTGAAGGGCATCAGCGGGAGACCATTGGCTCCCTTCACAGAGCCCGTCTGGTAGTTTCTGAAGCAATAACGTACGGCAACCGGCTCGGAAACGCTGGCAGATTGGACGACAAGACGTCCACCTTCCAGCGTGGCCGTCGCAGGCTTGAAGACCTTATCCTTGCCGCAGACCTCAAATCCGGTAAAAGAACCGGACTCCGAAGCAAGCGGCTCGTCGCAGACCGAAACCAAGATCTTGCTGCCGGAGACTTCGGCGGAAGAGAATCGCGGCGAGAGCGCCGGAATGTCGCGGCCATAAGTCTTTGCCAGTGCCAGGTCACCCAGGCGCTTCCCGACTTCGATCTTGCGGGTCGGATGGATATTATGTTCCTCGCCCAGATCCAGCGTACAAACCATGCCGCTGTTCGGGATCGTGGACAAACAGTCTTCCTGCGCTTCCCGCAACAACGCGGCGGCCGTGCCGGAGGAATTGCCATAATCGTAGGGCGCGATCTGCACATAGTAGAACGGGAAATCCCCACAGTCCCATTTCGCACGAAGGTCCGCCACGAACGCTTTCTGCAGGGCGGCATACGTCTTTGCATTGCTGCTGTTGCTTTCGCCCTGATACCAGATCACGCCTGCGACATCCATGCAACGGAACGGAGCCAGTTTCGCGTTGTACTCCACGCAAGGATAATTGAAAAAGTTCCCGTCCGTGATGTTCGCCTGTTTCATCGCCTGGACATTGATGTCCGGGAAAGCGGAAGCGGCCTCCTCACTCATCCACGTCTCGATCTTGGTCGAACCCATCGAGGCGACAATCAGCCCAACGGGGGTATTCAGTTGCTGCTGGAGGTAGGACCCAAAAGCGTAGGCAGTCGCACTGGCATAGCGGACATTGTCCGGTGTGTTGTTGGCCCACCGACCCTTCAAGCGGACCTGAGGCTCCTTGGCATATTGCCGGAACCAGGCACCGTTATCGTTGTCCATCAGGAAGATCCGGATCGGAACGGTCGGGTCGGCTTTGGGAATCAAGGACTGCGTGTCGGGGGTGGGCTGACCGTCGAATCCATTCACGGGCATCTCCATATTGGATTGTCCGCAGCAAAGCCAGACTTCGCCCAGCCAGATGTCCTTCAGGGTGGTACAACCATTACAGTAGATCGAGAGGGAATACGGCCCTCCGGCATCTCCAGTCTTGACTTCGGCTTCCCATCGACGGTCCTCTCCTGCAACGGCCATTACGTCCTGATCGGTCCAGGACGGAAGTACATGTACCTCCATTCCTGCCTGTAGGGAGTAACCCCACAGACGCACCGTTGCGTTGTGTTGCAGAACCATCCCGTCACTAAAATGAGTCGGCAGGGAGATTTCCGCCGCGAAGTCGGAATTCTTTTTCCAGTCCGGCTCCTGCTTCCCGCAAGAGTGGGGAAGCAGGAGGACGGGCAGGAGAAGAAGTAGAGTTTTTCTACCGATATTCCTCATTGAAGGTGAGTTTATTGCAAATGATCCGGGCGCCGAATCCTTCTGCGGGCACGGTATACGTGTAAAGATACGCAACGTTTCCTTCGACCGCAACGGCCAGACGGCCCGACCGGCCACTGTTCGGCATGGCAACCTCAGGGTTGTGGGCATACTTGAACACCTGGAAGGTATTGTAGTTCTCATCCGTCGGCTTGGCAGACTTCACTTTCTCAGGATCGGAAATGTTGTAAACACGGGTCTCGACCTGGCTGTTGGCAGCCCAAGTCTGCTGCATGATGGCGACGAATTTCACACCGTTCACCTCAAAGACCTGCATGTCGAGGAAGCGGTTCAACAGACATTCGCGGTTCATTTCCACATCGGCCTTTCCGGGCTCGGAAATCTTGAAGTGGATGAACTGGGTGCCTTCTGCCGTTCCTTCCTGGTCACCTTCATTATAGACGATGTAGCAGGTCGGATCCTCCATGGAAGCACGTTGTACCTTACCCAGGGACCAGGTATCTACGACAGACATTTCTTCCCGGGAGTTGGCCTCATAGGCACCGCCCTTGACCTTATACGTGATGTACTTGCCCGGGATGCCGGCGTTGAATCCGCCCCAGTCAGCCGTCGTCGTCGTCACAATGGCATCTCCTTTAAGGTTGCCGACCACGGTGAAATAGCGCCCTTCCTGAGCTGTCAAAGCCGAGACGGGGTGAGTATCTGTGTGGAATAAGTAAGTCGGAGCGTCATCAATGCCGGTGTAAATGTCCATCCGGATGCCGGCAGCGCCATTCCAGTTGTGCTTACCGGTGGCGAAGTGGCCGGCCTGGTCGGTAAAGAGGGACGTAACGCAAGTTTCCGTAGCCGTCTTTGCGCTTCCGATGTATTTGGTAATCGTACTTACATACGCACCGGTCTTGGCATCCAAGACCTTCAGCAGGCAGTTGTCAAGAATCCAGCCGTCCAGGAAGATGACTTTGTCTCCGAAAACCGTCAAACCATTGGCATAGCCGCCCGTCTTCTCAAGATGGAGATCGGCGCCTTCCTTGAGCCAGACTTGTTCGCCGGTTACGGTAATCGTCGGCTTCACTACAACCTGCGGAGTCTGGACGAAGTGAAGGGTGTAATTTCCTTTAGTGCCATCTTCCGCGGTGATAACCAAAGTCACATCATTCGTAAGATTGACGACGTCGGTTTCAGCGATGCTACTCGCAGCCTTGTCGGCCGGAGTCACGGTGACATGGACCTTTGTCGGGTCCACCGGCGCCTGGTAAGAGAACGTCGAAGGAGCAGTCATAGTGATGGTTTTGCCGTCGGCGGAGAAATCGATTTCCAGAACATCCTTTTCGCGTTCTGCACTTTCAGCATAAGCTGTAATGTTCTTGATGGTGCAATCAGAGGACTTTTTTACCTCCGGCTCTTCGGGTTTGGGATCCTGCTTGCAAGAGAAAGCAAATACTGTCAGGATAGACAGCAGAAGAAGTGTAGTTTTTTTCATTGTGTGAGAATTTTTATGTGGTTAAAGTTTTAATTCCTGGGCAGGCGCATAATTATATTTTGCGCCGCTGCGGCCGGAAAGTGCTCCGATCCGGAAATAGTAGGTCTTCCCTTCCCGTAATTCCGGGAAATCGTCCAGATTCAGTTCAACCGTCAAGTTGGTGGGTGTAGTGCATTTCCTGCCTACGTTAATCTCCACAAGGGCGTCGTTGAGGTATTTCCCAACCGTAGGCTGGGTGGAAACAAACAGGGCGACCGTCTTTACATTGCTGTCAGAGGAGACTTGTTGGACCGTACAGGCGGCTTTGATCTTGTTTCCTGTGCGGTTGACCCTGGCGTCGGTGACCCGAATGAAGGGCTTGACCCGAAAGTCATAGTTTCGTAATCCATCCAAATTGATGATAAACGGCTCCACTGGCTCGAAATTACTCTCAATCGTCGTGTAGACCTCGTAAGACCCGCGGAACATCATTGTGTTCCGATATTCCCCATTGTTCTTGATGACCATGGATTGGAGGGCCGGATTGGCATAGCCTTGCTCCTTGAAATAGATATGGGTACCCATATAAATGTCCTGCTGGACATATTCACCGGTCTCGTCATCGATGATGGCACCGTACAGACCGCTGTTTGGAGTCTCATAATTATCCAGCGAGCAGGAGAGGCTGAGCATGGCCAATCCCGCAAAAAAGAGGATTTTTGATTTCATACGCATTGTCAGAAATTCGGGTTCTGGATAAGGCCGTTGGTTCCCGTTCCCGGGATCGCCTTGTAATACATATAGTCTTGGAAGGAGAAATCGATGAGATTGTCGATCTTGGAGCGGACGAAAATATATTTCGGTTCAGTGCCCCGCAGATCCAGGATCGGCAGCAGCGCGTGATACTGGCTGTTCTGCCGGGTCTCGGTATATTCGCGACGACGGATCAGATCCCAGAAACGCTGGTTCTCAAAAGCGAGTTCGACCAGCCGTTCCCGCATGATGACTTCCTGGGTCAAATTAGATATTTTCTGGGTGAAAGCCGCACGGCGGCGGATGTCATTCAGGTAACCCAAAGCCCGGGTCATGCGGGAAGCATCGTTGCTCTCATAGACGGCTTCAATGTAGTTGAGCAGCACCTCTGCATAGCGCAGGTCGATCCAATCCAGCAAGCCAGAATCCCAGTTCGGGTCAATGGGGGTCTCTTCCATGAACTTGCGCAAGAGGAAACCCGTACGGGTATAGTTTCCTCCATAAGGGTCAAATCCAGAGTACTGGGTGTCGTCTGCCGCTCCATAGATGTAATATGTCTTGCCATCCACGGGCCATGTATACGGGGTTCCACTCTTTATTTTTGCGGTCCCATTCTGTTGGATCAAGCCGGCCTGAATGATGATGGTCGTGTTCTTGAACTTTGATCCAGGCAGGATGACGGTCGCGCGAAGGCGGGCATCCTTGTCGGCAAAGATGTCGGTCGGATTGTCGAACTTGTAGTAGGTCTTCTTTGACGAATAACCCGTATAGTCCGTCAGATCGTTAGCGGCAGCAGAGGTCCGTATCGGGGCGCTTTCCCCGTTCGAGCCATAACTCTCATACAAGTCAATCAGTTCCAAGTTCGGATCCATCCGACCGGGATGCGGCCATCCGCCGCAAGTCTGCTTGGGTTGGAAGAAAATGGGATAATTGCTTCCTGTACCCTTTACTGTCATGCCTTTGATGAAAATCACCTCGGGGCTGGCGCTGTTGGGTTGAGTAAATAGCTTGTAGTAGTTCTCAGCCGCTTCTTCCGGGGACGCGGGCTGCGGCATATAGAGACCGTAACGTCCAGACTGGATAACGACTTCCGCGGCCTCGATGGCGTCCTTGTACCAGCCTGCCGCAGCCGAGGCATCTACTCCGACCAAGTGCTCATCCACCGCTTTACCGGCCAGCGCGACCTTGTCTGAGAACTTGGCGACTGAAGCGGCAAAGAGAGCGACGCGGGAGGTTAGGGCTGCCGCCACGAATTTGTTGGCGCGACGCTCAGTATGACCGACCACCGGCAGTTTCTCGATGGCCATCTTTCCCATATCGATCGCATACTGCCAGGTCTCCTGCTCCGTAGAGCGGGGGACTTTCAGAGCGTCCACATCCCCTTCCCATTGCTGGGTTGTCCGGATGATCGGGACTCCTCCGTAACGTTTGGCCAAGCCGAAGTAGGTGTAGCATTTGATGAATGCGACCTCTCCTTCCATTGCCGCCTTCTCATCTTCACGTATAGGCAGGGTCGGAATAGCGTCGGAGAGGATGTTGACATCGCGAATCAGTTTGAACGCGGGATCCCACCAGCGGAAGTAATTGACGCTATAATGGTCGACATATTGGGAATGAGTCGCCTCCTCCGTGAACATCGCCGGGACCATATTAGAATGGGTGTAGTGCTGGTTGAACCCGTCCCGCATATAGTTGAAATCCTCAATGGGCAACTGCGAGTACAGGTTGGCCATATACAGTTCTAGGCCCGCCTCTGAGGAGAACAGGATGTCCTGGCTGATCTTATCCTTGGGCTGGATGTCCAAGTAGTCCTTGCAGGCACCGAGCAGTAGGGAGGCCGTTATGATGCAAAATATCGGATATCTTTTCATAATCATCTCAGAATGAAATATTTACACCAAAATTCCAACTCTGCATCAAGGGATAATTACATCCCATACTACTCGTTCCGACCGTCTTTTCCGGGTCGAAGGGCTTGACGAAGGGATCGCAGAGGGTGAAGATATTGTTGGCATTGACATAAAGCCGGGCTTTGCTAATGCCCACGCGGGAGGTCCAGCGCTGCGGGAGCGTGTAACCAACCGTCAGGTTCTTCAGACGCAGGTAGGTGACATCCCTCCGCCAAATGGAGCTCTCGTGATAGTTGGAGCCCGCATCCGTAATGAGCCGGGTCGAAGGCCATTTCCCGGGAATCCATTCGCTGCTGTCGTCGAACATGTCGGCCCGGTGCCACCGGTCGTAGAAATAGGCAGGCGTGTTGAGGTTGTACGCCAGCACTTCGGCATACATCTCTTTGAAGCGAATGGTATTAAATCCTGACCCGTGGAAGACCAAGGTGAAGTCCAGGTTTTTCCAGGAACCGGACATGGTCAGACCGTAGAAGAGTTTGGGATAACCGCTATAGAAGAGCGGGACCTGATCGTTGCCGTCGATGATGCCGTCCTCGTTTATATCCTTGTAGCGATAGTCACCCGGCAGGATCTTTCCGTTGCCGCGAGCACCGTTCTGGATAGGTGCTTCGAGAATCTCCTGCTCGGTCTGGAATTGTCCAAGGACAACATATCCCCAATAAACATCATTGTACCGGTACGCCTTGCCCGAAAGCCAGCGTTGTCTCGTGCTGGAGAATTCAGCCTCCTCGACATAGAGGTTCTGGGAGCGGGCATAATTGAAGTTGCCGGAAATGTTGTAATAGAAATCCCCTATATGGCTATTCCACGACATGGTGAAGTCCAGTCCGAAAGTGCGGTCGCTGTTGAGATTTTCCTGTGGGAGCGAGGCTCCGAACGTATTCGGGAGAGAAAGCAATCTGCTGGAGAGCAGACCAGAACGGTCGCGGTCGTACACATCTACCGTGAACGTAAGACGGTTGTTCAGAAATCCAAAGTCAATACCGGCATCCGCGATTTTCGAGGTGAACCAAGTCAGCTTCTCGTTGACAAGGACGGGCGATGCCGCACCGGTCGTCCAGTTGCCGTCACTGAATTCGTAACCGCCGCCCCCGGTGATACTGAAGCCCGGGACATATTGGAACGGTTTGCCGTTATCCTCACCAACAAGGCCGTAGGAGGCGCGGAGTTTCAAATAGGAGAAGATCCTCTGATTCTTCATCCACGGCTCTTCGGTGATCCGCCAGCCTGCAGAAACAACCGGAAAGAAGCCCCAGCGCATCTGCGGGCTGTACAGGCAAGATCCGTCATAACGGAAAGAAGCATCGACCAGGTAACGATCCTTATATCCATAGGAGAAGCGGCCGATGTAGGACATACTGGTCTCGTCATTCTCCATACCGGAGGTCTTCATATTATTCTCGCCGGCTAGATTAATCTGGTCACCCGTATAGAAAGAGTACTCGCGGGTCAGCGAACTGCTGCGGCTGTGATAACCGGTTTGCTCATATACAAGGGTCGCCTCCGTCTGGTGCCTTCCACCGAAAAGATGAGAATAGGAGAGCATCGCCTGCAATGTAGACAGCCCGGAAGTCGAGTAGCTATTGCCGATGGTCGACGGCCCGTTCTTTTCCTGCGGCGAATACTGCACATCAGCCGTCTCATCATAGACATACAGATTGTAGGCTTTATTGAGCGACTTGGTGGCGATGTAACGGAAATTGTAACTGTAATTCACTTTTGCATAAAGCCCATCCAGAAAGGGGAAATCATAGCGGATGGCGGCGGCACCGTTGAAGACGCGGTCATCGGTGTTGCTATAACCCGAAACATCCGACATCGATTTGGCCAGGGCGTGGCCATAGGCTGTCACCGCCATGTATTCCGGATTGTCGTTGGCATAGATCTTCTCTGTGGGCAGAGCGGTCCGGGACGAGAAGAATACGTCATAGAAACCGCCTATCGGGCCAACTTTCTTGTCGGAAGACCCGGACAGTTGTAAATCAACATGAAGATTGTCTGTGACGTTGACATTGACGTTGGACCGGAAATCTACTTTGTTGTAGTCAAGGTCTCCACTACGTAGCAGACCTTCATCGGTCAGGTAGCCTGCGCCCACATAATACTTCGCCCGGGGCGTCGCTCCTTCGACGGAGAGGTGATACTGCTGCTGGGTCGAGAAGGGCTTGATGACGGCATTGTACCAGTCTGTGGAAGGCGCGGCCGCTTCTGCTTCCAACTGCTCCTGGGTATAGGCGATGCTCCCGTTGTAGATCATTGCTTCATTGTATAACTCGGTCCACTGCTTCCGGTTACACATCGCCGGCATACTGGTCGGCATCTGGATACCTGCGACGGCCTCAAAAGATAGTACCGGGCGTTTCGAACTGCCGGTTTTGGTCGTGACGATGACCACACCATTGGCACCCCGACGCCCATAGACCGCGCCCAAGGCGTCCTTGATCACCGAGATGCTCTCGATGTCATTGGGGTCGAGTCGCTGAAAGATGTTGTTGCCAGAGACCTGCGGGACCCCGTCCACGACATAGAGCGGATTGCCGAAGCCTCGGATGTTGATGCTTGTGGAGAAGGAGCCCGGCTCACCGTTCTCCTGGCGGATCTGCAGGCCGGCTATTTTTCCGGCCAAATCCTGTGCGAGGGAAGAACTGGTCGCGGTCTTGAGTTCCCTGCCACCCCCGATGCTGGATACTGCACCCGTCAGGTTCTCTCGCTTACGAACGCCGTAGCCGATGACGACAGCATCATCCAGACGCTCAGAGTCAATCTGCAGGACGACGGTTTTTCCATCGAGATCTCTGGCCAGGAAAGTCTGGTCTTTGAATCCCAGGAAACTTACGGAAAGCACCTCCTCCGGGGAAGCCATCAGCTGAAAGACTCCGCCCAAATCGGTCGTGGTCGCCGATTTGGTCTTCGGGTTGATGACCATAGCTCCGGGAACAGGCTCACCAGCCTCGTCCAGGACTTTGCCCTTGATAAGCTTGCCTTTCCCCTGCGCGCCGGCGAGGAATACCCCTCCCGAAAGGAGCAGCAGGAAAACAAGGATTGTTTTGACTAGTGAATGTTTTTTCATAAAATCTGATGATTTTAACGCAATAATAAAAGGCAACCTTTAATGGCTGCCTTAATGAATGATAAATGCGGGCGGGTTTGTAAAGAAAAATACTTATTTCTCCCTCTTTTTAACAAAATCTGAAAAAGATGTCTGGAAATCTTCGCCCATTAACTGTTGATATCGGAGGACAAAAGCCTTGTAGCATTCTTGAGCTGCCCCATAGCGCTTATTCTCCATCAGGGCCAAGCATTTCATCCGGACAGCTTCTTCATCCGTTGAATCGAATTGCAGAATCAGGTCGCTCAAAGTGATCCGATCCGTCGGAGGGAGCCTTTGTTGGGAAAGAGAACTGAGGGCAGACATCATCTTCTCTGTGTAATCCTCTTTAAAACGATCCAGCCACTCGGCGCTCACATCCGGCAAAAGCGGACCAGCTCCGGCCAACCGGATAAACTCACCCAGGTCGGTGGTTGTCATGGTTCCTGTGTGGACTAGCCCGGCCAGTTCACAAGCGCGGTAATAGTCACAAGACACATCCGCAAGATCAATGGACCAATTACCGGTATGGTTGGTAATCGAGGCCGCCCCCAGGGTTTCCAGTTGGGTCCGAAGCCGGTTGAAATAGACCGCGCGATTGTTGATGAAACTCTCCTCGCTCTTATCGAACCAAAACTTCTCGCGAAGTTGGGCATTTGAGACCCGCTTGCCTTCCCGGCAATGAACTAGTAAGAATGTCAGCACTTGCTGCATCATCGGCGAGAATTCTCCGGTCAAGTCACGGCCTTCCGGGTCAGATACTTTGAAGAAACCCAACAGGTGAATCTGAAACCGTCTCGGCTCGGGCTCTTGCTCCCGCTCAGGAGGGAGCAATGGCTTCCCCCTCCTGCGACATAAGATCCAAACGGCCAGTAGGACAGCTATGCCTATCAATAGCAAAAGGATCCATGGCCAGAACGACTTCTTCTCCATGAGGGATGATTCTTCCCGGAAAGGAGCTCGGATGGAATAGACCGAAACGAGCCCTTCCCCGTCTTTCGCCACGCCAGCGACATACGCATACCAGGCATAGCCATCATTCAAGAGACGACATCCCCAATAATTTGTCATCCCTGTCCATATTCCGGAACTCTTTCGATACGAACCCGTTTCGGGATCTACTCCAATTAGGATTACCTGTTCAGCGTCTTTGACCAGAGTATAGAATTGGCCGTCTTTCAATACCAAATCCGGCGAAGTGACATACAACGCCCCCACATGTACCAACGGATGGGTGGAATAGTCTTTCAGATTCAGGGCCAGGATCTCGGGATAATCTTGGATGGGCTGGTCCTGGCGCCCTTTTGCGTTGCCGTTTCCGCCGAAGATATAGGCAAGGGTGTCCTGCACGCAGATTGCGCCCCTCCTTCGAGGATCCACACCCTCAAGGAATGCCCTAGAGACCGGCTCTCCGGGTTTCCAAGAGAGCCTTTCATTCAGGAACTGATGATAACCATAGCCAAAAAGTCGGACCAGGCGTCCATCAACTGGATTTCGAAACAGCAGTGCTTCGTAACTACGGGAGTAGGACGCTCGTTTCTCTGTCCTCTCCCAGCATTGGTTTTCGAAATCATAATGATTGGGGGCGGGCTGCTTCGCGTCAAGATCCAGCAGGAACAGGCCTCCGTCGAATTCTTGGAAAAAGTCATCCCCCATCGCCTCAATAGGAAGCGGATTGAGGATGGGAAAACGAAGAGCCTCTTTACCCCCAGGAAGGATTCGGACGATTTCTTTGGAACTAACGAACGTGATGCCGGGCGAAGGATCTCCGAATACGATGCGGAAGGGATAAGTAACAGGGAAAGACTGCACCGGCTGCCAGCGAGAAGCCTGTTCTTCTTCCCAAAGCGGATGTGTGACCGAGAGGATCAATGTCTTGTTCTTGGCAGCCGTCCGGGCGAACTCAGCGGCATTTCCGAAGGACCACTGGGCGATCCGCTTCCACGGACCGCCATAAGACAAGGACAAGTTATGTAGGACTATCGGAGCGATTTCTACGTTCTGGGAGGCAGCACCGAACCCGATGCGTGCTTTGTGGCGTCGACTGCTGGAAGGTGTTGTTTGCAGCAAATCTCCGTTGACAAAGACCCTGAGGGAATCACCTCCCTGCCGGAGAGTGACCCGGAAATGGTTGATCTCGTCCAGCGGTGCTTCCAACGGGATCGGGACGGAAATCTTCGTCCCAATGTTGGCGACAATACCGGGTGGAACGTTCCGGTCATGGATGAGTACCAGGTTGAGGCTGAACTTCCCGTCACATGAAATATCGCAAATCGATCCGAAAGAATCCTTGTCCGGATCAATGTGCAAAGAGAACACCATCGTCAGGCTGTCCCGGAAGGGGATAAGTCCCTTACGGTTGCCTAGAGTCACGGCGGTCCGCTCCTCGACGGGGACCTCATAGGATCGGAATGCCAGGCCGCTGTCCAACCCGTAGGACGTCTCGGCCGGCACTGTCCCGGAGGGATTCCTTCCGGAAGCGGACAATAACGGCAGCAGGAGGCAGGTCCAAAACAGTATGGCGGTTCTTCTCATCCTATCCACAAAAATAAGAAATAACTGGCAGAAAACAGACAACTATTCCACCAACCATCGGTTCAGACACTCATGACTGCTGACGACGCTGACTTTGTGGAACCGGGCGTCGCCATGCGGGAAGCGGCACGTTTCAGCTCCTGCTTTCAAGGTGGCGACTTCCTCCCAATTGTCCACTCCGCCGGTTTTATACAGGTCCTCTGTCGCGGAATAGACACGCACCTGCGCATCAGGGTCCAGGGCTGTCCAGGACAGGACAATCTCCTTGTCGTAAGTGCTGATACAGAGGTCCTCGATCTCGGCTTTCCCAAGCAAAGAGACGCCGTCGCGCTCTTTCTGCAAGGCTTCGGGAACATCCAGCCCCAGGAACTCGCAAACGGTCGGATTGATGTCCACGATGGCCGCCTTTCCTTTGCGGACCCGGTCATTCAGTTTCTTGTTCGAGGCGATCCAGGTAGCCCGCTCACGCGGGGTCTGCCCGCCGTGGTGATAGCCGTTCAAGGTCCGTCCATGGTCCGTTGTGACAATGACCATCCAATCCTCGTGGAAGTGTTTCTGACGATACTGAACGGCCTCCCAGATACGCCCGATCTGCTCCCCGGCCTTCAAGACATATTCGTCCGAATAGGATCCGTTCCCCATGATATGGAACGCGTCGTCCGTATACCAGAGATAGACCCAGCTGAAGTCCGGTGCATCTTCCCGGATACACTTTTCGGCCGCCCGGGCGACTTCTTCGTCATAGTCGAAAACATGCAGATGCTTCTCTTTGTGGGGGAAACGGACGGTATCCAAGTCATACCCGTCGAAGGCATAGTCGAGCCGGAGGCCTCCCGTTTCTTCCTTCCCCTCCCCGAGCAGAACGGTCCTGTTGTCTGTCCAACTGGAAAAGATAGCCGTCGTCAAAGGCTTTTCCGGCTCTTCGACGATCCGGAAGATCGACCAGTAATTGTAATTGGGTGAAAGGCCGTGGTTGCCAAACACATTATGCTTGTTAGCCCATGTCCCCGTGAGCATACAATTGTATCCGACGGCCGAGATCGTCGGCGTCTCATTGTACATCGCGGTTTCCCCACCGACATGGCAGGGGCCAAGCGTACCGGTCCGCGCGATCTCATACACCGCCGGGACATGCAGGCGCTCCACGACATCCATCGGAACGCCGTCTACCAGAATAACTATTGCTTTACGCGGCCCGTTCCCAGCAGAACAAGCGCAAGTCAGCCAGATGGCGAGAATTGTCAGGATGTGTTTCATAATCAATGATTCTGCTTTACTTGAAAAGATCCCGTCTCCACCCATCATGCCAGCAGATTGGTCAAGAAAATGATGAGGATGACCAAAGGGGCGACATAGCGGATGAGGAACCAGACCACGCCGAAGATCCGGCGGTTGCCGGACAGGGTGCCGCCGTTGGTGAACTCGTCCCAGACGGCCGCACGGGGCATCTTCCAGCCGACAAACAGCACGAAGAGCAGGCTGCCGAAGGTCATCAGGTAGTTGGAGGTCAGGGCGTCGCAGAAGTCGAAGATCGTACGCCCCAGCAGGTGCACGCCACTCAGCGGCCCGAAGGAGAGCGAGCAGAGCGCCCCGAGCAGCCAGCATCCGCCGAAGATCAGCGCCGAAGACTTGGCGCGGGACATCTTTTTCTCATCGACCAGGTAAGCCACGCCCACCTCGCACATCGAGATCGAAGAGGTCAGCGCCGCAATCACGATCGTCAGGAAGAACAGGACCGACACTCCCCGGCTGAGCCAGGGCGCGACGGCCCCCATCTTGGCGAAGATGTAGGGCAGCGTTTCGAAAATCAGCCCCGGACCCGCGCCGGGCTCGATCCCCGCCGCAAAAACCGCCGGCATGATGGCGAAACCGGCCAGCAGCGCGAACAGGAGATCGAAGAACGCCGTGCCCACCCCGGAAGTGAAGATGTTCGCCGACTTCTTCATATAGGACGAATAGGTCAGGATCGTGCCGACGCCCAGCGACAGCGAGAAGAAACTCTGCCCCATCGCGGAAGCCACCACGGAAGGCGTGATCTTGCTGAAATCGGGCTTCAACAGATAGCGCACGCCCTCACCCGACCCGGGCAGGGTCAGGGCATAGACCATGATGACGACTATCAGGATGAAGAGCAACGGCAGCGAAATGCGGTTGAAGCGCTCGATGCCGCTCTTGACGCCCGCCGAGACCACGCCCGCTGTCAGCAGGAGGAAGAGCGTGTGGCAGATCAGCGGCGCCCAGGGCTTCACGATGAATTCGCCGAAGAGCGAAGGCACATCCTCGCCGAAGCCGCTGCCCGCCGCCTTGATCAGGTATTCGATGGACCAGCCGCCCACGACGCTGTAGTACGACAGGATGATCAGCGGGGAAATGACGGTGAGGAACCCCAGCCATTTCCACCTCGTCCCGGGAGCGAGCCGCTCCATCGCACCGAAAGGCCCTGCGTGCGTGCGGTGGCCGAAG
>JAEEGI010004986.1_pt1 | contig 30762 bp, 25 predicted proteins | sample 8958751 | NCBI WGS metagenome assembly JAEEGI01 (sample SAMN16246545, study PRJNA631951) | gut metagenome | biome: gut microbiome; feature: rumen; material: KS-attached | host: Bos | place: Iran: Karaj | collected 2018-10 | reverse complement strand
GTTGAAAAATATTTATGGTCTGACTGTTGTTACTTCGTCAGTATTTGCATAACTTACGCCGTCTTCAAGTAAAACGGCATTGTCACCCGTTACCTCGTATATGGCAACGCTGCAGTTGAACTGCCATGCTCCCGCCCAATAATCTTTAAGGTCTCTTCCCAGAAGATTTAAGGCAAGTGCTTTGTTTAATGCTCCGTGACCGGATACAAAGACCGTTGCGTTCGGTTCCTTTATAGATAAAGGTCTTATGACCTCATCAAGAAAAGATTTTGTACGCCCGATCAGTTGTTGGAAAGATTCGGCGCCCTCTGCGGGTACATAGTGCGGGGGGTCTTTAAAGAACAATACACAGCCGGGTGTTCTTTCTCCCGGACAGGTCCCTTCGTCTATGCCGAAGCATACTTCTTTTAATCTGTCATCTTTAATGATCGGAATGTCTCTGTCACGCCTTATGATCACAGCGGTTTCGTAGGCTCTGTCAAGAGGGCTTGAATAGATATGATCGAAGGGGATGTCTTTCATTCCTTCCGACGATTCTCTTGCTATCTTTCTTCCCGCTTCGTTAAGCGAGGTGTTGCTGTTACCCTGGATACGCCGTGCTTCGTTCCAATCGGTGGTGCCGTGGCGCATGATATAAAGTTCCATCAGCGTTCCTCACGGAAATAAGGAAGTCCCAATGATTCGGGCGGCTGATTTTCGCGCTTGTTACGCATACTTGTTATAACCAGCACTATAAGGGTTACAACGTAGGGGATCATCTTGTAAAGCTCTTTGTACTCCATGTGATCCATACCTGTGGGAAGGTAAAGATAAAGGATATAAAGACCTCCGAAGAAGATCGATGCGAATACGCCTACGTTGGGACGCCAGATCGTGAAGATTACCAGTGCGATGGCAAGCCATCCTCTGTCACCGAACGCGTCGTTACTCCAAACGCCGCAAGCGTAGTCCATTACGTAATAAAGACCGCCGAGACCCGCTATCATACATCCGACGCAGGTTGCGATATATTTGTATGCTATTACGTTTATGCCCGCAGCATCCGCCGTTGTGGGGCTCTCACCTACGGCACGAAGGTGAAGACCGGGACGGGTGCGTTTTATGATGAAGGATGCCACAAAAGATAAAATGATGGCAACGTAAGCCAAAAATCCGTATGATAAGAAGATCTTTCCGAACCATCCCAGATTGTTGGCAAAAGGAAGAGATTTGCTGAAGCATAAACTCGTCCTTGAAAGTGCTATGGAAGGAATGTCTGCTCCGGAGATCTTTATTAACGATCCTCCGAAGAAGTTACCGAAGCCTACGCCGAAGGTGGTCATTGCAAGACCGGTAACGTTCTGGTTGGCTCTTAGGGAAACCGTCAAAAAGCAATACAGAAGTCCCATCAAAAGCGAACCCAAAAGGCAGCTTAAGAGCGGGATCGTTATTGCAAGAAACGGATTTAAAGTTCCCGGTTCGGGAATACTCTTTTCGTAGTAGAAAGCACCGATAACACCGCTTATGGCTCCCACGTACATAACGCCGGGGATACCGAGGTTAAGATTACCGGACTTCTGGGTGATTGTCTCACCGGTACTGCCGCACATAAGGGGGATGCCCTGGCCGACGGCTCTTGGAATAAACGCTACAAGATCAAACATTTACATCATCCTCCTTCTTTTCAGATTCTTCGGGAATTGTTTCTTTCTCCTCAACAGCCTCAACAACCGCTGTCGCCTGAGAAGGTTTCCTGAAGTTTATTTTATAGTTTATGAAGAACTCACATCCTATGATGAAGAAAAGGATGATACCCGTTACTATGTCCGAGAAGGACTGATTGAGCTCAAACTTCGTGGATATCTCACTGGCGCCTCGTCCTAAGAACACGATAAGAAGCGTTGTGAATATCATCGTGAAAGGATTGAACTTTGCAAGCCAGGAAACCATAACGGCGGTGAAGCCCTGTCCGTTTGAGATTGTTGTCGTGATCGTGTGGTTGATGCTTCCGACAAGAAGTAAGCCCGCAAGTCCGCAAAGACCGCCCGAGAGGAGCATCGTTCTTATGATGACTTTCTTGACTTTCATGCCGACGTATCTGGCGGTTCTTTCGCTTTCTCCGACAACAGCTATCTCGTAACCGTGTTTACTGTATGTAAGATAAATGTACATTCCGATCGTGACTATGATCGCAAGAACGATCGAGAGCATATATCTGCTTCCGAAAAGCTGAGGCAGCCAGCCGATGTTGGTGCTCTGGTTGATGATACCGATCTTTCCCGATCCTTTCGGAACTTCCCATTTAATGATGAAATATGCCACAAGCTGGATGGCAATGTAGTTCATCATAAGAGTCGAAAGCGTCTCATTGGTGTTCCATTTTGCTTTGAGTGCGGCGGGAATGAAGCCCCAAAGCGCACCGGCAAGTATGCTGCTTACCACCATGCATACCATTACGAACCAGTTGGGAAAAGAAAGTCCCGCAGGAAGTCTGTCGCCCATAAGTTCCATGCATGCCGCTGCGGCAAGGCCGCCGATGAGCACCTGACCTTCACCGCCGATATTCCAGAATCGCATCTTGAATGCGGGTGTAAGTGCAAGTGATATTATAAGAAGTACGGCCAGGTTCTGGAGCGTTACCATTGTCTTTCTCATGGTTCCGAACGCACCGGAGGCCATTGTTATACAAACCTGGAACGGATTGTCATCCGTAAGTATCGTTGTAAGTATCGCGCTTACCACTATGGCAAGGAGAATGGCCATAAGGCGGATGCCCCAAGCCTTTTTGCGACTTAAGTTGTCGCGTTTTACGATGTGAAACAAAGGTTCCGAAACTTTATTTGCCATTTTCTTCTCCTCCCACCGTAGTCATCATAAGTCCGATCTGATTCTTGTCTGCGGTCCTGCCGTCCACAATACCGCTCACTCTTCCGCCGCAGAGCACCAATATCCTGTCCGAAATCTCCAACAGTACATCAAGGTCTTCGCCGACAAATATAACGGCGACGCCTTTTTTCTTTTGCCTGTTTATAAGATCGTAGATCGTGTAAGAAGAGTTGATATCAAGTCCTCTTACCGCATAGGCCGTAAGCAATACCTTCGGAGCCGATGCGATCTCACGTCCCACGAGAACTTTCTGAACGTTACCGCCGGAAAGCCTTCTGACCGGTGTAGATATGCCCGGAGTTACGACTTCGAGTTCTTCAACCACCTTGGACGCAAGCTTTTCGGGAGCCTTTCGATCGGTGAATACCGACGATCCTTTTCTGAACGACCTTAGCATCATGTTGTCAGCAAGGTCCATGTTTCCCACAAGGCCCATACCGAGACGGTCTTCAGGTACAAAAGAAAGCGTTACGCCCATCTCCTGTATCTTCAAGGGATCCTTTCCGAGAAGTTCTTCCTTTCTGCCGTCATCGGCAACATAAGAGATACTTCCCGCCTCAGCCTGCTGAAGACCTGCGATTGCTTCAAGAAGTTCCTTCTGTCCGCAGCCCGAGATACCTGCAATACCGAGTATCTCACCGGAATAGGCGTCAAAAGAAACGTCATCGAGTTTAAGGATGCCGTCAAGGCTTCGAACCGTAAGCCCTCTTACCGCAATACGTTTGTGAGGATCCACCGGATCGGGGCGTTCTATGTTGAGCGAAACGGAACGACCTACCATCATGTCGGTCATTTCCTGCGCATTTGTATCTTTTGTCATCATGTCTCCGACATATGCGCCGCGACGAAGTACCGCAACTCTGTCGGAAAGACTTTCGACTTCGTGCATCTTGTGGGTGATGATAACGATAGCCTTGCCGTCTTCACGCATCTTTCGAAGGACGTTGAAAAGCTTCTCAGTCTCCTGAGGAGTAAGAACGGCCGTAGGCTCGTCAAGTATAAGAATGTCCGCACCTCTGTAAAGCACCTTGACGATCTCAACCGTCTGCTTTTGCGATACCGACATGTTATAGATCTTCTGTTCGGGATCGACTTCAAATCCGTATTTTTGGCATATCTCCATGATCCTCATGGTGGCAGCCTTAAGATCGAGCTTGCCGGGAAGTCCGAGAATGATATTTTCGGCAGCAGACAAAACATCAACAAGTTTAAAATGCTGATGCACCATACCTATTCCCAAAGAAAATGCATCCTTGGGTGAAGCGATGACCACTTCTTTTCCGTTTATAAATATCTGTCCGTCATCGGGAAAATATATGCCCGAGAGCATATTCATGAGAGTGGTCTTACCTGAACCGTTCTCACCGAGAAGTGCCAGAATCTCGCCTTTGTAAATGTCAAGATTGACCTTGTCATTTGCTATAACGGAACCAAACGTCTTGGTAACGTTTCTCATCTGAACAGCTGCAACTTTTGCTTCCAAAGAGGTTTCCTCCGAATAGAATAGAAAATAGGATATGCCGGAAACGACATTACTCCAATATTTTAACACTTTTATGATGGAAATACATTATATAAATAAATAAAGGTGGCAAAGAATTATCTTTGCCACCTTATAAAATGTCATTCGATATTAGAATGCCGTATCAAGAAGTGTAATACCGTCGATCTGAAGATCGAAGTAAGGAGCTGAACGGAAGCCTTCGCCTGACTCGTTGAAGTATCCGTCGGTGATTACTTCGTGATCGCCTTCGTATGCTGCATCGGTATCAACGTCAGCCATGTAAGAGGTAAGCTTCTCGCCGCCTACGGTAAAGGTTGCGGTATCGAATACGTGAAGAGTACCTGCTACCATCTTTGCCTTAGCATCTTCGATAGCTTCCTTGGTGCCTTCTGCTGCAACATTTCCAAGATCTGTCAAAAGAACAGAGTTGGTAGAGATCGTTCCTGTGTAATCTGCGGGGATCTCGGAACCGTCCTTAACTGCGTTCATGCAGAACTCGAAGTAAGGAGCCCAGTTGATACGTGAAGATACGATAAATGTGTTGGGAGCAACGCTTATGGTTGAACCGTTGTAAGAAACGTTGGGAACACCTGCGGTCTCACATGCGGTAGGAGCACCCATGGAGTCTGCATGCTGTGAAATAAGAACACATCCGTCAGCGATAAGTTTGTTAGCGCCTTCCTTTTCAGCGGTCTCATCGTACCATGAACCGGTGAAGGTAACTTCCATTGTAGCCGAAGGGCAAACGGAACGAGCGCCAAGGAAGAATGAGGTATAACCGGAAATAACTTCTGCATATGTGAATGCTCCGATGTAACCGATCTTGCACTGATCTGCGGTGATCTTTCCGTCAGCGATCATTTCGTTAAGCTTCATACCTGCAGCGATACCTGCAAGATAACGGCCTTCGTAGATAGCTGCGAATGCGTTGTGATAGTTCTTAAGGCCTTCTGTATGAGCCTTGGTACCTGTAGCATGGCAGAACTGAATATTGGGATATTCCTTAGCTGCTTCGATCATGAAGTCTTCATGTCCGAAAGAGTCTGCGAAGATGATGTCGCATCCTGCATCTGCAAGATCAACTGCTGCATCATAACATTCCTGACCTTCGGGAACGTTTGTCTTTAATACGATCTCGGCACCTACTGCCTGACAAGCTTCCTTAGCTGCGTTAATGAAGTTGAGGTCATAGGTTGAGTTCTCGTCGTGAAGGAAAATAAAACCTGCCTTCAAGCCGCTCTTCTTTGCGCCTGTGTCGCTTCCGCCGCATGCTGCAAGTGAAGCAACCATTACGAGAGATAAGAGTAATGCAATAACCTTTTTCATAATTTTCTCCTCTGTGTGTGATATAAAATGTCGGTTTCCCGACTACATTAAAAATTTATCAAATGCACATAAGAAATACAATGTGCATTTTAATAATTTTACATATAAATTTCGACCGTTTTTTGTCTTATTGCCAATCCGCTCTATTGAGGACGAAAAACGATCTCACCCGTCGAAGCGTCCATAGATTCGACTATAGCCAGCGACTCAAGCTTGTAACCTAAATTTCTTATCATCCTTCCGCCCTGCTGAAAGCCCTTTTCTATGGCTATTCCTATACCTTCGACCGTGGCGCCCGCCTGATTTGCTATGCCGATAAGTCCCTGAAGCGCGCAGCCGTTTGCCAGGAAATCATCGATGATAAGAATATGATCTTCTTTTGACAAAAACTTCTTGGAAACGATAACGTGGTTTGTATTCTTATGTGTAAACGACTCAACTTCAGCCGTATACATCTCTCCGTCAAGATTGATGCTTTTTGCCTTTTTTGCGAAAACGACCGGTGCATTGTTAAAGTGGAGTGCAACAACACTTGCGATACCTATACCCGAAGCTTCGATCGTAAGTATCTTGTTAATGGGACGGCCTTCAAAACGACGCGCAAACTCTTTTCCCATTTCATCAAAAAGCTTAACGTCCATCTGATGGTTCAAAAAGCTGTCTACCTTTAATACGTTACCCTCTTTTACCACTCCGTCTTTTTGGATTCTTTCTTCGAGAAAGTTCATGCCGTTATCCTCTCCTGACTCAGTCGTTCTTTCCGTTGTTGTCTACAAAGAAATCGTATACGTTCTGTGTCATCTTATTCTTTCTGAATTCTTCCCTGTCGGTTTCTTTGTACACATCTTCCAGTGTCTTTGTGTTGCCGTAATACATATTGATCATATCCTGAACGTACTTATCAAGTTCTTCGTCGGAAACGGTAAGTCCTTCATTCTCGGCTATGGCTTCCACCACCATTTCCTGCTTTGCAAGTCTCTCGGTGAGTTCTTCCATGGAAGTGCCGTTATTGATGAAGAAAGTTTCAAGATCGACACCTGCCTGTTGGGCATACGGCTCATAATACTCGCTCAAATACTGTTTCTGCGCTTCCATTCTTTCGGCAGGGATGGTTCCCCAAACGGTATCGTCAACAACTTTTTCGAGTATCTCGCTTATCACGTCAGTGCCGTAATCCTGATTAAAATATGCCTCAAGCACCTCTTTTGTGGCATTGACATATTCTTCCTTGGTGGTGTAGTTTTTGGCCTGCAGGGCCGATACGGTCTCATCGCTTATCGGCGGGATTATGTGTTTTGCAACGACCGTGAACTCGCAGTCTTTTCCCGCATAATCCGCGTTGTGATAGTTCTCAGGGAATTTAAGCGAAAGAACGCGTTCCTCTCCCTCTTTCATACCTATCATCCCGTCTTCGAATCCGTCTATGAACGAATGCGAACCAAGCTCGAGAGTATAATCCGTCGACGTACCGCCTTCAAAAGCCACACCGTCTATCCTTCCTTCGAAATCAAGTATTACGAAGTCTCCGTTCTCTGCAGTCTTATTCCAGGACATTTTCTGTGCCTCTTCGACATAAAACTGATTGACATATTGTTGAAGGACATCTTCCGGAACTTCCTGTTTTTGGGCATTCACTTCAAGCCCGGTATATTGTCCGAGCTCTATTATGCCTTCTTTATCCGTTGCATTTTCTGTGGAAACTTCCGTAGAAACCGATGCGACATTACTGTCTTTTTCTTTGCACCCTGTAAGTGCAGAAACCGTTAAAACCGCCAAAAGGACGGCAAATAATCTCTTTTTCATATGTTCTTCCTTATAATTTAATCAAGCTCTCTCATTATAATTCCATGCGCTTTCAATGTCCATCCAATATATGTCTTTAAGTGATAAAAAAAGGATAAAATCGACCAAAACAGAGCAAAAGGTTCTTGCCCGCAATATGAATAGATGCTATACTTTTTCGTGCGTATGATTGCGAAACAAGGCATCTGTGCAAGATTGGTTTAGGAGGTTATTCACATGTCTACAGCGTGGATAGTAACAATAATAATTCTGGCTGTTTCGATCGCATTGGTGGTCGTTTTATACTTTCTTGGCAAAAAGGCGCAAAAGCGTCAGGCCGAGCAGGAAGCTCAGATGGAAGCTTACAAACAGTCGGTTTCAATGCTTATAATCGATAAGAAGAAAATGAGACTTAATGAGGCGGGGCTTCCGCAGGCGGTGATCGATCAGGCTCCGAAGCTTATGAGAAGAGCCAAACTTCCCATCGTTAAAGCCAAGGTCGGTCCTCAGATAATGAGTCTTGTCTGTGATGATAAGATATTTGATTCGGTTCCTGTCAAGAAAGAAGTTAAAGCCGTTATAAGCGGTATCTATATTACCGAAGTCAAAGGACTTCACGGAAAGAGTTCTTCCGTAGCAGCCGCTCCCAAGAAAGGTTTCAAAGCCTGGGTTGAGAAGATGCAGGAAAAGGCAGGCGCAAAGAGCATTAAATAACGGTGATCTCTATGAAAGTTTCGTTTTCACCGGCGAATTCGTCATTGATCTCCATGTCGTAAACGGCATGGAGATTTATTTTTTCTTCGGTCACCGATATCGAAAGATCTTTTGTGAAAACACTCATCTTAAATATGCCGAAAGGTGTAACGTAATCGGACTTATGCGCGGTTTCTTTCTCATAAATGAAATTTGAAGTGAGCAATCCTTTTCTTGTCATCTCAAAAGACGAATCGGATATTTTAAGCATCACTTTGTCCGGAACCGGTTCTTCGTCGGTCACTTCTTCATATGTAACGTAGAGTTTTCCGTTCCTGTCATAAAGCTTTCCGAAAGCAGTCACGGAAACGACGGATTCTTCGCTTGCTGCGCCGCCTTCGATATATTGATTTCCTTTTATGTATATACGAACTTCTTTTTCCATTATCAATCCTTAAAATGTATCTGAGAAAGAATGGATTTCTCCTGATTGTCTATATGTGTGCTGGCAGCTCTTTTTGCCTCTTCGATATTTTTTGAAAAGATCGCATCCATGAGCATCTTATGCTCGGCGATAAGTCCCTTGTGTATCGATTCGTCTTTTAAATACTCAAATCTGTAACGATATATCTGTTCTGCAAGATTGTTTATCGTGGAAATGAGTCTTTCGTTGCCGGTGGAATTGATTATTATATCGTGAAAATCAACATCCGCTTTTGCTATGACGGTCGTATCTTTCGTTTCGGTCGCCTTCGCAAAAGCCTCATATGCTTCCTTAAGGCGTTCTTTCTCCCGATCGTTCATACGCTCACAGGCAAGTTCCGCGCAGAAGGCATCCAAAGCGCGACGCACCTCCAGAACATCTCTTAAGCCGTGCTCGGATATCTCGGCTACCATCGCGCCTTTTCTCGGGATCATCGAAACAAGGCCTTCCAGCTCAAGTTTGTGGATGGCTTCCCTGACCGGTGTACGGCTTACACCGAGCTGCTGCGCAAGATGGATCTCCATGAGGCGTTCACCCGGAACGAGTTCGCCCGTCAGTATGGCTCTTCTTAATGCATGAAAAACAACATCGCGAAGAGGCAGATATTCGTCCATGTTAAGAGATAGTTTTGCCATAGAAATGTCCTTTCACATAATAAGCGGGGTATTTTTGTTTAAATTTTGCTTCCAATGCGGTCACGTTTATATCGTCTGTAATCGCAAACACGGTCGGGCCCGAGCCGCTCATAAGCGCACCCCTTGCGCCATTTTCGAGCATAAACTCTTCTATTTCACCGATGACCGGGTGAAGTCCTTTTGTCACAGCTTCAAGACTGTTGCCCAGATTACTTACGATCTCATCAATATCATCCTCATTTACAGCCTTTACCATCGCATCAACATCGGGATGAAAAGGCTTTGACAAACTGTCGAAAGCTTCGTATACATCCTTTGTTGAAACGTTTATATCGGGTTTGACTATTACGATCTTTGTCTCGGAAGGCGTTTTAAGCTTGGTAAGTATCTCGCCTATTCCCTCGCTTAAAGCCGTACCTCCCCTGACACAAAACGGAACGTCCGCACCTATCTTAACGGCGATCGTCTCAAGTTCTTGCATAGATAGTCCAAGGTCGTAAAGACGGTTAAGGCCGCGAAGCGTCGCTGCGGCGTCCGTGCTTCCTCCCGCCATTCCTGCCGCTATCGGTATGCGTTTTGTAAGTGTGATCTTTGCGCCGCCGAAAGCACCCTTGTACTCGGTGAGGACTCTGCAGGCCTTAAGTATTATATTTTCTTTTCCCTCGTCGGATTCTTTTGCAAGTTCCGCGTTGTCGGTCGCAAGAGTAAAAGCGTCGTTTTTTTCGAATATCAATGTGTCGTGAAGGCTTATCGACTGCATCACCATTCTTACGTCATGATATCCGTTATCGCGTCTCCCCGATACATCGAGCGACAGATTTATCTTTGCGTATGCTTCTTCTTTTATCATATGTATCCCGTATGCTGTGTATTGTATACAATGTACTATATACAATTATATCCAAATGGGAGAAAAAAACAATTAATCTTAATCTCACCGCGCTTAATTATTTCTGTTTTGTGCCGATATAATTAGTACAAGGAGTAACTGATGGGAAAGGATATCCCTTTCTCTGACGTGGGCTCCTTTTTTCATCCCAAAAACATTAAAAAGGAGGTACGATTTGAGAATTGATTCCTACCAAATAGGAATGGATTCCGCAAGACTTTACAAGTCTTCAATGCAGATGCGTGCGCAGCACGCGAGCACAGACTTAAGCGCACAGGGAGGTAACGACGCGCTTATGTCATTCGCAGGTTATCTCGGCGAGAAAAACGAGGCGGCCGAAGAAGAAACAAAAGAAGGTATAGTAACAGCGCCGGACAAAAAAGATCCGTTGTCGCTCAATTACCTTACCGCGAAGCTGAGGAACGATTACATCAATGACCGCAACTCACAGTCCGAGTTCAAAAAGCTCCACGAACTCATGGTGCGGCGCATCTTCGATCTTTTGTTCCCCGACCGCTACGACAAGCACCCCGCATCGTGCGAAGATGTCCCGGCTTACGAGAACAACAATCTTGCTTACTCCGACATGACATCTTTTAGGATCGTAAACAGTGAATATGTATCGTCGGGCTACTACACCGAGACCGAAACGACATCGTTTTCCGCTGCGGGTACGGTCAAGACCGCCGACGGACGCTCGATCGACATCAATCTGAACATGACGATGAGCCGTTCGTTCACATCTTACTACGAGGAGCACTACAGCTTTACATCCCTTAATCTGTGCGATCCTCTTGTCATCAATTTTGACGGAAACCTGCCCGGTCTCAAATCCGGTGACGGATTCGACTTTTTCTTTGACCTTGATGCCAATGGGGACGAAGAAAAAATCGCGCGTCTCGATCAATCAAGCGCTTTCCTTGCACTTGACTTAAACGATGACGGCAAAGTAAACGACGGCTCGGAACTCTTCGGTCCAAAATCCGGTGACGGATTTAAAGACCTGGCCGAATACGACGAAGACGGTAACGGCTGGATAGACGAAAACGATTCGGTCTTTAACAAGTTAAAACTCTGGGTCAAAGATCCTTCCGGCAACGATATCCTCTACACCCTAAAAGATAAGGACATCGGCGCGATCTTCCTTGGTTCGACCGGCACCGAGTTTAAACTCGCCGACATGGAAAATGCAGCTCTTGGCTACGTCCGCCAGACCGGAATGTTCTTGTACGAAGACGGCACCGCCGGCACCATGCAGCACGTGGATCTGGTATCATAATCATCAAAATGCAAAACCGGGCCGGTTATTTCCGGCTCGGTTCTTTTTCTTCTTATCATCTTTCCTTTTTTGACCTGGATACAATTTGTTGTTTACGGATTAATTATACCAGTACTCCCAAAGCAACAAAAACCTATGCTATCGCTGAGTAAGAACTTCAGGGATTACTTATATAGAAGTATTTTGCCTATAACAGATATCCGCCTTGCGATTACAGCCAATCCTAATGAAATAGCAAACGACAATACCGTAAGAAGCGGAACTGATAAAATTGGATTAAACGATATGGTAGTAACGCCTAAAAGAATCTTTTTTTCCAATATGAATACATGAAACATATATATAAAGAATGTACTATCGGATATGGTTACTATCGTCTTGTTAGACGGTACTTTCTCTTTTAAGGAATAAAAGATTAAAAACATTGCCACAGACATCAGCAATACGAAGAGCGAGCCTGGGCTAAACCATGTTTCAATATTAATATATCGACAAAGACTTTTTAGTTCGTATATATGCTTGTATATATTTATAACCTGTAAAGGACATCATGAATAACGGTATAATAAGGAATGATTCTTTTATTGAGCATAACATGGCGGATTAAATGAATCATACCTCGGTGGTGCCTTATAAAAAACGAGACTGGTTTTTTTAACAGAAACCGAATAATATTATCTGGTTTTGTAAAGAAGCGTGTAACTCAAGCAGCATTAAAACTGCAGATATTGCGGTACGTATTGACAAAACAGATAAAAAGCAATACTATTTAATCAGTTTCTCTAATGCATTGCGTTTGCAAAATTGGACTAAAAGAAACCGTTGTGAGTATTGTCGTCACCGCTTAAAGAAAAGAGAAGGAGAAAAAATGAAAAAGATTATTTCAATAATATCATCAATATGTTTATTCTTGATTTTATGTCTGCCTGCTTACGCTTTCGGACAGGATGCTGAGAAAGATATTAAGCAGAACACATATGAAAAGATAAATGATGCCTTAAATTACGTTGAATTGGATAAGAAACAATTTGGATTAGAAAGGATCGACTTTTATAGTTTGGAAACATCTTCTCCGATACAGATGTACGAAGTATCTCACGGAACTATATCACGAATTGGCGAGACATATCCTATTTTTTCATCAGGGAAAATGGTCGCATTAGCAACAAGTCCGGATGGGAGCAATTATTGTATAGAAACTTACTTGGCTAAAGCTATTCAGAAAACCGAAATTCAGAAAATTGCATTGATATATGATTCTGATGAAGTGTTTCTCTATGATGGTATTAAATTGATTTCTTTATGCAAAAACCCCGAAATAATGGTAGACAGAAACAATTTCATAGACAAGAGACTTATTGATCATTCATCTATTTTAGTATCTGATACTAATAATCGTATTTTATTAAAATACGGCGGGAGCAAAAAGCAGAATAGATCAAACTATTATTCATGTGACGTTTCCTTAGTTTCTCAGAAAGGATATGCTAATTTGTGCTGGGCGGCTACTGTAGCATGTATAAAAAATTATATAAGCGGTACGTCTTGGACAGTACATACTGTGTCGAAAGGTTATTTTCAAACAACTTATACAGTTGATGCCACGGTCGAAACTTCGAGTGTCGCAAACTTCATGCAGAATAAATGTAGTATGCCGTATACATATCACAATAGTGTTCCGTCTGATAACACTATACTTTCCAATATTATCGGGGGTTATCCTATATATGGAAGTTTTTATGTTTCACCGAACAATCTTTGGCATGCGGGCACAATATATGGAATAAATGTTGTGTCAGGGTACATATCGGTTAAAGATCCGCTAAGAGGAACGGTATCAGCAATAAGTAATGGCTCGACATATGTATACACTATTGCTTCAACAGGAAAAACATATACATTACAAAAAGTAATAACTCATACATGGTAATGTTTTAGGGTCAAACAAACCGGAACGGAAAATATGAAAAATAGAAACATTATACTATTGTTATTACTCTCTATTCTTTTGCAAATTTTATGCGGGTGTGAAGGAAACAGTAATCATGAACAGGCAGATTCTGTTTCCTTAGAAGGTTATCCTATAATATCCGGTGATGATTATGTCTTTCCGACTATTCTTGTTAATGGACAATACTACAGATGGAGCGGTATAAAAGGATTAACCGCGGAGGAGATTGTCGCGGCTAAAGAAAGAGAGCACCTCGAATACTACGGTAAAATAAAACAAGTATTTGCAAAGTATCCGAAAGAAGATTGTGAATTGACTTCTCTTTTCGAAGTAAGTGGTGATATTTATACTGTACAAGGTAAGGATACATATATTTGCCTTTATCTCTCTACGGAATGGCTTGAAGACGCATTAGTGAGTTTTGGAAAAGTCAAAGATCAAGAGGCGGTAATAACAGATGGTCTCCGATCATTTGGATTTGATGAGATATATCCAACTGTGAAAATTAACAAAGGAATATATGAATGGCATCATGGAGAAGCAATTGTTGGTTATGGCGAAGAAATGCTATCTTCTTTAAAATTATCTGATAACATAGCTTATTATGGCGACATTAATCACACGGATTCGTCTATACCTCAGCGCGACAAGGATTTTTCGTCGTTTTTTGATGTGGAAGGAGAAATATACGTCGTGCCTGACAAAGAAGAATTTTTGTATGTTCGCATAACAACTGATTGGATAAACGATGCAGTGATTCGCTTTGATAAAGTAGCTTTAAATTAATTTTGTTTTCAAGTCAAAAATGAGAAATAAACGAACTTAACTGTATCTACATAAGGCTTATATTCATCCGCTATCCACTTGTCATCAACCGGCAATAGATCCTTCAATATATCATTGTGCCAAGCGCATTGGAAACCCTCTTCATGGCATTGGTTTTTCATGAGTAAATAAACCGAGCCGGTTATTACCGGCTCGGTTTATTTTCTTCATATCATTTTTCCTTTTTTGACTTGGATACAATCTGTTGTTTACGGATTATATATACCAGCCCTCCTAAAGCAGCCAAAATAACAATCATTTGAATAATTATAATGACCCAATATGCCTGTTTTTTACCGTTAACTTCTGTCTCATTTTTCTCTCCAAGATCTTCGGTAACGCATTCCGTTTCTGCAACCCGATCAGAAGATATTTCTTCGAATCTTTCATCATATTGATTCCATATGTAAGAAGAAACTCTGTTTGATTCTGTGATCGGATACTCATCCATCACGGCAAAATTGATCCCATTTATATCTTCAAACACAAATGCTATATTTTTGATGATAGGAATATTATTTACCGTATCCATATGATCGCTTTCGGTATAATCATACAAATAGTCAATATCATCTTCCACGAATGTATTATCTTCTATATGTGAAATTGAGACACTCTGACTCATGGCTCCGGTTGAAGCTGAAGTACAAATTGCCAAAATAAAGCAGGGACCCGAATCGGAAGGCAATATAGTTACAGAAACGTCGTCCGCAGAGTAAGTTTTCATTATCCTCAAAGAACTGTCTTCATTTACAACCAGTAATTCAGTCCTATCTGTTCCGGCAACATGCGGAAGCTTGTTGTACTTGATCAGGATCATCTTATCTTTTGTGTCTTCTCCAAAGAAAGACCCAAACTTAACGGTGTCTACATAAGGCTTATACTCCTCTGCTATCCATTTGTCATCAACTGCCAATAGATTCTTCAATATATCAATGTATAAATCATTATCTACTGATTGCGCTAACAAAGCTTTGCTTCCATTGATATTACTCATCAAATCAACAGTCGCGTTACTGTAATGGGATAAAATAAAAATAATACAAAACGTTCTAAGAATATTTATCATGGAGTTTCCTTATAAAATCAAATAATCGGACAAGGCGCCATAGTGCAATCTGTATAATAGTAATTTAATATACTCCCTGCTGAATATCCTATGCTAGCCAGATATGCGGCTCCCATTTGACACATTCCTTTTCGGTGACCACCATTTCCCGAAAATTGATCATGGCACGATACGCCAACTAATGCCGGTTGGCCGGCGTGAGATAACGTTCCATTGTCACCACAACTAGAGAAAAATGCTCCCCAGATGTAATCATATGAATTACTTGTAGGATGATACATTAAAACATTTGTACGTCTCACACCTCCTGCATAGTAAAAAATCTCTGCAGTAGCATCGACAGCATTCATATAAACAAGCGTAGGATCATATACTTGACAGCAGTTGGAATTACAAATCCGATATCCACTGGGAGTATGCGGTGAGTATACCTTTAGAGCATATTCCAAAAAAGTATTGGAAGCAATGGCTTGTGCATTATTTCCTGCTTTTTTATGCGATTGTGGAATTGGGGCAGGAAAGCGGCGCATTTAGCGCGCCATGCTTTGTTATTGATTCGCTTCGCTCATCAATAACCGGCGCCATAGGCGCGCTTTGCTACGCCATGCTTTGTTATTGATTCGCTCCGCTCATCAATAACCGTCGCCATAGGCGCCGTATAACGATAAAGAAAAAAAGACCATCTTGGATGCAAGCACCCCGATGGTCTTTTATCTTTATCGTTGCATGGCTTGTTATTCATACTCTGTTGTAATTAATGAGACAGCCCTTAAGTATGATCTCTCTTTCTTCGTCGGTGAGTTCGCCGAGAGTGAGGTCGAATTCATTAAGGGAGCCGTTCTTTACAGCGTAAGCCTTGATAACATCTTTCTTGTCTTTTACGGCTTCCTTTATGCCGGGAACAAAGATATAGTCAAGATTCTTGAAAGGAAGCTCGCCATCCTTAATAAGGAAAGGAAGCATACCCCAGTTGATGAGGTTTGAACGATAACGCTTTGTAGCATACTCGTTGGCGATGTTTGCACATCCGCCCAGTACTCTCTGGCAGGAAGCTGCCTGCTCGCGGGCGGAACCGTCGCCGGGTTTAACTGCGAAGATCGTAGAGCCAAAACCGGTATTTGCAGCGGTGATATCGGCAAATGTCTTCTTCACGCTGTCGAGTGCGTTCTTTACTTCATCGCTTAATTTATCAAACGAACCGCTCTCTCTTCTTGTTACTTCTTCGGCATAGATCGCTTTTGCTCTTCCGACATATTCGGGATCTTTTCTTGAGAGTGCAAACTCCGCAAGTCCCAAAGGATTGGAACGGTAAGAAGAAGTCTCTCCGGAAGGAATGAGCTCATCGGTGGTGGTAACGGGATCGTGGATCTCGGATACGACCTTAAGAAGAAGGTTTTCGGGAAGGGCGATCATCTCGGGCCAGTCTTTGATGTTGGGACCAAGGATGATCTCAGCATTCTCATCGGCTACGCCGTGCGAATCGAATACTCTGTTTTTATAAATGTTTGCGTCGAAATGATATTTGTATTTTCCGATAACGTCCGGGACTTCCGTAGCGGGAGTAAGCAATCCCTTGTTTGCTGCGGTAGCTGCGATGGAACGTGCGTCCATAAGTGCAACGGATGAGATCTGACCGTTCTGAAGCTTCGAACCCTCTCTGTTGGGGAAGTTTCTTGTTGAATGTCTGATTGAGAACGCATTGTTTGCGGGAGTGTCTCCTGCACCGAAGCAAGGTCCGCAGAATGCGGTCTTAAGCACTGCGCCCGTCTCCATAAGTGCAGCGGCACAGCCATTCTTGATGATCTCCATATATATGGGCATGGAAGCGGGATATACGCTCAATGTAAAAGCTTCGTTACCGATGTTTGCGCCTTTAAGTATGTCCGCTGCCGCGCAGATGTTCTCAAATCCGCCGCCGGCACATCCTGCGATGATACCCTGATCAACGTAGAACTTGCCGTTCTTAACCTTGCTCTGAAGGGAATACTCAACCTTGCCGTCAAGGCTTACCAAAGCCTTTTCTTCAACATCGTGAAGGATGTCGGAAAGGTTAGCGTTCAGTTCATCGATAGTATATGTGTTGCTGGGATGGAAAGGCATGGCGATCATGGGCTTGATCGATGAAAGATCGATCTTTACAAAACCGTCATAATATGCCACATCCGCAGGTGAAAGTTCTTTGTATGCTTCGCTTCTTCCATGGATATCGTAGAACTCTTTTATATTCTCATCGGTCTTCCAGATAGAAGAAAGACATGTCGTCTCGGTAGTCATTACATCGACACCGATCCTGAAGTCTGCGGAAAGCTTTGAAACGCCGGGACCTACAAACTCCATTACTTTATTCTTTACGAATCCGTTCTTGAATACAGCACCGATGATGGCAAGTGCAACGTCCTGAGGACCTACACCCTTCATGGGCTCGCCTTCAAGATAGATACCCACAACGCCGGGCATATTGATATCGTAAGTCTGCTCGAGAAGCTGCTTAACAAGTTCGGGACCGCCTTCGCCCATAGCCATGGTTCCAAGTGCTCCGTAACGTGTATGGGAGTCAGAACCGAGTATCATTGCGCCGCCTTCAGCGAGCATTTCACGGGCAAACTGATGGATGACTGCCTGATGAGGGGGTACATATATTCCGCCGTAACGCTTAGCGCAGGAAAGACCGAATACGTGGTCATCCTCGTTTATGGTACCGCCTACCGCACAAAGCGAGTTGTGACAGTTGGTAAGTACGTAGGGTATCGGGAATCTTTTAAGCCCCGAAGCTCTTGCTGTCTGAATGATACCTACAAACGTAATGTCATGGGATGTGAGCTTGTCAAATTTGATCTTAAGCTTCTTATCGTCTCCCGAAGTATTGTGAGAAGTGAGGATCGAGTATGCTATCGTACCCTTTGCCGCCTCTTCTTTGCTCACCTGCTTTCCGGTGAGGTTTGCTATTTTAACAGTGCTCTCTGCATTGTCTTCGACAATTTCGGTTCCGTTTACAAGATAAACCGGAGTGTCATAAAGCTTTATCATACCAATGTCCTTTCATATTAATTGGGAGGGCTTTTGCCCTCCCTCTTAGTTTGATCATTTAATCACAACTTTATCAAGATGCCAGATGTCATCTACATATTCCTGAATGGTACGGTCCGAAGAGAACTTACCCGAGCAAGCTACGTTAAGTATAGCCTTCTTTGCCCACTCTTTCTCATTAAGATACCATTTTCCGATCTTCTCCTGAGCTTCGGCGTAAGATCTGAAGTCCTTCAAGATGAAGTATCTGTCGGCACGGTCTGTCTCCTGAGTATTGAGAAGCGAATTGTAAAGTGATCTGAACTCCTCGGTGTTACCCGGACAATATGTGCCGTTTATAAGCTGCATGAGAACTTTTCTGACGTCCGCATCGTTATTGAACACATCCATGGGGTTGTATCCGCCGTTGTTCTCGTAGTTGATGACTTCGTCCGAAGAAAGACCGAAGATGACGGCGTTTTCTTCGCCAACTTCTTCCACGATCTCAACGTTTGCACCGTCCATAGTACCAAGCGTGATGGCGCCGTTTAACATAAATTTCATGTTACCGGTTCCGGATGCTTCCTTGGAAGCTGTGGAGATCTGCTCGGAAATATCCGATGCCGCAAATATCCACTCTGCATTCGATACTCTGTAGTTCTCGATAAATATGACTTTGATCTTGCCGTCTATCGATGCGTCGTTATTAATGACGTCCGCAACCGAGTTGATGAGCTTGATCGTCTGCTTAGCCGTTCTGTAACCTGCAGCAGCCTTTGCACCGAAGATGAAGGTTCTGGGATAGAATTCCATCTCGGGATGCTCTTTGATGGTGTTATAAAGGTACATAATGTGCAGGATGTTAAGAAGCTGACGCTTGTACTCGTGAAGTCTCTTAACCTGTACATCGAAGATCGAACGGGGATTTACATCGACACCGTTGTGCTCCTTGATATACTTCGCAAGACGTACTTTATTGCGGTATTTGATGTTCATGAATTCCTGCTGAGCTTTCTCATCGGCAGCATAAACTTTAAGCTTCGATATGTGAGAAAGATCGGTTATCCACTCGTCTCCGATGTGAGCCGTTACCCAATCGGCAAGTAAAGGATTGCCGTGGAGAAGGAATCTTCTTTGGGTGATACCGTTTGTCTTGTTGTTGAACTTATCGGGGAACATCTCGTAGAAGTCCTTAAGTTCCTGATGTTTAAGTATCTCTGTATGAAGTCTTGCAACACCGTTTACCGAGAAGCCGGTAACAATGGCGAGGTGTGCCATCTTAACCTGTCCGTCGTAGATTATAGCCATCTTGCGAACCTTTTCACGGTCGCCGGGATATCTCTTTTCTACCTCTTCAAGGAAGCGACGGTTGATCTCTTCGATAATCTGATAAACTCTGGGAAGGAGTCTCGAGAAAAGCTCGATGGGCCATTTCTCAAGTGCTTCCGCCATGATCGTATGGTTCGTGTATGCACAGGTCTTTGAAGTAACTTCCCATGCTTCGTCCCATGTAAGATCGTGCTCATCCATGAGTATACGCATAAGCTCGGCGATAGCTACCGTAGGGTGGGTATCGTTTAACTGGAATACCACCTTTTCGTAGAGCTTCTTGATATCTTTGTGCGTACGCATATATTTCTCGACAGCTTCCTGTACGGATGCCGAAATGAAGAAATACTGCTGTTTAAGTCTTAATTCCTTGCCGGCATAGTGGTTATCATTGGGATACAAAACCTCAACGATGTTTCTTGCAAGGTTTTCCTGTTCAACGGCCTTCTGATAATCGCCTTTATCAAAAGAGTCAAGCTTAAAGCACTCCATGGGCTGAGCGTCCCATATACGAAGCGTATTAACGATACCGTTGCCGTAACCGATAATGGGAAGATCGTAAGGAACCGCATTTACGGACTGATAACCTTCCTGGCGATAATGGTTTCTTCCTTTCTCATCGGTATCAAATGTGGTATAACCGCCGAACTTGACTTCCTTGGTGTATTCGGGACGTCTTAATTCAAACGGGTTGCCGTCCTCAAGCCAGTTGTCGGGCACCTCTACCTGATAACCGTCTCTTATCTCCTGCTTGAACATACCGTAACGATATCTTATACCGCAACCGTATGCAGGATAACCAAGAGTTGAAAGCGAATCGAGAAAACATGCGGCAAGTCGTCCGAGACCGCCGTTACCCAGAGCTGCATCGGGTTCCTGATCTTCCACAACGTCAAGGTTTATACCAAGCTCATCAAGCGCCTCTTTGGCTGCCTTGTAAGCCTTTAAGTTGATCATGTTGTTGCCTAAAGCACGACCCATCAAAAATTCCATCGACATGTAGTAAACGATCTTGGGATCCTGCTCTTCGTATGCTTTCTGGGTATCCATCCAGCAATCTACAATCTGGTCTTTGACCGCATAAGCCACAGCCTGGAATATCTGCTGGTCGGTAGCTTCTTCTATCGTCTTTCTGTAAAGTGTCTTTACGTTATAAAGAACACTCCTCTTAAACAGTTCTTTGTCGAATTCTATTGCATATTTACTCATATCAATCCTCGCATTTCGTATATGCCAAGCGGCTATTTACCCCGAACCTCGGATTTATACACGCTCCACACCGATTGTAACACTTTCCCCATTAACATTCCATTCTTTCATGTTGGAAAGTGTAACTTCTTTTGTCATTTCGTCTGCCAGAACCTTAGTTGCAATGACATCTTTATTCTTTAATGCGATGGAAGCGATCTTTTCGTTACCGTTAAAGGTTACTTTGATATGGTCCATTACTTCAAATCCGGAGTCTTTACGCATAGTCTGTATCTTGGAGATGATCTCGTATACGAAACCTTCTTCGATAAGCTCGGGAGTAAGGTTTGCGTCAAGTACCACCGTAACAACGTTGTCGGCTTCGGTTACGTAGCCTTCTTTCTGTGCGATCGTGATGAGAAGATCTTCTTCTGCCAGTGAAACCTCGGTTCCGTCCACATCAAACTTAAGAGCACCCTCTGCCTTTAAAGTATCCATTGCGGTATTACCGTCAACGCTTGCAAGGTACTTCTGGATGCCGCCAAGCTGCTTGCCGTACTTGGGACCTACGGTTCTTAACTGGGGCTTGAAAGTATATGAAGTGAACTCTCTGACATCGTCGGTAAATTTAACTTCCTTAACGTTAAGCTCGTCTTCGATGATCTCTTTGAAGAATTCGGAGAGCTCGAAAGGAGCCTTTACGTACATTGAAGCGATAGGCTGACGATTCTTAAGGTTCGAAGCGTTTCTTGCCGCACGACCCATAACTACGGTCTTAAGTACGGCATCCATGTTCTTTTCGAGTTCTTTGTCCACGTGTGCATTGTCGCAAACGGGGAAGTCGCAAAGATGTACGCTTATGGGGGCGCTGCTGTCGATGGAGCATACAAGGTTTCTGTAGATATCGTCTGCCATGAAGGGGATCATGGGAGCGGCAGCCTTTGCAACCGTAACAAGTGCGGTGTAAAGAGTCATGTAAGCGTTGATCTTATCCTGCTCCATTCCCTTTGCCCAGAAACGTTCACGTGAACGACGAACGTACCAGTTACTCATATCGTCAACAAACTCGTCAAGGGCACGTCCCGCTTCGGGGATGCGGTAATTCTCAAGATTGGTGTCAACATCCTTGACCATCGTGTTCATCTTGGAAAGGAGCCACTTGTCCATTACGGGAAGTTTGTCGTAATCAAGGGTAAATTTCGAAGCGTCGAAATTGTCAATGTTTGCATAAAGAACAAAGAACGCATAGGTGTTCCAAAGTGTTCCCATGAATTTTCTTTGTCCCTCAAGGACGGTATCGCCTGCAAATCTGTTGGGAAGCCAAGGAGCGGAGTTGGTGTAGAAATACCATCTGATGGCATCTGCGCCGTATTTTGCCAGAGCATCGAAAGGATCTACTGCGTTGCCCTTTGACTTACTCATCTTCTCGCCGTTCTCATCAAGTACAAGACCGAGTACGATTACATTCTCGTAAGGGGACTTGTTGAAAAGAAGCGTTCCTTCAGCCATAAGTGAGTAGAACCATCCTCTCGTCTGGTCTACGGCTTCGGAGATGAACTGTGCGGGGAACTGCTTTTCGAAGAGTTCCTTGTTCTCGAAAGGATAGTGATGCTGTGCAAAAGGCATCGCACCCGAATCGAACCAGCAGTCGATAACTTCCGGTACACGTTTCATGGGTTTGCCACACTTGGGACATGTGCAGGTGATCTCATCGATATAAGGTCTGTGAAGTTCTACTGTCTGTGCTGCGGGATTGCCCGAAAGCTCTTCCAGCTGCTTACGTGAGCCGATTGCTTCCTGATGGCCGCACTCAGCACATTCCCAGATGTTAAGAGGAGTTCCCCAGTAACGGTTTCTTGAGATACCCCAGTCCTGGATGTTCTCAAGCCAGTTACCGAAACGTCCTTCACCGATGGTTGCGGGGATCCAGTTTACGGTCTTGTTGTTTCTTACAAGGTCGTCTCTTACGGCGGTCATCTTGATGAACCAGGACTCTCTTGCATAGTAAAGAAGGGGTGTCGAGCATCTCCAGCAGTGAGGATAGTCGTGCTCTACCTTGGGAGCCGAGAAAAGGATTCCTCTCGCATCGAGTTCTTTTAACACCTCGGGATCGCAGTTTATCGCTCCGTTGTCGATCTCGTGCTTGGTAGGTTTGCAGCGCATGCCCGCAAAAGGTGTCTCGTCTTTCATGACACCGTGCTCATCTACCATCTGTACGAAGGGAGCGTCGTATTTTCTTCCGACTCTGGCATCGTCTTCACCGAAAGCGGGGGCGATATGAACGATACCGGTACCGTCGGACATTGTTACATAGTCGTCACAGTATACAAAGAATGCCTTCTTGTGCTGCTTGTCGGCAGCATCCTTTGCACACTGATATAAAGGCTCGTATTCCTTGTATTCAAGGTCTTTTCCCTTGTATGTTTCAAGCACTTCGTAAGCGGGAGTGCCTTCTTCTCTTTCGATGGAACCAAGAACGCTGTCAAGAAGCGCCTCGGCCATTATATAAGTAAATCCGTCCGCTGCTTTAACACGTGCATAAGTCTCTTCTGGATTTACGCAAAGAGCGATGTTGGAAGCAAGCGTCCAGGGCGTCGTGGTCCATGCAAGGAAATATGCATCTTCACCCACGATCTTGAAACGTACTACTGCGGTACGTTCTTTGAGGGTCTTATAACCCTGAGCAACCTCATGCGATGAAAGCGGGGTACCGCAACGAGGACAATAAGGAACGATCTTAAAGCCTTTGTACAAAAGTCCCTTATCCCAGATCTCCTTTAAAGCCCACCACTCGGACTCGATATAGTCGTCATGATAAGTTACGTAAGGCTCATCCATATCGGCCCAGAAACCTACTGTACCTGAGAAATCTTCCCACATACCTTTATATTTCCAAACAGACTCTTTACACTTCTGAATGAAGGGATCGAGACCGTATTCTTCGATCTGCTCTTTTCCGTCTATGCCGAGAAGTTTTTCAACTTCAAGCTCTACGGGAAGTCCGTGAGTATCCCAGCCTGCTTTTCTGGGAACCATGTAGCCTTTCATGGTGCGGTATCTGGGGATCATATCCTTTATTACACGTGTGAGAACATGGCCGATGTGAGGCTTTCCGTTTGCGGTAGGGGGTCCGTCATAGAAAGTATATGTAGGACAGCCTTCGCGGTTTTCCATGCTCTTTTCAAAGATCTTGTTTTCGTTCCAGAACTTAAGTGTTTCTTTTTCGCGGTCTACGAAATTCAAGTTTGTGGGTACCTGTTTGTACATGTTTTACCTCCTGTTTATTATAGCGTATTGCTTGCAATACGCTCGCGCCGAGCGCGGTTGCGTAAGCAACATTTTCTATACGCGCGAGTGCGGTCTTCGCTTCGCTACGGTCGGTGCATAACAAACGTCCACAGGACGTTTTGCACCCTTGCGGAGCATTTTGCTTTATAGGTTTCCTATAAAGCAAAAAGGACCTGCCCTAAAAAGGACAAGTCCGTAATAAGCTTGCAACCACCTTTTTAAGAGTACTCCCTTTCGGTTCATACGCTTCCCGCATAACGGTGGGACTCCGTCGGCGCCTACTTGATTCAGGCCGAAGCTCGGAAGTGATCTTCCCTTTAAGATTACTCGCATCGGGCTCACACCGTCCCCGATTCGCTTTGCCTTTTATCCGCAAGGTACTGTCTTCGTCATTGCTTTTCGTAATTTATGAGGGTATTATATTGCCGTTATTTCGTTTCGTCAAGATAAAACGACAGTAAATATGCCGTTTGGGGCATATATCTGTCGAAAAGATTATTTATCTCGTATCATCTTTTATGACTGAAATCTATTTTACGTTGTGTATGTGTTTTTCTGATGCTACAATATTTCCAATATATATATACGAGGGCAAAATGAACATCAGCGATATCGGAAAACAGATAGTATTACTTCGAACAGAAAAAGGACTTTCCCAAAAAGACCTCTCTCAAATGATACCCGTATCACAATCAACTCTTTCACGTTGGGAAAACGGAACTATTATTCCACATTTTCATCAAATAGAACGGATATGTGATGTTTTAAACGTTTCTCTCGAACAGTTGATTTCTCAAAACAAAAGTGAATATGAAGAGCTTAGAAAAAGAAACCTTAGACAGAAATGTGCTATTGTTATCTTAACTACTGTATTATTAGTCGGTGTCCTTTTTATTCTATTACCGAGATACGAGATTGTCGGTAATTCAGAAATCTACAGCAGTTCATATGGTGAAATTCTCAGAATATATGTAGAGCCTGTTTTCTTTTTCACTGAAAACAGCGCTGATGTATATTGTCGAAGAATCACTAAACGTTACAATGAAAGAAGTGATTTGACGGCAGTTGAGATTGTGTTTGTAAAAAAGCATTCATCTATTGAAACCGAAGACGACTGGATTATTTCAAACACCTATTTTTTGAAAAAAATGTCTGATTAATTAACAGTCATTCACCATTTATGTTTACTCTTCGGTTGCGTCATATTGCACCTCTTTTCTATATTTATTCCCCATCAAGCTGTCACAACAACTAAGTTTTTTGCACATATGCAAAATCTGCAAATAGAAAAGGCTTATATGCACTTTCTGAAATTGCTTTTATTCTGCCGGATGATAATGTGTAATTATCACATGTGATCAATTTTCTTAAGAAGGGAGGGTAAACATGAACAGGATAATTACGCTGCTGATGATGACCAGCATGATTTCCGGCCTACTACCAATTACGACAACAAAAGCGCCTGTTGAAAAAATAATCTGTCAAGACATCATCCTTACCGATGTGGACGCGATAAGTGTTAGAGTTATTTCTAACCGCATTTATCCAAATTCGTATAAAGTAAAAATCGAAGTCCAATATGCCGCAAATGCGACACCACCAATAACTTTCTACTATACATCGGTAATGAATGGCATAACATATGGCGGAACTTTAGACTTGGAAAGCATTAGACGACGCAATAATGTTACATACGCAGTATACAGCGGATACTTGTATCCGCTCGAATAGGTTATTTCTGTCACAGCAGGCACAGTATTTAAGGAGGATTGGATGTTTAAAAGAAGATTATTATCTATAGTTTTACTTGTAATAATGATTTTTTGTATAACTCCCAGCGAGGAGAGTCATGCCCACACACACTCATTTGTATTATATGAAAGGCATCTTGAAGACGTACGCACGAGACAATGCTTGGAAAGTACTCAATGTACAGTGACCGAATATTACTATTCTAATCGCTATAAATGTACTTCCTGTGAATATGGTTTTACTGTTAATACAGTAGAATCTCATCATTCATATAATCATTAATTATTTTCAGGGGCTCGGATGTGAGTATCTGAGCCCCTGATTAAACTGATTGTAAAGAGGTTCATATGCTTAAAAGAAATGGATTGAAGACAATTTTTATTGCATTGAATATAGCTGTTTTATCGATATCTGTTTCAGGTTGCAAAACAAAGACACCCGGGCAAACTGCATCATCATATGGTTCTTACATATATGAGCAAAAGGAATATTCTTCTGTCACCACTTCCTTAAATATGCGTGATTCTGATTTATCAGCCTTTTTTTCGGCAAATCCGGAGAAATGTATATATCTAAAAAACAGAGAAAACGCTGCCCCTGAACTTGTATCAAAGGATATAAAGACGCGCCAAGAGACGGTTCTTGCCGATAGCAGTGAAGACCTGCATATAATATCTGCCGACATGAATGATACCGGCCTGATAGCTTCTATCACGTATTCATATGATGATCCGGGGTGTGAAAAAGCTCTATTTCTCCATGTCAGTAATGATGAATTTTATACAAAGACAACAATCGACCTGACCGATCATTTTGATGGTGAACAAATATCAACCGTAAAGATAACAGAAAAAGATATCTTTGTTTTTTCAGATAAAAAATTTCTAAAAATGGATTTTTCCGGAAATCTTCTTGGCAGATACATATATAAAAGTGATGAAGACAGACTGCGATATGTCGTAAAAGGCGACGACATCATTATGTATAGCGAAAACCGGATAAAAATAATCGACCGTGATTCTTTTGCCGAAAAATCTTCTTTTTCTATAAGTGAAAAAAGGATTTGGGCAGGCGGCGAAAAAAATCTATATTATTACACCGGTGATGGTTTGGTAATGGTTGATCCCGGACCCGACCCGGACAGATTTGTTTTTTCTTTTTCAGATACAGGTATTGATCGATCTTCCGTCGTCTATTTCAGAGATTATGACGCAGACCGGTTCCTGTTCATAATAACCACGGATGAGGGATTAGAGCTTGTGAATGTGTCCACAGATAAGGAAGCGCAGAACCAAACAGCGGATGATCCCCGAATCGACCTCACTTTGATATGTGTAAACAGATCAATGTTTCAAGGAACAGTAAATAAGTTCAACAATACCTATTCAGATTACAATGTCAATATTTTACCCGAGATAAAGCTTGAACGATACGCGATCGAATCGCTCGATCAGAACTATGATCTCCTGGAAATTCCCGGCATGTCGTTTTATGAAGACATGATTAGATCCGGATATCTCCATGAAATTGACGAATATCTGGACAACAGTACAACCATAAACAAAAGTGATTTTTTCTCCCGCATATATGAAGATCTGAGTGTTAACGGCAATATATATGCCATTCCGCGTCAGATGTATCTGACAGACCTTTGGGGACCGGAAGATGTCTTTGTAGATTTGCAAAATTGGGATATACATGAATTTTTAAATTTTATGAAAATGTATCCGGATGCTTTATCAGAAAGCAATTATCCTGATATTGCCGACATAAAATCCCGAATACTGTATGTCGCTTTATTGGGAACGGTTGATGACCTGATAGTTTCCGATAAAACCATAGACACCGAATCTCTCGCGTTCATTTTAGAAGAGATCAATTGCCTTGATATAAAAGAAAATTCCATGAAGATGGAAGAAAGACTTCGAAACGGTGATGTTGTTTTATTAAAATCGGATATTCATTCAGCCGATGAACTGGCGGATGAACAATCAAAATATGAAAGAAAGCTTGTTCCGTTAGGATTCCCATCACTAAAAAAAGAAAATTCAGGTGGACTTATAGAGTATTTTAATATGATCGGCATATCATCCGGGTCAAATGATCCTATCGGAGCATGGTCTTTTCTGGAGTTCTATCTTAATCAGAATTTTTCACAGAAAAGCAAGGACGTTCCTACACGTATCGGTGATTATGATATCAGGATGTCCCGGAGCACTTTTGATGAAGAGATTATACTTAACGGTATACGATATTATCCCGTTTCGCAAAGCGAAATCGACAAAATAACAAAAGCCTACGAAAATGCTAAAAAGTATACCGCTTTAAACCGAAATATCATTGCCGTGATCGATGAGGAAACAGCATATTATTTCAGAAATGAAAAAGAACTGGATGAGACCATTGAGATTATAGAGTCAAGAGTCAATATAATGTTGAATGAATCACAGTGAACGTATCTTTCCACATAACAACGGGGGCAACGCATCGCCCCCGCTTTTTGACTGATATATTTATTTCTGTTCTTTTAACAGGTCTCTTATCTCGGTAAGAAGTTCTTCGGATGTAGGCTTCTTCTCTTCGGGCTTTTCCTCTTCCTTCTTGGCGAGCTTATCTTTCATCTTGTTGATGGCTTTGATGAAGAAGAAAATGCATATGGCAATAAGCAGAAAATCAATGATGTTCTGGATGAACGCACCGTAAAGTATCGCGCCTTCTTCTTTGATAACTTCGCCGCCTTCGATAACCGCGGGACTTAACACGATCTTCTTGGTCGAAAAATCGGCACCGTCTGTAAGTAATCCCAAGGTGAATAGAAAAGGAACCCGTCTAAAAAGGACGAGTTCCTGAAAATGCTCGCTATACCACCTTTTTAGAAGTACTCCCTTTCGGTTCATACGCCTCCCTATTAACGGTGGGACTCCGTCGGCGCCTACTTGATTCAGGCCGAAGTTCGGAAGTGATCTTCCCTTTAAGACTACTCGCATCGGGCTTACACCGTCCCCGATTCGCTTTGCCTTTCCTCTTTAAGGTACTGTCTTCGTCGTCGCTTTTAATGGATCACTTTTATTAATATGTACGGAGCATTTCTGTTCCGATAACGTATTATATTGCGCAATTCTTTATTCAGTCAATGGTCAAAAGCTTAAATCGCTCTGTTTTACGCCAAATTTTACGTATCAAACAAAACTCCGGCAGTTTTCACTGTCGGAGTTTGGTGTTTATGCTTAATCGTCGATCACGTTTAAGGTTACATTAAGATTCTTAAATATCTCTGCCGCTCTTTTGAATCCCGCGAGACCGTCGGGTTCATTCTTAAGAGCTTCAAAGCAATCCGCATATGCCTTTGACATTGTATTTACAGCATTTATACGAAGGACATATCTCTTGCCTTCATGCCAAAAGTAGCAGTTCTTAGCCACTCTGTTATCTGCGAAGAGATCTCTTAAAAGATCGGGTGTAAGGCAGATGTTGTCGTCAAATTCGATAGCGATCTCGTTTGCATTCGGGTCTGCCTTAAGCGCTGCAGCTATGAGTGCGGCTACATTTACATCTGCGATGCAGGAACGCTCCGTGTATACGGGCGGCTGCTCATTCCCCGGAGTTTCTTTATCTGTCTCATCATCTGTTGTTTCAGGCTCTTTAACTTCGTTGGGATCGGGTACAGTGCCGCGAACGGTAACACCGTTGACCGAATTGGCCTTTATCTCTTCAAGTGTGGTTCCTGCCGCAAAAGTAGTGACACTTCCCGTCGTATAAAGGCCGGATATATTGAGTCCCGTATCGGTTCCTTTATGATCCTGCGCTCCACCTTCTCCGATTGCTGCGCCTTCACAATAATTGTAAGTGATCAAAGTAGTAGAACTACCACCGGCCGCATACACTGTTGCATCTTTACTTATCGTTATGACAGATCCGTTCGAATTCGTGTGGCCACCTATTCCTGCTCCGCCCCCTTCACTGAAAGCTGTTACAGTACCGCCGTTTATTGTTACCACAGCGCCATCAAATCTACCGGAACCGATGATACCGGAACCGCCGATACCGGCTCCGCCGTTGCCACCTATTGCAGTTATTGTACCGTCGTTTATCGTAATATTTCCGAATCCAAAATATCCTCCGCCTATTCCTGCTCCGTTCTCTCCTCCGGTGGCGGTTATAGTGCCGCCGTTTATCGTCACATTTGCGGGTTGAAAAAGTGCTCCGCCTATTCCTGCTGCACCTTTTCCTCCGATTGCGTTTATCGTTCCTCCGTCTATTACAATAGCCATATCGCCTCCGATTCCGGGATATATTTCTCCACCCTCTGCAAAAAGGCTTCCCGAAGTTTCGTTATCATCTTTAATTGTAAGTGTACCGCCATCTTTTTTTAGAAGTCCGGCACGTTGCGAGGAAGATTTGAGGCTGTTTGTTCCATCTAGTTCTATGATCACATTTCCGTTTCCTGTAATAGATAGCGCTGCTCTATAATCATTTTCATCTGTGATTTCTGAGGTATCCATACTTAGATTGCGCAGTATTACAATTTTGTCAGTACCGGGAACAGTTTTTAGTTCAACACTTCCGTTGAGAGTGTTGGTGCCCGTTAAAATAAGGTCTTCCGTTTCACCGGCAAGATCAATCGATAACTGACCTATCTGCGAAGACACATCTATCTCTCTTGCAAAAGTAGACAGTGGGAGACACACAAACATAAGCGCTCCCATCGCCGTAGAACATACTCGTTTTAAAACTTTTTTCTTCATACCTTTTTCTCCCTTGAAAAATTGATGTTTTGTAAATTACCCTTTCATATAAATAGATACGAGATTTGCCGGATTTCCCCCCTTACAAAAAGAAGATTGTTAAACTTAAACAAATGGGAGGGACACAATTTGTGCAATTTTAACATCTAAAT
>JAEEGI010004985.1_pt1 | contig 30762 bp, 40 predicted proteins | sample 8958751 | NCBI WGS metagenome assembly JAEEGI01 (sample SAMN16246545, study PRJNA631951) | gut metagenome | biome: gut microbiome; feature: rumen; material: KS-attached | host: Bos | place: Iran: Karaj | collected 2018-10 | reverse complement strand
AGCCCGTCCAGCCTCTCGGAGTCCGACAGGTCCACCTCGAACCTCCTCTTGATCACGGCCGCCTTCCCGTACTTCTTGGACAGCTCCTGCAGGTCGGAGGAGAACCCGGGAGGGCAGGACCAGCTGCGGCCGTAGGTCCCGCAGACGTTCTCCTTGCAGAGGTTCCTGCATTTGATCAGAGCTTCCTCGCTGTATTCTGGAAAATCCCATTCCTCCAATTCGAATTCCGAAGGCAGAACGGACGCCGCTATCTCCTTCCAGTCCCTCATGCCTTTTGAATCCTGGTTTACGCTTTATAAGGTTTTGTCGAATTGTTTTTTATTTGACTTCTGGTACACCGTCCCATGGCAGAGGCAACGCCCGAGAAGAAGATCGCCGCCGCGATGAAGGCGATGGACGAAGGGGATTTCAAGAAGGCTCACACCGCGTTCAAGAAGCTGACGGCCGAGTTCCCCGACAACGCCGAGGTCTGGTACTGCAAGGCCGAGAGCGGCAACTTCGCCTCCGGGATGGCCGGGGCCAAGATCTCGGTCGAGGAGATAGCCGAGGCGTACAACAAGGCCATCGAGCTCGACCCCTCCCGCGTGGATTATTACCAGTCGTACGGGCAGTTCTGCATCTCCGTCAACAAGTTCGACGAGGCGGAGAAGGCGTACTGCGAGGCCGCGGAGATCGACGAGTCCATGTCCGCGTCGCTGTACAGCGAGTTCGCCATCGAGTACTACAACACCGCCATGGCCGCCTACGGGGAGATCATGGAGGACCCGAAGGCCCGCGCCCCGTTCGGCAAGAAGGCCCTCAGCTACATGCTCAAGGCGCTGGACATGTCCGCGGAAGAGGCCAAGTCCCTTCTCTGACTCTTAAACTTGCAATCCCGGCGGGAACGCCGGAATCACTCTTTTTTTTGAACGCGTCCAAGAATCTGTAATTGATGGAAAAGATGGTAGCGAGGGGTCGATTTGAACGACCGGTCTCCGGGTTATGAGCCCGACGGGATATCCTGGCTACCCCACCTCGCTATAAAGCACCCTAAGTTGGAATTATATTTATAGTTAATCCCAGAGGGCCACAAGCCTGCGGCCATCTGGGTTTGGAATCAGAAGAACTTCTTCAGGAACATGAGGTCGTCGATCTTCCCCTTGACCCTGATCTTCTTGAGCACGTAGGCCTTCATCGGCCTGAGGGTCCCGTTCATGAGCCCGCGGAAGCTCTCGGGAGTGGTGGTCACGTACAGGTCCGCGGAGTCGAGGAGCTCCTTCTTGAACTCCGAGACGTGGGCGTCCTCGACCTTGATGTAGTATTTCTCCTCGCCGAGGTCCAGGTTGACAGACTTCTTGACGGACATGATCTCCTTCTTGAACTCGGGGTCGCTCTCCACTTTCCTGTGGAATTTGTCAATCATGGCCTGTATCTCTTGTTCCATGGTCATCTTGGTCACCAGTCGCTTATCTTTCTGACGGCTCTCATCGACAGCATGGCCCTGACGGGTTCCCAGGAGCACCGCACGTGCGGAGGCGCCTTCCCGTTCTCCTTTATCCAGTCTCCGATGAACTCCATCGTGTAATGGTCGCTGGGGTAGCCGCTTCCCACATCGGTCCCGAACTCCGCGCGGATGTCTTCCATCATCCTGTCGCGGGTCACTTTGGCTACAATGGACGCGGCCGATACCACGGGGTATGTGTCATCCGCTTTATGCTTTGCTGTAACGTTGGTTTCAGGCGGAAGCATCGTCCGGAAGCGGGCGGAGAACCCCGCCTCGTTCACGTCGGGGCAGTCCGCGATGACTTTTTCCGTCGGATATCTGGTGACGGCCGACTTGAACATGTCCATCTCTATCTCGTTGAGCGTCATGGTCTTCCGGAGGCGGTCTATGTCCTCCGCGGATACGATCTCCACGGACCATCCCGGGACGGAGGACGTGATCTCGCCGTACATGGCCTCGCGCCTCCTCGGCGTGAGCTTCTTCGAGTCCTTGACGCCGATCTCCAGGAGGACGTCGTCGGATTCCGTGAAGACCGCTCCCACCACCAGAGGGCCCATCACCGAGCCTCTCCCGGCCTCGTCCACTCCGCAGTACATGGGTCGGCGTAGGGGCGGCACGTAGAATACGGTTGCGTTTGGAATAGAACCGTGTTTCATCGGAAACCGCCCTGGACAATCTTTTATTACCAACTTATGTTACAGAGCGCCATATGGCATTGAAATGCGACCTTCAGTACGGCAGCGGGGAATTCGGGTTCAAGCTCACCCGCGTCGGCGTCAGAGGCGTCCACAAGCCCGTGGTCGTCAAGAGGGAGGGCATAAACGGAGCCCTCAACAACGCCCTCAACTGCTCCATAGACATCTTCGTCGACCTTCCCGCCAGCCAGAAGGGGTCGCACATGTCCAGGAACGTCGAGGTCCTGAACGAGGTCGTGGGGGAGAGCGTCAAGGAGCCCATAACCGGGCTCGAGGACATGGCGGCCGACATTTGCAGGAAGCTTCTCGTCCGCCACGAGTACGCCCTCACCGCCGACGTCTTGATCACCGCTGAGTACTTCCGCGCCGGCAAGACCCCTCTCGGAAAGCCGACCTTCGAGTCCTACGAGCTCATGGCCGGCGGACACATCGAGAGGGACGGCGCCCTCCTCAAGAAGATCGGCGTGGAGGTCATTGGCATGACCGCATGCCCCTGCGGGCAGCAGACCGTCACCGAGATGCTAGGATACGACACGGACCTGCCTGTCATGACCCACAACCAGAGGAACGTCTGCTCCGTCGTCCTGGAGGTCCCCGAGGACGTCTCCGTGGAGGCCGACGACCTCATCGACCTGGTGGAGGCCTCATTCTCCTCACCGACGTTCGAGCTCCTCAAGAGGCCCGACGAGGGACAGGTCATAATCAACGCCCATCGCAACACGAAGTTCGTCGAGGACGTCGTCAGAAGCGTGCTGGACAATCTCGTGGAGAGGTTCAAGGACCTTCCCGATGAGGTCTACGTCGACGTCATGAGCGAGTCCGAGGAGTCCATCCACAAGCACAACGCGTTCGCCGAGCGCGAGGCCACCATGGGCGAGCTCCGCGCGGAAATAGAATGATGGGGGGAGACCCCCCTTTCAATCCTTGAATTTCTCAAGCTTGACGTCCATCACGGACATGTCGTCCACGTAGACGTCCTCCGGACATTCGAGGTCGTCCAGGCATCCCACCCAGTACACGACCAGCCCCGGCCCGAAGAGCTGGGTGTAAGGCACCAGCTGCTTCCTGGAGTTGAACCTGAACTCCACGTTGTCGCCGAAGGACGCCTTGCTCTCGACCCAGCAGATCTTCTTGCCCTTGTAGATGACGGGCTCGTCCAGAAGGCAGTCGGGGGTCTTCACGGTCTCCTCCCCGCGGAGGTCGTTCTCCGTGCGGTATCCGACGCCCTGGCCGTCCAGCCACTCGTGCAGCAGCCCCTCGCCCCAGAGCCCTCTCTCCTTCTGGCGGAGGCTGGCGTCGGGGGAGTACACAATGTCGTTCCTGACGGCCTCGCGGAGCTCCGCCGCGGCCTCGGGGCTCTCCAGGAGGTCGGGGTCCTTGACGTAGCCCCAGAACTCCTTCTTGGACGCCCCGTCCTCCAGGAAGATGAACATCGCGACGAGGATGGGAGGGAAGCGGTACTTCTCGGACAGCCCCATGATGGAGGTCCCCTTCGTCCAGTCCTTGAGCATCCTCTTGGAGTTCTGCTTGACGCGGTAGAAGTTCTTCTTGACCTCCCTGCTGGTCTTCTGGGTGAAGAGGGTGTCAAGAAGCCTCTCGTCGTATCTGTCCGAGAGCCTTCCGACGTCCTTCGCCGTCCTGAGGCTGTTGTAGAGGTCCTTGTACTCGTCGTAGTCCACGTGATCACTGGCCCAGCTTGTTGCAGAGGTCCCAGACGGCGGACACGACCGGGTCCACGACCATGGACGTGGGCGGGCAGTACGCGTTCTCCGCGCGGGCCATGAAGTCGTCCGCGGTCCATCCGGACACGATCGCGGAGGTGAGCCAGTCGATGCGCCCGGTGGCCTCCTCCCCGGCTATGATCTGCGCCCCGACGATCCTGCGGGTGTACCTGTCGCCGAGGACCTTCACGCGGAGCATCTTCCCGCCGGGATAGTACCTGGCGCGGGTGGATCCTTCGGATATTCCTTCCGCGACGCGGATGCCGTACCAGGACGCCAGCCCCGAGGAGAGTCCGGTCCCGGCGATCTGGAGGCCGCCGATGACGCTGACCCACGGGCTGGCGACGGGTCCGAAGACCTTCGGGGGCAGTCCTGCGGCGTTGCTGCCGGCGACGTAGGCCTGCTTCACCGCGGTGGACCCGAGCTGGCTCATGGTGGCCCCGGGCATGACCGCGGACTCGCATTGGACGAGGTCTCCCGCGACGTACACGTCGGGGACCAGGCGGCCCCTCCTGTAGGGCTGCATCGTGGGCGACGCTATGAGCGCCCCGAGCTGGCCGACGTCCAGGCCCATGGCCTTGGGGATGTCGAGGTTGGCCCTGACCCCGGTGGCGAATATCATGAGGTCGCACGGGTACTCGTTCCCGGCGGCGGTGACGCTGGACACCTTCCCGTTTCCGTTCACGGACTGGATCGGGGCCTTCATGACGAACTTGACGCCCATTTCCTCCAGATCCCTCTGGACGATCCCTGCCATGTCGCCGTCCGCTATGCGCGGGATGACCTGGTCCATCATCTCTATGACGGTCACGTCCTTGCCCATGTTCCTGAACGACACGGCGAGCTCCAGGCCGATGACGCCGGCTCCGCCTATGACCACTTTGGACGCATCCTTGGCGGCCGCCTGTATGTTCTTCCCGTTCCTGACGGTCCTGACGACGAAGACGTTGCCGAGGTCTGCCCCGGGTATCGGGGGGATGAAGACCTTTCCGCCGGTGGCGAGCACTAGCGAATCGTAGGGATGCGTCTTTCCGGCCGCGGAGACGGTCTTCGCGGAGTCGTCGACGGAATCGACCTTGGTCTTGGTGTATACTTTGATCCCGCGCTCCTTCTCGTAGAATTCGGGAGTGTGCATGACGATGCCGTCCCAGCCTATCCTCCCCTCGATCCCCCACGGGATCGCGCACGGCGAGTATGCGACGTCCTCGTCCTCGGTGAAAACGGTGACCTCCGCTGAGGGGTCCCCCTCCTTGGCGGCGGACGCGGCGGACATGCCGGCGGCGCCCGAGCCTATGACGATGATTCTTCTAGCCATTCGGTATACCGTGCGATTGTATAAAGGAGGTTTTTAAATATCTTGCTCATGGCGTCCGCGCGGTCCCGGAACGCGCGCGGGACGGGTGACAAAACGTTATATCCGTATGCTGAAATGAGCATCCAGGTGAGTCTTGTGAAGGAGAGGAGGTCCCCGTCGGAGCTCGAGGCGCTCTGGAAGGAGGACGACATGGCGGACGGCGGGAAGGTCCGCGCGATGGTCGTCATCATGCGCACCAGCGGGTGCTGCTGGGTCAGAAGCGGCGGATGCACAATGTGCGGGTATAGGGAGGCGTCCCTCCGCGAGGTCACGGAGGAGGACCTGCTGAAGCAGCTGGACCAGGCGCTCTCCAAGTACAAGGGCGAGCCGTTCGTGAAGATATACACCTCCGGCAGCTTCCTGGACGACGCCGAGGTGCCCCCGTCGGTGAGGGCCAGATTCTACGAGGCCTTCTCGGGATGCAGGCGCCTCCTGTTCGAGAGCCGCCCCGAGTTCATCAACGACGCCACGGTCGCCGAGATGCCTCCGAACGTCACCGTGGCCCTGGGCCTGGAGTCCTCCGACCCGAAGGTCCTGGAGTCCTCCGTCCGCAAGGGGTTCACCCCGGACGACATACGCAGGGCCGGCCTTCTGCTGAAGTCCCGTGGCTTGGGTGTCAGGACGTATCTCCTGCTGAAGCCGCCGTTCATGACGGAGTCCATGGCGATCCGCGACGCCGTAGCCTCGGCGAGGTTCGCCGACGAGTTCTCCGACGAGATATCCGTGAACCCCCTGAACGTCCAGAGGGGCACCTACGTGGAGCGCCTCTGGAGGAGGGGGGAGTTCAGGCCCCCGTGGATATGGTCCCTCATCGAGGTCTTCAAGACGCTCTCGGGGACGGTCCGCGCCAGGCTCATGTCGTCGCCGTCCGGGGGCGGGGCCCAGAGGGGCGTCCACAACTGCGGGGAATGCGACAAGGCGGCCCTCGACGCGGTGGAGCGCTTCAGCTTCTCCCAGGATCCCGCCGACCTGTCCGTCACATGCGGATGCCAGGCCAAGTGGAAGGCCTACATGGAGAGCGAGGTCGCCCTAGGCACCCCTGCTGACCTCGACCGCGACTTCGAAAACGAATTGATTCTCAGGACGTGATTGAAGATGACCGATTTCGACATCAAGAAAGGCTGGTTCAAGAACATCGAAGGCGACGGGCTGAAGAACATGATGGAGCAGGTCTTCGGCAACGTCAGGGAGGAGGACGGCGCGTTCGTCTCCTCGTACGGCATAATGGAGAGGATCGAGGCCAGGGTGGTCTCCAAGACCGTCCTCGACATAGTCACCGTCAACAAGGACGTGGACCCCTCGACGGTCCCGGACGAGCAGGTCCTCGACAGCAAGAGGAAGCTCAACGAGTTCGCGGAGAAGGCCACCGGATTCGACGCCAAGGCCCGCATGAAGAGGGCCCAGAAGAAGGCGAAGGAAGGCACCCTCTGATCCCGGCCCGGGCATCGCCCCGAGCCTTTCTTTTCTTTATATTACGCGTGCGTTCAAAACCCAGCGTAACTTTAAATACCACTTGTATATAGCACGGTTCGGATTGGACCAAATAGTGTCCGACCAGACGCATCGGGCAATGCACCTGCATCCCATATCCCGCCGTCTCCCCCAGGGGATTTTGACGGCACCATAGGCGTCACGGTCGGAGCATTAAGACGTTCGTCTGATAAAGCGCGAGGTTAGCGAAGACACCCTCGCAGGTATGTGTCAAATATGCCACAAAGAAGACGTCCTAAGAGAGGATCTAGGGCATACGGCCCTAGGAAGAGAGCACAGTCGCAGACGCCTAGGCTCGACTCGTGGCCCGAGATCAGCGGAAGCCCTAAGATCCAGGGCTTCGCGGGCTACAAAGCGGGCATGACCCACGCGTTCGTCGTCGACTCGCGCCCTAAGAGCACGACCTCCGGAATGGAGATCCAGGTTCCGGTCACCGTCATCGAGGTCCCCCCGATGAAGATCGCCGCCGTCAGGTTCTACGAGAGCAGCGTCCTCGGCCTCAAGACCGCCGGGGAGGTGTGGGCCAAGGAGCTCGACTCCATACTCGGCAAGCGCCTCTGCGTTCCCAAGGGACACGACGAGTCGACCTTCGCCAGGTACGACGGCCTCGACATCGAGGATGTCCGCGTTCTCGCCTACACCCAGCCCAAGATGGTCTCGGGAGTCCCCAAGAAGGTCCCCGACCTCATGGAGCTCAGGATCGGCGGCGGAACCATCGACGAGAGGGTCGCATACGCGAAGAGCATCCTCGGCACCGAGGTGCCTTTCGACAGCTTCATCGCCGAAGGCGCCTACACCGACGTGATCGCCGTGACCAAGGGAAAGGGATTCCAGGGAGTCACCAAGCGCTGGGGTGTCAAGCTCCTGTCCCACAGGAACAGCAAGCACCGCCGCGGAATCGGAAACCTCGGACCCAAGAGACCCGGATACGTGAGATCCACCGTCCCCGGATCCGGTCAGATGGGATACCACCAGAGGACCGAGTTCAACAAGAAAGTCATGAAGGTCGGAACCGACGGCTCGGAGGTCACCCCCAGGGGAGGCTTCGTCAACTACGGCGAGGTCAGGAACACCTACGTCCTCGTCCACGGATCGGTTCCCGGACCCACCAAGAGGCTGATCAGGTTCAGAGACGCCACCAGGGTCCCTAAGAAGGCCAGCACCGAGGCGGTCGACGTCACCTACGTCTCCACCGACTCCAAGCAGGGGGCATGAGTAAATGGCAACCACTAACGTCTATTCAGTCAGCGGCGCAGTCGCGGGGACCGTCGAGGTTCCCGAGGTATTCGCGACCCCCTACAGGCCCGACGTGATCAAGAAGGCGGTCCTGGCGGCGGCGGCGAACAAGAGGCAGCCCTACGGACCCGCCGAAGGGGCCGGAATGAGGCACTCCGTCAGCACCTGGGGAAAGGGACGCGGAGTCGCGCGCGTCCAGAGGGTCCACGACGGCAGGAAGGCCACCGAGTCTCCCAACAACGTCTCCGGAAGGAGGGCGCACCCGCCTGTCCCCGAGAGGATCTGGACCCAGAAGGTCAACAAGAAGGAGCTCAGGCTCGCCCGCAAGTCCGCCATCGCGGCCACCGGCTGCGCGGACTGCGTCAAGGCCCGCGGCCACAAGTTCGACGACGCGGTCACGTTCCCCATAGTCGTCGAGGACGACATGAACGAGATCAAGTCGACCTCCCAGGTCATCGCGCTGTTCGAGAAGATCGGCATCGGATACGACCTGGACCGCGCCAAGTACGGCCGCAAGATCCGCGCCGGAAGGGGAAAGATGAGGAACAGGAAGTACCGCACCCCCGTCTCCGTGCTCGTCGTCGTCGACAACGAGGACAGGACCGCCCCCATCTTCAGGAGCGTCTCCAACATCCCCGGAGTCACCATCGAGGAGGTCAAGACCCTCAACGCCAGCATCCTGGCTCCCGGAGGGGACGCGGGAAGGCTCACCGTGTACACCAAGTCAGCCCTCGACACCATCAGGGGGTGGAGCGAATGAAGCAGAGCGACGTGCTCATCAGCCCTTACTACACTGAGAAGGCGATGAACCACAAGGACGCGAACAAGATCGAGTTCATCGTCCACAGGAACGCCGACAAGCCCGCCATCAAGGCCGCCGTCGAGGCCCGCTTCGAGGTCAAGGTCGAGAAGGTCTGGGTCAGGATCCAGAAGGACGGAAAGCATGCGATCATCAAACTCGCCGACGGGTACTCCGCCGAAGAGGTGGGCTCCAGAGTCGGAGTCATGTACTGAGGTGAGCGAACATGGGAAAGAGATTAATCACACAGAGGAGGGGCCGCGGAACCTCGTTGTACCGCTCGCCCAGCCACAGGCACGTGGACGACGTCAGGCTCCCCGCCATGTCCGAGGGGACCGCCGTCATAAAGGACCTCATACAGGCTCCCGGAAGGACCTGCCCCCTCGCGGTCATCGACCTCGGCGGCAGGACCGACTACCAGCTCGCCGTCGAGGGGACCAAGGTCGGACAGACCATCCTCATCGGCGGAAACGTCGTCGCACCCGGGAACATCACCGTGCTCTCCAAGATCCCCGAGGGAACCCTCGTCAACAACGTCGAGGCCAGGCCCGGGGACGGAGGAAAGTTCGTCAAGACCGCCGGATCCTCCGGAACCGTCGTCTCCAGGGGAGACAAGGTCATGGTCCTGATGCCCTCCGGAGTCATCAAGGAGTTCAGCCCCGACTGCCGCGCCGCGATCGGCGTCGTAGCAGGAGGAGGAAGGGGGGACAAGCCCATGGCGAAAGCCGGGAAGAACGTCCACACCCTCAGGTCCAGATCCACCGCGCCCTTCAAGACCAAGGGAGTCGCGATGAACCCTGTGGACCACCCGCACGGAGGAGGCAGCCATGCCCACGTCGGAGGACCGAACTGTCAGAAGAGGACCGCATCGACCGGTCAGAAGGTAGGATTCCTGCCTCCTAAGAAGAAAGTTAAGAAGTGATCTCAATGGCAAAGAAGATTATTGCAGGATCCGCGAAAGCTTCCAGGAGGAAGTCCAGGAAGAAGGCGTCGGCGATCCAGGCGAGGAGGAAGAAGGAGTTCCTCTACCGCGGGATCAACATGGAAGGCCTGCTGGAGCTGCCTTTCGACGAGGTGCTCGGACTCCTCCCCTCCAGGGCAAGGAGGACCTACCTCCGCGGTCTCAACTACGAGCAGCAGCTGCTGTTCGACAAGCTCACCGCGGCGGAGGCCGGACAGGTGGTCAGGACCCACCGCAGGGACCTCCCCATCGTCCCCCAGTTCGTCGGAAAGACCGTCAGCATCTACAACGGCAAAGAGTTCAAAGACGTGGAGATCAAGCCCGAGATGATCGGCTGCTTCCTCGGAGAGTTCGTGCTCACCAGGAAGGCGCCTCAGCACTCCGGACCCGGAGTCGGTGCTACCAGATCCTCGAAGTTCATGCCGCTTAAGTGAGGTGGAAGCATGGTTTCAGGATACACAGCAGTAGCAGACCCGGACACGACCGCCAAGGCCCTCGGGAAGGAGATGCCCATCTCCCCCAAGTTCGCCCGCGAGGTCGTCGGGATGATCCGCGGAATGAAGGTCGAGACCGCGCGCCAGGCCCTCGAGGACGTCATGGCCAAGAAGAGGCCCGTCCCCCTCAAGAGGTACAACAAGCGCGTCTCCCACAAGGCCGGCGTCGGACCCGGAAGGTACCCCGTGAAGGCGGCTACCTACATCCTCGGAGTCCTCAACAGCGCGGCCTCCAACGCCGAGTTCAAGGGACTCGACGTGTCGAACATGGCGATCTCCACGATCTCCGTCTCCAGGGGACGCACCATCCCCGGGCACATGCCCAGGGCCCACGGCCGCGCCACCCCTTGGAACCAGGAGACCGTGAATCTCGAGATCATAATCCAGGAGGTAGAGTGAACATGGCATCAGAGAGAAAATTCGTCGCCGAGAACGTCCGCAGAGTCCTCCTCAAGGAGTACCTGATGAAAGAGGTCAGCCGTGCCGGATTCGGAGGCCTGGACGTCCAGAGGACCCCCATGGGGACCCGCGTCCTGCTCACCACCGAGAGGCCCGGGCTCGTGATCGGAAGGCGCGGCCAGACGATCAAGAACCTGACCACCGTCATCGAGGAGCGCTTCGGATTCGAGAACCCCCAGATCGAGGTCCAGGAAGTCAAGAACGCCAGCCTCAACGCGCAGATAATGGCAGAGAAGCTCGCCTTCTCCCTCGAGAGGGGATGGCACTTCCGCAGGGCCGGGCACTCCACCGTCCGCAGGATCATGGACGCCGGAGCCCGCGGCTGCCACATCATCGTCGCCGGCAAGCTGACCGGACAGAGGCACAGGACCGAGAAGTTCAAGGAGGGCTACATAAAGTTCTGCGGAGAGCCCAAGGCGATGTTCATCGACCACGGGTACGCGATCGCCAAGCTCAAGATGGGCGTCATAGGCGTCACCGTCGAGATCATGGACAAGGACGCGAAGCTCCCCGCCGACATCAACGTGCTGAACAAGACCGAGGCCGCCGCCGTGCTGCCCGACCTGTTCGCAGCCCCCGCCGAGGCCCCCGCAGAGGAGCCTGCGCCCCAGGAGGTGCAGTGATGGCCTCGCTGAAGACCGCGGACATCAGGAACATGAGCGCCGAGGAGCGCAACCAGAAGCTCAAGGAGCTTCGTGACGAGCTCATGCACGAGAGGGGAGTCTCCGCTTCCGGAGGAGCCCCCTCCAGCCCCGGCGCCATCCGCGCCCTCAGGCTGAACATCGCCCGCATACTGACCGTCCAGAAGGAGGAGGAAGAGATCTGATGGCTGAGATCTGCCCGGTATGTGGATTGCCTAAGGAGCTGTGCATGTGCGAGGAGATCGCACGCGAGCAGCAGACCGTGAGGATTTCGATTGACAGCCGCAGGTACGGCAAGACCGTAACCGTGATCGACGGCATCGATGAGAACGACATCGACATCGGCGATCTCGCCAAGCAGTTGAAAAACAGGTGCGCCGCCGGCGGAACTTGCAAAGACGGCCGCATCGAGCTCCAGGGGGACCACAAGAAGAAAGTGAAGTCCGTACTGGAGGAAATGGGATTCCGTACAGAGGTAAGATGAAAGACTCTAACTTCGTCAGGACTGAACTCATCGGACTGGACGTGGAAGTGCTGTCTGCGCCGTTCTCGGGGATATCCGGGAAGGTGGTCGACGAGACGAAGCGTACGTTCACCATCGAATCGGATGGAACTGAAAGAATGGTACCCAAACCAGGAAATGTGTTCAGATTCGCATATGAAGGCAGAACCATAGACATCATCGGATCAGAGATAATGCACCGACCAGAGGACAGAATCAAGAAGGTTAGGTGAATATAATGGCAGCAGAAATCAAAGACATCGGATTCGACGTCGCTCCCCCCTCCATGGAGTGCAACGACCCCAACTGCCCGTTCCACGGCAGCCTGTCGGTCAGGGGACAGACGATCGACGGGGTAGTCGCCACCGTCAAGATGAACAAGACGGTCGTAGTCGAGCGCAACTACCTCAGGTTTGTGAAGAAGTACGAGAGATACGAGAAAAGGAGCAGCAGGTACGCCGCCCACGCCCCCGCATGCCTCGGCCTCAAGGCCGGCGACAGGGTCACCATCGCGGAGTGCCGCCCCATCTCCAAGACCGTCTCTTTCGTGGTCATCGAGAAGAAGGAGTGATCTGGATGAAGGGAATAGCCGGAAACCAGACCAGAGGCCTTCAGAACGGCTCCCGCCTGGACGTCATCGACAACACCGGGGCCAAGGTCATCGAGATCATAACCGTCCCCGGATACCACGGGGTCGCCAGGAGGGTTCCCAGCGCGGGAGTCGGAGACCTGGTGATCGCCACCGTGAAGAAGGGGACCCCCCAGATGAGGAGGCAGATCGTCTTCGCGGTCATCGTCCGCCAGAGGCGCCCCACCAGGAGGCCCGACGGGACTATCGTCTTCTTCGAGGACAACGCAGCGGTCATCACCACCGAGACCGGTGAGACCAAGGGAACCGACATCAAAGGACCCGTCGCCAGGGAGGCGGCGGAGAGATGGCCTCGCATATCCGCGACCGCCAACACTATAATCTGAGGTGCGAGGCATGGTTAGCAGCAAAGCAAGGGTTCAGAGGAAGAATCAGGCGAACGCTCCGACTCACGTGAAGAGGAAGATGCTCTCCGCCCACCTCAGCGACGACCTCCGCAAGAAATACGGGGTCCGCTCCGCCAGGGTGTGCAAGGGAGACACCGTCATCGTCGTGCGCGGAAACAGCGACATCAGGAACGTCGAGGGCAAGGTCGTGTCCGTCTACACCAAGACCGGACGCGTCGCTATCGAAGGCATCACCATCAAGCAGGCCGACGGTACCGACACCGAGCGCCCCATCCACGCGTCCAACCTGACCATCGTGAAGCTGAACGCCGAGGACCAGTGGAGGGTCGAGTCCCTCTCTAAGAAGAAGGAGGCTAAAGAATGAGCGATCACATGAAGAGGCTGGCAGCGCCCAGGACCTGGCCCCTGAAGAGGAAGGTCAACGTCTGGGTCGCCAAGCAGTCCCCCGGAGCGCACTCCCTGGAGGAGTCCATGGCCGCCGTCACCGTCCTCAGGGACATGGTCGGCGCCTGCGACACCGCGAGGGAGGCCAAGAGGATCATCGGCAACCGCGAGATGTTCGTGGACGGGAAGGCGGTCAAGAACCCCAAGATGCCCGTCGGTTTCATGGACGTCGTCTGCGTCCCCAAGCTGGGGCTCACCTACCGCATGCTCCTCACCGACAAGGGCAAGCTCACCCTCGTCCCCATCGACGAGGCCGAGTCCAAGTGGGAGATCTGCAAGATCGAGAACAAGACCATCGTCAAGGGAGGAAAGTTCCAGCTCAACCTCAGCGGCGGCAGGAACATCGTCCTGGACGAGAACAGGTACAAGTGCGGCGACTCCCTGAAGGTCGCGTTCGAGGACCAGAAGATCCTCGAGCACATACCCTTCGCCGAGGGATGCACCGTCCTCATCAAGGAAGGATCCCACAGCGGAAGCGTCAAGACCGTCAAGGAGGTCCGCGTCGTCCGCAGGAGCGGCCCCAACACCGTCGTGTTCTCCGACGGCACCGAGACCGTCACCGACAACTGCATCGTCATCGGGGCCTCGGCTCCCGCGATCAAGCTCCCGGAGGCCTCCGAATGAACGCGATGAGGCAGCTCCACGTCGAGAAGGTCGTCGTGAACATCGGAGTCGGCGAGGCCGGAGAGAGGCTCGTCAAGGCCGAGAAGGTCCTCGAGATGGTCACCGGGCACAAGCCCGTCGAGACGATCTCCAAGACCGTCAACAGGGACCTGGGAATACGCGTCGGAATGCCCCTCGGGTGCAAGGTCACCCTCAGGGGGGAGGACGCCGAGGAGTTCGTCAAGAGGGCCCTCGTCATCCGCGAGATGCGCGTCCCCGAGTACTCCTTCGACAAGGAGGGCAACATGTCCTTCGGAATCTCGGACTACACCGACTTCGACGGCATGAAGTACGACCCCGAGATCGGAATCTTCGGGATGGACGTCAACGTCGTCCTCAGGAGGTCCGGGAACAGGATCACCCAGAGGTCCCTCCTCACAAGGAGGATCCCCAAGCACCACCGCGTCGACCGCGAAGAGGCCATACAGTTCATGAAAGACAAATTCGAGGTTCAGGTGATTCAGTGAAGCCCAAGAAGCAGTACGGAAGGTCGGTCGGCTGCACTCGCTGCGGACGCAGAAGAGGAATCATAAGGAGGTACGGGATGCACCTGTGCCGCCAGTGCTTCAGGGACATGGCCCCAGAGCTCGGATTCAAGAAGTATTCGTGAGGTGAGTCAAATGCAGTGCGATCCATTGAACGACGCGATGTGCGTCATAAAGAACGCCGCCCTCAACGGAAAGAGCGAATGCGTCATCCAGCCCTCCTCCAAACTCATCGGCCGTGTGCTGAAGGTTATGCAGGACCGCGGATACATAAGCCAGTTCGAATACGTTGAGGACGGGAAAGCAGGAAAATTCCACGTCATGCTCGACGGCGCCATAAACGACTGCGGCGTGATCAAGCCCAGGTACTCCGTCACGGTGTCCGAGGTCGAGAAGTTCGAGGCGAGGTTCCTCCCCGCCCAGGACTTCGGCCTCCTGATCCTGACCACCACCGCCGGTGTGATCACCCAGGACCGCGCCAAAGAGCTCGGAATAGGCGGCAAGCTGCTCGCCTTCGTATATTGAGGAATGTGAATGACATTAGCAGGGAAAATCGAAAGCACCATCGCTATCCCCGGTGGGGTGTCCGTCGAGTACGACGGAGGCATCATGAAGGTCAAAGGGCCTAGGGGTGAATTAAGCAGAAACTTCGCGCACCCTGGAATAGATATCGCCGTGGACGCGGCCGAGGTCACAGTCAGCTGTGAGTACCCTCGCGTCAAGGACAAGGCAATGGTCGGTACCTATGTTGCGCACGTGAAGAACATGATCAAGGGCGTGACCGTAGGATTCACCTACCACCTCAAGGTCGTGTACAACCACTTCCCTATGAAGATCGCCGTGAAGGGCGACCGCGTGGAGGTCAACAACTACATGGGAGGCAAGGCCCCCCGCTACGCGAACATCGTGAAGGGCTGCACGGTCAAGATCAACGGCAACGACATAACCGTGGAGGGCAACGACATCGAGGCCTGCGGACAGACCTCCGCCAACCTCGAGAAGGCCACCTCCAGGCTAGGATTCGACAAGAGAACGTTCCAGGACGGTATCTACATCGTCCAGAAATCCCACAAGGTGAAAGAATGACCGTCAAAGCACTCACCGACCTCGCCGGCATGACCGCCGACAACGTCAAAGAGCTGTCCGCCATGGGCATCGAGTCCGTCGCGGACCTCTCCGCCGCAGTCAAGGACGACGAGAAGGTCAAGGAGATCGTCAAGACCCTGTCCGGGGTCGGACCCAAGACCGTCGCAGGCTGGAAGGCCGCCCTGGAGGGATCCGAGGCGACGGAGACCGTCAAGCCCGCCGAGGTCGTCGAGGCGGGAGAGAGGCCCTACGTCGTCAAGGCCAAGCCCGAGCTCAGCCCCGAGACCGCGGACGCTCTCGCCAAGAGGGCCGTGATCTCCGGAAGGAGGCCCGCTTTCAAGAGGCAGGAGTGGTTCAGATACTCCAAGCTCGGAGACAAGTGGAGAAAGCCCAAGGGAATCCACTCCAAGATGAAGAGGAGGCTCAAGAGGCGCCCTCCGATGGTCGACATCGGATACCGCGGGCCCGCGGCAGTCAGGAACCTCCACCCCTCGGGATTCGAGGAGGTAATGGTCTACAACGTGGAGGGGCTCGAGGGCATCGACCCGAAGACCCAGGCCGCCCGCATCGGCGGAACCGTCGGGACCAAGAAGAGGATCGCGATCGAGGACAGGGCCGACGAGCTCGGCATCAGGGTCCTCAACAGGATGGTGTGACCATGGCAGATCTGAAGAATCAGAGAAGGATGGCCGCCGCCGTCCTCAAGTGCGGACAGAACAGGGTCTGGATGAACCCGGACAGGCTCGAGGAGGTCGAGAAGTGCATCACCCGCGCCGACATCCGCACCGCCGCCGCCTCCGGGCTCATCAAGGCCAAGCCCAAGAACGGGACTTCCAGGGGAAGGGCCAGGCACGCCGCCGCCCAGAAGGCCAGCGGAAAGAGGAAGGGCCCCGGATCCAGGAAGGGTACCGCGAACGCCCGCGTCCGCGACAAGGAGCGCTGGATGGCCACCATCAGGCCCATCCGCGACGAGCTCAAGACCCTCAGGGCCAGCGGAGCCATAACCCCCTCCGTGTACAGGCTGTACTACAGGAGGGCCAAGGGAGGACTCTACAAGTCCCGCGCCCACCTCAGGCAGCACATGGTCGCTGCCGGGCACCTCAAGGAGGAGATCTGATGGCAACAGGACCTAGATACAAAGTCGCGTTCCGCAGAAGAAGGGAGAACCGCACCGACTACTACCAGCGCCGCAGGCTGCTGACCGCCAAAGAGGTCAGGGCCGTGGTCAGGAGGTCCGGCAAGAACGTCACCATCCAGTTCGCCGAGTTCGGCATGGAGGGGGACAACGTCATCGCCACCGCCTCCACCAGGGAGCTCAAGGCGCTCGGATGGGAGCACTCGTGCTCCTCGATCCCCGCGGCATACCTCGTCGGGTACCTCGCCGGGAAGAAGGCCGCCGAGGCCGGCATCGAGTACGCCGTCCTCGACATAGGCATGCAGAAGGTCCACCACGGAGGCGTGCTGTTCGCCACCGTGGCGGGAATGACCGAGGCCGGCCTGGAGGTCCCCTACGGAGAGGGCGTCCTCCCCGAAGAGGACAGGCTTCTCGGAAAGCACATCGACGAAGGCCTCGAAGCCGACGTCAAGAGCGTGAAACAGAAGATGGAGGCTGATTGAAATGGCAGACTGGGTACCCAAGACCAGGCTCGGACAGATGGTCCTCAACGGTGAGATAACCACCATGAGCGACGCTCTGGCCACCAAACTGCCCCTTCGCGAGCCCGAGATCGTGGACCTGCTCCTCCCCGACCTGAAGGACGAGGTCATCGACCTCAACATGGTCCAGAGGATGACCGACTCCGGAAGGAGGGTCAGGTTCGCCGTGACCTGCATCGTCGGGAACGGCGACGGGTTCATCGGAATCGGAAGGGCTAAAGGAAAGGAAGTCGGACCTTCCATCAAGAAGGCGATCGACAACGCTAAGCTCAACATGATAGAGATCAAGAGGGGATGCGGGTCCTGGCAGTGCGGCTGCGGACAGCCCCACTCCCTCCCGTTCGAGGTCCGCGGATCCACCGGCTCCGTCACCGTCGACCTGAAGCCCGCCCCCCGCGGAGTCTCCCTGGCCGTCGGCGACGTCGCCAAGAAGCTGCTGACCCTCGCCGGCGTCCGCGATTCCTGGGGATTCGCCAGAGGGAACACCAAGACCAAGGTGAACTACGCCATGGCCACCTTCGAGGCTCTGAAGCAGACCTCCCGCATGAGGGTCACCGACGCTCAGCAGGAGTCCCTCAACATCGTGTCCGGACCCACCGGGATCACCTTCGGCGAGACCGACGTCGACGCCCAGGAGGAATGAGTATGGTATACGCAGTCATACGCGTCCGCGGACAGCCCGACGTGAACTACAACATCGAGTTCACCATGAAGCTCCTCGGACTCACCAGGGTGAACCATTGCGTGTTCGTCCCCGAGAACGACTCCACCGATGGAATGCTCCAGGTCGCGAAGGACTACATCACCTGGGGAGAGGTCGAAGAGGAGACCCTCGCCAAGGCCCTCCGCGCCCGCGCGAAGGTCGTCGGAGACTACGATCTCACCGACGAGTACCTCAAGGAGAACTCCTCCTTCGGAAACGTCGAGGAGCTCGCCAAGGCCATGATTGAGAACGACTGCAGGTTGAAGGACGTGGAGGGCGTCAAGCCCGTCCTCCGTCTCCACCCTCCCGTGAAGGGATACGAGGGCAACAAACGCTCATACGCGAGCGGCGGCGCTCTCGGATACAGGGGTCGCGACATCAACGCCCTCATCGACAGGATGCTGTGATAGACATGCCTAGCAGAACCAAGAAATTCAGGGGATACAGGACCCACGGACGCGGAAAGAAATCCGGCCGTGGGGCCGGTATCATCGGCGGACACGGTCAGGCCGGACTGAGCAAGACCGGCAAGATCGGGATGCTCAAGTACGACAGGGACCACTTCGGCCGCCACGGCTTCAAGAGGCCGCAATGCGTGGTCGAGGCCAACCGCACCATAAACGTCGGCGAGCTCGGCGAGCAGGTCGACAGGCTGGTCGCGGAGGGCTACGCCACCAGGGAGGGCGACGTCTACAACGTCAACCTCACCGAGGCCGGCATCGACAAGCTCCTGGGCAACGGGAACCTGGACGTCGCCGTCAACGTGACGGTGTCCTCGGTCTCCGAGAAAGCCCGCGAGAAGATCGTCGAGGCCGGCGGATCCGTCGTCGAGTGAGAGTATCGAGAGGTAGATTGGGATGGAAGAGACAAAAAGCCTGTTGTTCAAGATCAAGCCGATTGCCGACAGGCTCCCCTCCGTCAAGAGGCCTGAAGGGCACGTGCACTTCAGGACCAAAATGATGTGGGTAATCGTCATATTGGTACTGTATTTCATCATGACCAATGTGTATCTCTACGGCTTGGACCAGTCCGAGTCGTTGGACTTGTTCGCACAGTATAGGACCATCATGGCAGGAGCTTCCGGATCGCTACTGCAGCTCGGTATAGGGCCGATCGTCACTGCGTCCATCATAATGCAGCTGTTCGTCGGTGCAAAGATAATCAAACTCGACCTTTCCAAGCGCGAGGACAAGGCGTGCTACCAGTCCGTCATGAAGCTGCTCGTCATAGTGATGATCATCTTCGAGGCGATTCCCCAGGTCTTCGGATACCTGGTTCCCTCCAGCGGGCTGGTGGGCGCCCTCGGCAGCGGAGGCGCGAAGCTCCTGCTGATCTTCCAGCTGTTCGTGGGGTCCTACATCATCTTCATGATGGATGAGGTGGTGTCCAAATGGGGTATAGGGAGCGGTATATCGCTGTTCATCGCGGCGGGTGTGGCGCAGGCCATATTCACGGGAACGTTGAACTGGAACCCGATAGACATGACCGCGGCCATGTCGGCGTCCAATCCGCCGGCGGGAACCATACCGCGCGCCCTGTACTACGTGTTCACCCTGTCGCCTGAGGAGATGGCCTCCGGAGGATACGAATCCATATTCCTCGGGTCGCCGAACCCCATGATCGCGTTGATCGGAACGCTGGTGATCTTCGTGATAGTCTCCTATCTCGAGTCCACCCGCATCGAGCTGCCGCTGTCCAACGGCAACGCGAGGGGCGCACGCGGACGCTATCCCATCAAGCTGATGTACGCGAGCAACATCCCGGTCATCCTGATGTCCGCCCTGCTTGCCATCGTGAGCATGGTGGCGTTGCTGCTCTACAGCAACGAGTTCCTCAGCCAGATACCCTTCATCGGAGGGAACTCCTCCATAGGGTACTTCAATGAGGGGCAGACTTACGCCGCAGGCGGTGCCGCATGGTACCTCTCGGCTCCGCAGGGAGTCACGGATTGGCTGATGCCCATCCTGGACCCGGCGGGATACGGGAACGGCCACAACGCCATACAGAATCTGGCGCGCGTCACGATCTACTTCACCGTGATGGTGATGGGTTCGATCCTGTTCGCCAGGTTCTGGGTCGAGACCACCAACCTGGGGGCCTCGTCCGTCGCCAAGCAGATCCAGAGGAGCGGGATGCAGATCCCCGGATTCCGTCGCGATCCCCGCATCCTGGAGCGCGTGCTGGACAGGTACATCCCCGCGATCACCGTGATGTCGGGAGCTCTCGTAGGAGCGCTGGCCGCATTCGCGGACATGATAGGGACGACAGGAAACGCGAGCGGAACCGGAGTTCTGCTTACGGTCGGTATCCTGATCCATCTGTACGAGGCCATCGGCCGCGAGCAGATGATGGAGATGAACCCCGTGATGAGGGGATTCTTCGGCGGAGAGTGATCGAATGCCTAACCCTGGAAGCCCCGAGAGCATGCAGGCGGCTCAGCAGCAGATGCCCGGAATGTCTGGAAAGACGATGATAGGCATGATGCTGGCCATGATGATCATGCTCCTCGTCACGAGCTTCAGGGACCCAATCGGGGAAGCCTTGGACGTGGTGTTCAAATACATCGCGTTCAAGGACAGCCCCGTGCTGACCCTGATCCTGGCGGGAATCATCATGATCACCCTGAGCACCGTCGTCAGGAGCTTCATGACCGACTTCGTCGGCATGGCTAGGAACCAGCAGATACAGAGCGACTTCAACGCGGAGTTCCGCCAGGCGAGGATGGAGAACAACCTCTTCAAGATGAAGAAGCTCCAGGAGCAGCAGCCCCAGATCATGGCGATGTCCATGGAGGCGAGCACGCAGCAGATGAAGACCATGCCCATAACCATGCTCCTCGTCATACCCGTGTACGCCTGGGTCTACTACTTCCTCAAGACCGGCGACAGCGCCGCGTACTTCCCCGGGGAGACCGTCATGGTCAACATGCCCTGGGGGCCGCTCGACGTCAACACCCTCCTGATGGGATTCTTCCCGTCCTGGATCGTGCTGTACACCATGGTGAGCCTGCCCATCGGGCAGATTGAGAACAGGCTGATCAGGCTCTTCCTCCTCAGGAAGCGCCTCAGGCAGCTGGACCTTGAGGTCAAGAGGGCTGAGGTCGAATGAGGATAACCATAAGCGGTCCGCCCGGCTCGGGAAAGACGACCGCTTGCCGTCTGCTCGCGGAGAGGCTCGGGCTGGAGATGATAGTCTTCGGCAAGATCTTCCGCGAGCTGGCGGCGGAAAAAGGCTTAACGCTCGGGGAACTCGGCGCCATCGCCGAGGAGGACCCCTCCATCGACCATATGATTGACGAGAGGATCCTCGACATAGCGCGCGAGAACCCCGACATAATTCTAGAATCAAGGCTGTCCGCGCACATGCTCAGCCGCAACGGCATCCCTGCGTTCAAGGTATACCTGGACGCCGCGCCGGAGATACGCTTCGCGAGGATAGGCCTCCGCGAGGGGGAGACGCTGCAGCAGGCGATCGACAGCACCGTGGAGCGCGCCAAGTCCGAGGCCAAGAGGTACATGGCGTACTACGGCATCGACATCGAGGACAGGAGCGTCTACGACCTGATCGTGGACACCGGATGCAGGACCCCCGAAGAGGTGGTCCAGGCCATCATCGACGGGATGGGCTCCGATGCTTGTGAAGGACCCGGATGCGATTCCTGACAAGTGGGGGAAGCGCCCCTCCGACCGCACCGTCGGCGAGCTCCTCGCAGGCGGGGTGATCATCCTTGACAAGCCCTCCGGCCCGACCTCCCATCAGGCCACAGCATGGGCCAGGGACGCCATCAACGTCGAGCATATCGGCCACGGCGGAACGCTGGACCCCTACGTCAGCGGCGTCCTTCCGGTAACCGTCGGGAAGGCGGTCCGCCTTACGGACATCGTCCTGTCGTCCGACAAGGAGTACGTCTGCCTCATGCGCCTGCACGCCGACCGTCCGGAGGCCAGGATCAGGGATGTAGTCTCCCGCTTCCAGGGTAAGATATACCAGCTTCCGCCGGTCAGGTCCGCCGTCAAGAGGCAGCTCAGGATAAGGACGGTGAAGGAGATCGAGGTCCTGGACGTCGACGGCAGGAGCGTCCTGATGAGGATATCCTGCGACGCCGGGACCTATGTGCGCACATTGTGCGTGGACATCGGAGACGTTCTTGGTTGCGGGGCCAACATGGTCGAGCTCAGGCGCACCCGTTCCGGCCGGATGACCGAGTCCAGGGCGGCGACTCTTCACGACCTCCGCGACGCATACGTGTTCTGGCAGCAGAACGGCCGCGGGGAATGGCTCAGGAGCATGATACTTCCGATGGAGGTTCTGGTGCAGCCGCTGCCGAAGATCGTCGTCAAGGCCACCGCCGTCGATGCGGTATGCCACGGCGCCGACCTCTCAGTCAGAGGCGTGCACATGCTGGACGAGGGCATCCGCAAGAACGCCCTGGTGGCCATGATGACCGCCCGGGGGGAGCTGGTGGCCATCGGGAGGATGGCGATGTCCTCCGAGAAGGTCATGGCGGCGTCCCAGGGCAAGGCTGCGGACACCGAGAGGGTGTTCATGGAGCCCGGCCACTACCCCAGGATGTGGAAGTACTCCACCGATCTGGAGGGGCTCTCCGCCGAGCCCGTGTTCCCGGAGCGAGAACGGTATTAACCGCCTGGCCTTATACGGGGGCATGTCGCTTTTCGAGAAGAGGACGCAGGTCTACGGTCCGGAGAAGGTGACGGTCGGGGAGTTCGACGCGTCCGTCGACGGCTGCTACCGCAACGTGTTCGTCAAGACCCTGCCCGTCAGGCCCAGGCGCATGCTATACGTGTCCGTGGATTCGGACGCCCCCGTGGACGTGGCCGTGGCCAACGAGGACAACTCCGCGGCGGGGCACAGGGACAGGATGACCAAGGGGACCCTGGGGCCTTTCAGCACCAGGGATTTCTCCACAATGGGCCTGTTCGTGGGCGTCTACCGCGGCGACAAGGCCGAGGTGACGATAGAGGCCTGGATCGAGAAGGAGCGATCACCATACGTTGTTGCGCACGGTGTTCATGTTCTCTCTGCCGGGGCCGTCCAGGCCTTTGATTATCGGCATGAAGACGGCTCCCGACGACATGCCCGGGGTCTTGTTGAGCCCGATGATCTCCGGCTCGTGATAGTTGGTGATGATGACCTGATACCTCTGCCTCCGGCCCTCCACCTCTACGCAGGGGTGCTCCGATGCCTTGAGGATGTCCAAGGCCACGTCGGCCAGGCCCTGTATCTCCTCCGGGGTGACGTCGTCCGAGAGCCTGATGAAGAAGGTGTGCTCCTCGGTGGTCCCGTTCATCAGGTAGGTGACCTCGGACTCCCCTACTATCTTCTTGAACCTGTCCTGCTTCTCGCCCTCTCCAGCAAGCGCGATCATGCGTCTTTTCCAAGTCTCGGGGATGTCGATGTAGATCGCGTCCTCGCCGAGTATCTTCCACATGGGTGCGGGAATGCGCATTTCGGGTTAATACGTTGCTGTGATGGGAAATGCCCCGGCGCCTTCCGGACGCCGGAGCGGGTTTCAGTACGCCCAGGCCATGGATGCGGGCGTGGTTTCAGGGTAGGGCGGATCATCGGCTCCGCCGCCCCAGCGGCCGTGGATGATGCACATCGTCAGGCCGTCGCGGACTTCGGTGTTCCCTAGCCAGGAGTCCTGGGTCCAGCCGCTCAGGTCCTCGCTCCAGGTGGCATGCAGAAGGTTGCCGTCCGTTATTCCGTTTATCTCATCGATCCAGGCGTCCAATTCCCCTGGCTTCACATAGACTTCCAGCTCGTATCCGATGGCGTCGCATGCGTTGATGAAGGCCTGCGTGGCGACATCGCCGGGCTCCGCGTATCCTTTGATCCACATCCCCTCGATGAGGAGCGTGAGGGCGTCCGTGTTGCTGTCGTAGGCGTACAGTTCCGAGTACTGGAAGTTGTCGCCTACGTAGAAGAGCACCTCGGAGCCGTATCCGTCGTGTTGGACCAGGTCCTCGAAATACCAATAGATGCTATCGGGGTCGAGGCGGGGTTCTGGAGCCTGTCCGTCGTACGATGCCCCGCCGTGGACGACCGCGAAGAACCTCTCTCCGTCCGGGAGGTCGGAGACGTCCATGTCGTGGACTCCGAGGTATTCGCCGGAGCCGTTCAGGCATGTCCATCCGTCCGAGTCCCAGTACTGCAGGAAGACGTTGCCGTCCGTCACATTTCCGATGGCCGATATGCGTCCGTCGGAGCCGAATTCCACATCCTTTCCGAGGGTGTCGCAGGCATCCGCGAGCGCGCTTTCCAGATCGACGCCGTATCCGTGCACCCAGATTCCAGGTACGATCGTCTCGGGCTGCGTCTCGAAGTCGGTCTCGGGATCGACCTCGGCGACGAATCCGTCGTTCTCGAAGTTGTCACAGAACAGGAAGGAGACCTCCGTCAGCTCGGAAAGCGCAGACCCGGTTCCGGAGAGGGTCTTTCCGGCGAGCGAGGATGCGTCTGCCGGAAGGATCGACCCGTCGACGTCGTAGAATATGAACCCCTTCAAGGCTTGGGTCCCGATGGAATCCAGAGTGGCCGGGAACCTCATGTACGTGACGTTCCCGCATCCGTAGAACGCATAGCCTCCCAGAGTCTCGGTCCCGTCCAGCATCTTCACCCGGGTCAGCGACTCGCAGCCGGCGAACGCCTTGAGCCCGACCGTCGTCACGCTGTTGGGTATGTACACGCTGACCAGGGCGTCGTCCTTGTAGAAGGCTTTGGATTCGATGGAGGTCACCTTGAAGCTGCAGCCTTCGAAGATCGCTGATTCGCGTATCTTCAGGTCTGTGAACGAGAATCCGTCGGCCTTTCCTATCAGGGCCGCCTTCAGCCCGTACATCTCCGTGGATGTTATCCTGTATTCGAGCCCGTCGGCCTCGAAGACGTTGCCTACCTCAATGTCCGAGGTCATCGTGAGCGTTCTTACGCTTCCAGCGTATCTGTGTCCGGGGAACCCGGCATCCAGATAGGAGATCGGGGTCTCCCCGTCCTTCTCGAAGAACGACAGTCCGAAGAACGCATTGTTCCCAACGGCCGTCGTCGGGGAGGCTATCCTCAGGTTGGAGATGGAAGCGCATCCGCTGAACGCGCTTACGCCGATCGACTCGACGCTTTCCGGGATCTCCACCAGCATCAGCGGGCTCCTGAAGAATGCATACGGCCCTATGGCCTTCAGCGATCCGCCCATGTCCACGCTCTTCAGGCCGGAATTGGCGAAGGCTTTCGAACCCACCTTGACGACTTCTCCCAGATCCGCCGTCTTCAGATCCGCGCACCCGTAGAACGCCTTGTCCCCGATCGCGACGACGCGATAGGACTTGCCCTGATACGAGACGTTCTTGGTCACGGTCAGGGAGGACAGGGCCGTCTCTCCTCCGCTGACCTCCACCTGAAGCGGATCGCCGCTCACGACGGTGTAGCTCAGGGGGCCCACGTCGAACGTGCATCCGATCGGAAGGCGGCTGACGTACGAGGATCCGGTGCGGTCGAAAACGCGGCCCCTGAGGTCGTCCGCGGTCGCGGGCAGCCGGGTCTTCCCGTCGGAGTCCAGGAACTTCATCTTGTAGAACGCGTTCGACCCGACGGTCTTCACAGTCGTGGGGACGTCCACCTTGGACGGGCTCAGGCCGCTGAACGCGCTGGCCCCTATGGTCTTCACGCCGTGAGGGATGACGATCTCCGTCAGAGAGGTCTGCGTGAAGGCGTATTGCCCTATTGCGACCAGGGACTCCCCCATGTCCACGCTCTCCAGCCCGGATTTGGCGAAGGCCTTCATCCCTACCGTGGAAACCTCTCCGAGGTCCGCGGCCTTCAGATTCGCGCATCCGTAGAAGGCCTTGTCTCCGATCGTTGCGACCCCGTCGGAGATCACGACCGATACGATGGAGGCTTTCTGCCCGCTCCACGGGGCGACGAATTCCTCTCCCGGGGTTTCCATCGTCCCGTCTCCGGACACGGTCAGCACTCCGTTCTCCAGGGACCATGTGAGCCCCTCTCCGAACTCGCCTGAGACCGCATCCGATTCCGCTCCCGGGAGGACGGCGAGCGCCGCCGCGATCAGGAGCACGATCCCCGCCGCCCTCAGAAGGTGCGGCGAGATGCGACATGTGCTGTTCATGGCATGGAATCCCGTTATGAGGTAAATATAATTCTCCAACTGTGTTATTGGCATTATTTTTCTGTTTGCACTAGAGCTTCCGGCTCCCCTACTATTATATCGTGTTTGGATTATGGGCGTCCCATATGGCTGAGGATTTCAAGGTCACGCCGTGGGAGGTAACCGGCGACATAGACTACGACAAGCTGCAGAAGCAGTTCGGCACCGCCCCGATCGATGACGCCTTGAAGGCCCGGCTCGCGAAATACGGCGGCATCCACCCGATGATAAGGCGCGGGGTGTTCTACTCCCACAGGGACCTCGACGTCCTCCTGGACCAGTACGACAAGGGGAACCGCTTCGTCCTGTACACGGGGAGGGGGCCTTCCGGGAACACCCATCTGGGGCACATAATGCCGTGGATATTCAACAAATGGGTGCAGGACGTCTTCGGCGTGGAAATGATCTTCCAGATGACCGATGACGAGAAGTTCCTCTTCAAGGAGAAGCTGGAGCTGGAGGACACCTCGTCCATGGCCTATCAGAACGCGCTCGACTTCGTGGCGCTCGGGTTCGATCCCAAGAAGACCAGGATAATCCTCAACACGAAGAACATCGACGTCCTGTATCCGCTGGCCCTCAGGATCTCCAAGAGGGTGACGTTCAGCACCGCCAAGGCGGTATTCGGATTCGACGACTCCACCCACATAGGCCAGATATTCTACACCACGCTGCAGTCCGCCCCGGCCTTCCTGCCGTCCGAGGAGGCGGGGAGGCAGGTCCCCGTGCTGATCCCGTGCGGGATAGACCAGGACCCCCACTTCAGGGTCACCCGCGACGTGGCGCCCGGGATGGGCTATCCCAAGCCGTCCATGCTCTACTGCAAAATGTTCCCCGGACTTTCCGGGTCCGACAAGATGTCCTCGTCCGACGAGAACGCCACCATCTACACCACCGACTCCCCCAAGGCCGTCAAGAAGAAGGTCGGCAGGGCGTTCACGGGAGGGTGCGTCTCGGTCGAGGAGCAGAGGGAGAAGGGCGGGAACCCCGAGGTCTGCGCCGTGTTCAAGTACAATTACTATCTTTTCGAGGAGGACGACGGGAAGCTCAACGAGCTCGCCGAGAAGTGCCGCGGCGGGAGCATACTCTGCGGAGAGTGCAAGATGTGCCTCACCGAGCGGATAAACGTGTTCTTGGAGGCCCACCAGGACAAGAGGGAGAAGGCCAAGGACGTCGTCGCCGAAATGACGTACAACGGTTTCGAATGGTGATAATCATGGATTTATCCGAGATTCTGGAAGGGCTCAGCTACAACGAGAAGAGGCTCCTGCTCGCCTTGGACGCGAGGGGAGGCGAGGCGTGCGTGTCGGACCTGGTGTCCGAGGGGGCGTTCTCCTTGGAGACGGAGGTCATGGGCGCAGCATCCTGGCTGGACTCGAAGGGGCTGGCCACGCTCAAGGACTGGTCGGAGACGTTCTACGTCCTGCCCTCGCCCGTCGGCGAGCTGCCGGAGAGGACCGCCGTCAAGGCCATATCCGCGGCCGGGGGGAGGATGTCCATGGAGGCGCTGGCCGAAGCCATGCCCGATGGCGCGGACAAGATCGCCGTCGGCTGGCTGAGGAGGAAGAACCTGGCATCGATAGAGAAGGACGGGGGCTCCAAGGTCCTGGTCCTGACCGACGCAGGGCGCTCGGCTTTGGATTCGGAGATGCCCGACGAGGCCCTCCTCAGGAGGCTCTCCGAGGGGCCGCTGCCGGAGGCCGAGGCGGACAAGGCCCTGATAAAGGACCTCAAGGGACGTCAGGGCATGGTCGCGGAGAAGACCGTCGTCGACAGGTCCGTACGCCTGACCGAGGACGGCGTCCGTGCCGCGCGCTCGGGCCTGGAGCTCAAGCCCCAGGTCGCGGACGTCACCGACCGCATGATACAGAGCGGCGAATGGAAGGACCTCGAGATAAGGAAGTACGACATCCAGGCCTTCGCCCCCGCGGCGATTCCGGCCAAGAAGCACCCGCTCACCAGGCTGGGCGCGCAGGTCAGGAGGCTGTTCACCGACATGGGGTTCACGGAGATGTCCTCCGAGTACGTCCAGCCGGCGTTCTGGAACCTCGACGTCCTTTACACCCCGCAGGACCACCCCGCCAGGGACCTTCAGGACACCTTCTACCTCGAGCACCCGTCCAGCATCCATATCGATGATGAGGATTTCGTGCGGAAGATCAAGGAGATCCACGAGAACGGCGGCGACACCGGGTCCACCGGATGGGGCGGAACCTGGTCCAGGGAGAGGGCGGAGGCCGCCCTTCTCAGGACGCACAGCACCGTCAGCAGCGTGAAGTACATCGCCGAGCACCCGGACGCGCCCCGCAAGGCGTTCTCCATCTCCAGGATATTCAGGAAGGAGTCCATCGACTCCACCCATCTTCCCGAGTTCACCCAGATCGAAGGCATCATCATGGACGAGCACGCCGACTTCGACATGCTCATCACCATCATCAGGGAGTTCTACGCCAGGATGGGATTCGACCAGATACGCATCCGTCCGGCCTACTTCCCCTACACCGAGCCTTCGCTGGAGCTGGAGGTGTTCTTCAACGGGAAGTGGATGGAGCTCGGCGGAGCAGGGATATTCAGGCCCGAGGTCCTGGAGCCGCTAGGAGTCAAGATCCCGGTGCTCGCATGGGGATTCGGGTTCGAGAGGCTCGCGATGCTCAAGTGGAACATCAAGGACATCAGGGAGCTGTACATCTCCGACCTGGACGTCCTCAGGGGCAACACCGTCCTTTGAAACCCCATCGTCTGGCGGCCTCCGCCGCCTTTCTCAGAGCGGAGGCCCTTTCCTTCCTTCCGAGCGCCTCGTCGGCCTCCGCCTCGGCCTCCATCTCCTCGTCCATCCTGAAGAGGCTTCCCGATTCCATCATCCGGCGCCTGGAAGCCGTCAGGTACACCAGGGCCTCCTCGTGCCTTCCGGCGGCGTTCATGGCCTTCCCCAGGGCGAGGGCGGACATCGCATCGCCCGTATAGCTTCTCAGCGCCATGTCCAGGGCCCCTCTGCGATCGCCCTCGGCCAGGAGGACCTCCGACATGGCCGGTCCGAACCGGTTTCCGCTGGATTCCAGCGCCTCGCGTGCCCTTCTCACGTCGCCGGAGCGGAGGGCCAGGGTCGCCGTCGTCGTCCCGAGATTCTCGTCGCCGGCCTCCTTGCACAGGTCTATCAGGTCGTCCATGGCGTCACCGTCCCCGGTCAGCCTGCGGAGGTTCCCGAGGGCCAGCCTGGCGGCCTCCTTGCGCCTTCCGGCCATGCGGAGGTGGTGCAGCCTCTCCGCCATGAGGCCGCCGTCGCCGAGGCACATGTCGGCCGCGAGGCTGTGCCATCTCCTTCTTTCATCTTCGCTTCCGGTATCCAGGAACCTCCTCCTCACGTCGTCCTTCAGGGCCAAGACTCCTTTTCCGTCGTACAGAAGTCCCGGAGGGTCCGATTCCAGATCTCCGCGGGAGACGTCGTGGCGAAGCACGCATAGCATTCCCATCACGTCCCTGTCCTTCTGGGAAAGCCCGCGCATCATGTCCGTGCTCATGCGGTTCACGGTAGGCGGCGTGGCGAGCTCCGAGGCCGGAACTCCGGAGGCTTTCAGATCCGAGAGCAGCTTGTCGACCCTCTCCTTCCCCAGCGCGGTCAGGAAGTACACCTTGCGCCTGACCCTGCAGTTGGACCCTTTTATGCGGGACTGTCCTATCGTCACCTCTCCGCTCTTCTCCATGCGCAGAAGCACGGTGCAGGCATGGGCGCGCGTTATGCCGGCAGCGGCGGCCACCCCGTCCTGGGTTATCTCGATCGGCGCCCCGAACTCGATTCCCGGGTCCAGATACCCGAACTTCGCAAGGTGCAGGCTGATTAGCTGGCGGACGCTGAAATCGTACATGCACGCACGTCGACCGCATCGGAGATACCCGTTATCCCACGGGAATAAGGTTGCTAATAGGAAGATTGAACATCGATGCGGAGCATGTGCGGCCATGTCGCGGCTTCTCATATGCTCCGAGGCGGACCTCCCGTCAGTAAACATGCGCAGATTCCTTCTGGAACAGGGAGGCTGGGAGGACATGGGGAGCGACGGCGTCTGCACGTATCTCGGAAGAGGGGACGCCGTCATGATGTCGATGCCGGACATGCACGTCAGGCATGAGTCCCCCGACCGCGAGGCCGAGAGTTTCGGGATCAAGGTCGACGACATCGTGGTCATGTCCAAGCACTCCGCCAAGAGCGGCATGCCGGCGCTCACCGCGCATCCGATCGGCAATTACCACGGGAACGACTTCGGCGGACGTCCGGAGACGCTCGTCCCCGCATCCCCGGCGCTGATGACGGATGCCTTGAGGCGCATAGTGAGGTACAACGGGGAGGAGGGGACGCAGACATGCTTCGAGGTCACGCACCACGGGCCTTTCGCGGAGAAGCCCACGTTCTACATCGAGATCGGAAGCGACGAGTCCAACTGGGGGAACCCAACCGCTGCCGCGACTCTTGCAAGGGTGATCTCTGACCTTGACCCGGACTCGGACGCGCCCGTCCTAGTGGGGATCGGAGGGGGCCATTACGCGCCGAGGTTCACCGAGGTGGCGCTCAAGTACAAGGCCTCTTTCGGCCACATGATTCCGAACTATCAGATGGAGGGCAGGGACGACGAGGACGTTGTCAGGATGATGAAGGCCGCCTGTGAGGCGACCGGCACCAGGACGGTCTACGTCCATAGGAAGTCCATGAAGAAGCCGGAGG
>JAEEGI010004983.1_pt1 | contig 30766 bp, 31 predicted proteins | sample 8958751 | NCBI WGS metagenome assembly JAEEGI01 (sample SAMN16246545, study PRJNA631951) | gut metagenome | biome: gut microbiome; feature: rumen; material: KS-attached | host: Bos | place: Iran: Karaj | collected 2018-10 | reverse complement strand
ATACTCGGCATATTCTCGATCCTGATCATGATGCACCACCTCGGGCAGAAGGCTTCGGCTCCGTGGTTGTCTGATTCTGTCAGGGTTCACGGTCTTGAACCTTTCGTTCCCATCGGATACCTCTTGGTTGCCTTTTTCTTCTTCTGCTCCGGCTACGGACTCGTGAAAAGCATGCGCGGGAAGGAGAACTACATGAGGGGCTTTTTGACCAAGCGTCTCAACCGCATCCTCTTCGTTTTTCTGGTCACTGAATTTATCTGGTTCACCGTCCGCGCTCTTAATGATGCGGTCGGCCTGCCTCTTAACCCTTACTCATGGTTTGTTTATACGATCATAATCCTGTATGTCGGTTTCTTCCTGTTTTACAGAAAAGAAGGCAAGTACTCGCTTCTCCTCATGGCTCTGTGGATACTCGGCTACAGCGTCATCTGCTATATCCTTGTAAAAGGGAACTGGTGGTATAATGCTTCTCCCGTTTTCCTGCTCGGGCTTTACCTCGCCGATAAGGACGTGAAATTCAGGCGCATTAACATAATCGTTATATCCGCTCTCTTCGCGGCGACTTTCACTCTGTCCGAGTTCGCAGACGCGATCTACAGCGCTCTCGGGATGACGTACTTCGGGATCACAAACCTCATTAAAGTCCTGCTCCAGATCGTTGCGTGCTCGTCGTTCTCGCTCCTTATGTATGCCGGTTGCGTTCATACCCGTGAGCTTCCCGACGGCAGCAAGGTTCAGAAAGTGCTTTCTTTCTTCGGGAACATGACGCTCGAGTTTTACCTCATCCACGGGCTCTTTGTTCAGATGTTCGGACATCATTTCCTCGACGATTCGACTGCTCCGATCTGCTATATAAGAAATATACCTCTTTTCGTGCTCGTGGTCTTTGCGCTCTCGACCGCTTCCGCTTTTGTGCTTAAGGAAGCATGGGATCTCATGGTGTACCTGCAGGGTCGCTCCGACGGCTTTAAAAAGCTCACACACGACCTGAAGAAATTCATCCTGATCGCACTCGGGATCTTTGTCCTCGTCACCGTGTTCTTCGCTATCAACGGCGCGAAATCGTCCTCGGATGCACAGTCATCTGTGAAGAAATTCAAAAAGGAGTTCATACAGACAGTGGATGTGAACGGAACCGATGTCGCCGTCTATACCAAGGGTGAAGGCAAGTACAATATCGTTATCCTCAGCTCCGACATGTACCCCTGTTCAACCATTCACTTAAAGCCCACGGCAGACGTGCTCGCCGAGCAGAACCATGTCATCGTCATCGATTATCCCGGCACCGGCTACAGCGGGGACTGCGACGCCGAAAGGACCTCCGATTTTTACACCGACACTATAAAAGGCACGCTTGATGCCCTCGGTATCAAAGACAATATCGTTCTGCTGCCTCATGTCATCTCGGGACTCTATGCGTACAGATACCTCGAGAAGTACCCCGAGGGCGTTGTTGGGATGGTCGGTATAGACTCGGCAGTTCCCGAGGTCGGCCCCCGCATCCTCGGCGGAACCTACAGCTCGACAGACGAGTACTCCTGGTACCTGGGCCGCTATGCAGACATTATGGGGCTTGAGAGATTTTTGGAAGTAAAGCTCGGATATGATTCGACTCCGCCTTACGATAGGATCTTTATGAGAACAAGTCACTTGGAATACATCCCCGCTATGGAAGAGATGTTCAGAACGAACTTCCATCAGGGTGCAAATCTTGAGGAGCAGCGTTACAGCTACAAGAACTGTATGTCGGTGATCGACTTTAAGCTCCCTGCCGATCTGCCCGCTGTTTTCTACGCCACAAACGCCATAAAGCAGGGTCAGCCTTACGGCGTTGACTGGATGGCCGAGTACGAGAACATGATCTCAAACTCTCAGATACAGTCGGTTAAGCTGCTTACAGGGGATCCGTACATAATCTACTACGACCGCAGGCTGATAGCGCAGGTAGTTAACGCATTTATTGCATCACTGTGATCTTCGGGGGGACGGGGGTTATGGTGGTCGCAGGGGGTGGTCCCATGGGGACGGGGGTTGGTGGACCATTGGAGTTCATGGTCCACCAACCCCCGTCCCCATGGGACCACCTTACTGCAGGTTTTTATAATAGAACACCGCCAGCTGCGTCCTGTCACGAAGCTCGAGTTTCTCGAGGATCACAGAAATGTAGTTCCTCACAGTGCCCTCCGAAAGGAACAGCTCCTCGGAGATTTCCTTATTACTGTAGCCGTCTGCGACGAGCCTGACGATCTCAAACTCTCTCTCTGTCAGGCCGAAGTCGAGATATGCCGTGCTCTGCGATGCCGCCGTGCCGATAAGCCCGGGGAGCTTGTCCATGACGGTATCGCAGAAAACGGTCTGACCGTTAAAGACAGCCCTGAGTGCCGGCGCTATCGATTCAAAATCCTGCTTGAGGATGTAGCCCTTGGCACCGAGCCTGATCGCGCGGATGATGTACTCGTCGTCCTGGAATGTGGTCAGCAGAAGCACCTTCGCCTCGGGGTGCGCTTTTAAAAGTTCTTCGGCGCTGTCAAGTCCGTTCACATCACGCATCCTGATGTCCATAAGCATTACATCCGGCTTGTGTTCCTCATAAAGAGCCATGGCCTGTCCGCCGTCATCTCCCGTAGCGCACACTTCTATGTCTCCGCTCGCCTCAAGGATTGTCTTGAGGGATATCGAAACCAGCCTGTCATCATCTATTATTACGATCTTCATAAACAATTCCTCTATCTGTGTTATATTTCCTATGTATCATGATCACCAAATGCATTCCTGCCGAATTACACTTGTGTACGTGCCTCGCTGTCCACTTTTGCCGGCACACTTGGTCGTCCGTGATAACCATTTCATTCTTCCCGAATACATTTATTTACGTGCCTCACTGTCCGCTTTGCCGGCACACTTGGTCGCCCGTGATTCAAATACGTCCTACTACTTCTTCTTGAATGCCGTCACGATAACCTTGAATCCGTTCGTATCGTCGATCCTCAGGATCGCCCCAATCGTGCGGGCTCTTTCGTCCATGCCCTCGAGCCCGATGCCCTTACCCCGCATGACGTGACCCCTGCCGTTATCCGACACCTCAAGCCGCCAGTAACCGGGGTGTTCCCTGACAGACACCGAGATCTCGTCGCCACTGCTGTGCTTCATGCTGTTGTTCACCGCTTCGCGGGCTATGGCTATAAACGCATATTTGATCTCGCGGGGTACGCTTCCCTCCAGATCAACATCCAGCTTCGTTTCAAAGCCTTTTACATCGGAGAGCATGTCCGCAAGCGCTCCCGCAAGGTCCACCGACTCGTCATGAAGGTCGTGGACTGAAGTCCTGATACTCGTCATGGCATTGTCGAGCGTGTCCTTAAGATCACCGAGCGCCCCGTCGACCGTTTCGTCCTTGTTTATGACCCGGATAGCTCCGAGCTGCAGGATCGAGCGCGTCAGCATGTGTCCTACATTGTCATGTATCTCCCTTGCGATCCTGTTTCTTTCGGAAAGGGTGGCGTTCTTTACCATCATATCCCTGTTCTTCGCGAGCACCCTGTTCTCTTCCTCGAGTCCCATCTCCCTCTCCTTTGAGGAATCACGAAGGGAGATTATCTCCTTCTTTTCTTTTTCGGCATCATCGGACATAAGCTGTGCAACCGAAGCGAGCACACAGAGTATCAGCGCCATGACCATCTGAGGATCTCTCTCTGAGATGATATAATTTGCATATACAACACAGGCTGCTACTCCCGATGCGAAGAGCCTCTTTTTTGTTCCGAAAAAGCATGTGACAGGAAAGAGATACGCAACCGGCCCGTATAGAAAAGCGCTGCATAAAAGTGGAATATGGATCACTTCAAGTATGCCCGTTCCGATATTCTCAAAGTAGATCTCCGAGAACATAAGATAGCACACCCCGAGGAGCATAATAACTATATGTCCGGCTTCGATACCCGTCATCGCAACCCCAACCAGACACATAAGCGTTATTAAGCACTTAAACAACAATAGCTTCATTTCGTTGCATTCCCTCGATCGTTTCGCAATTTTTATAAATTCTTAAGTTTGCGAAACAAAAACGAATTATTTTTACAGCCCTCTGATTATGTTCATATAATCCTGTCGTTGATCGACAACGGCATATATCGTAACTTGTCTTTTCTCTTCGTCCACTTTGTAAAACACGTAGTCTTTTTCAAGTATCAATACCAGGTATCCCTGTCTCTTTAAAATGGAATATTTGGGTTCAATCCCGGCATACGGATTACTGCCCAGCATCATAATGGCTTTTTCAAGATATTCAAGCTTTTTTAACGCCGTGTCTGTTCCAAAGTTTTCTGCTATATAAAGTATGATCCTTCGGAGTAAAGCGTCCGCGGTATCTGTTCGAAGAACTCTGTACTTCAAGCCTTCCCCTCCTGTCCGCTTTTTAAAATGCTTCTCAGATCGTCAAATGTTTCCTCTACGGGGGCCACTCTTCCATATTTAACATCTTCATCCGCTTCCGCAAGTATTTCCAAAAGCTCAATGCGAGCTTTCATTCTATTGTATTCTTCATAGCTTAATGATACAGTGTCGCCTCTTCCGTTAACCGTAATTATAACTGCCTCGTTATCTTCACGACACTGTCTGGATATTTCATTGTAATGATTTCGCAGATCTGCGGACGGTCTGATTACTTCCCTTTGTGCCAACATGCCAAATACCTCCTGTGCGATATATGTATATTATATCATAATTTGTCTACGAGGACAATCGATAAAAAGTCCCGGATGAATCATCACCCGGGACTCGAATATCTTAATATGTAGTTCTAAGTCTCGCTTAGGATCAAGCCTTGCCGTCAGAACCGAGAACGTTCTTGATCTTGTGAGCAACCATGTCCTTAACTGCCTGACGAGCGGGCTTAAGGTACTGACGAGGATCGAAGTGATCGGGATGCTCTGCGAAGTACTTTCTGATGGTACCTGTCATAGCAAGACGGATATCGGAGTCGATGTTGATCTTGCAGACTGCGAGCTGAGCTGCCTTACGAAGCTGCTCCTCGGGGATACCTACTGCATCGGGCATGTTGCCGCCATACTGGTTAACCATCTTAACGAATTCCTGAGGAACTGAAGACGATCCATGAAGAACGATAGGGAAGCCGGGAAGTCTCTTGATGCACTCCTCGAGTACGTCGAAACGAAGGGGCGGGGGAACAAGTACACCGTCAGCGTTTCTTGTGCACTGAGCAGCTGTGAACTTGTATGCACCGTGTGATGTTCCGATAGCGATTGCAAGTGAATCACAACCTGTCTTGGATACGAAATCCTCAACTTCTTCGGGACGTGTGTAGCTCTCGTGACCTGCCTCAACAACAACTTCGTCCTCGATACCTGCAAGAGTACCAAGCTCTGCCTCTACAACTACGCCGTGAGCGTGAGCGTACTCAACAACCTGCTTTGTGAGTGCTACGTTCTCCTCGTAGGGCTTCGAAGAAGCGTCGATCATGACTGATGTGAATCCACCGTCGATACAGCTCTTGCAAAGCTCGAATGTATCACCGTGATCAAGGTGAAGAGCGATCGGGATATCAGGATTCTCTGCAACTGCAGCTTCTACTAACTTAACAAGATATGTGTGGTTTGCGTATGCACGTGCACCCTTGGAAACCTGAAGGATAACGGGGCTCTTAAGCTCGCCTGCTGCTTCTGTGATACCCTGAACGATCTCCATGTTGTTAACATTGAATGCGCCTACGGCATAGCCGCCGTTGTAGGCTTTTTTAAACATCTCAGTGGTGGTAACTAAACTCATATTATGCCATCCTTTCATAAAATACGATAGTTTCATGCCGAAACACGCAGTATTATAGCACACAAACCCACTGTGGTAAAGTACCACATGCAAGTATTCAAATATTGACATACGTATATTATACGTATATAATTGTCTTGGAGGATGTGCCTATGTCTACTGTAGCGGAGATAATCAAAAAAATAAAAAAGGAAACAAACTGCTACCTCTTGCGTGAGGGAAGTAACCATGAGATTTGGTTTAACCCTAAAACAGGGGCAAAATTCACCATTCCAAGGCACAAAAGCCAAGAAGTAAAAACCGGTACAGCAAACAACATATACAAGCAAGCCGGAATAAAATAACAACTGCAGAAAGGAGTTACCATGAAGTACATATATCCTGCTGTATTCTCTCCGGAGGATTCCGGTTATTCAGTTGAATTTCCTGACTTACCCGGATGCTGCACTTGTGGAGATTCACTCGAAGAAAGCCTTAGTATGGCCAAAGACGCGCTCTCTCTTTTTCTCGTAGAACTCGAGGATGAAAAACAGGACATCCCCGAGCCCTCTCCGATCCAGTCCCTTTCATTGGAAGAAAACAGTTTTGCTTCTCTTATCAATGCGGATACTGCCATTTACCGACAAACATTAAGCAACGTTGCGGTAAAAAAGACTCTGTCTATACCTCAATGGCTCAATCAGGCTGCCATCGCTAATGGCATTAATTTTTCTCAGGTTTTGCAGGATGCCCTGAAGCAAAAACTTAATATGTTATAATATGTATCGTACATCATTCGGAAAGGAAGACATAAAATTATGAAGATCGGTTTTATAGGACTCGGAAACATGGCCGGCGCAATGATCGGCGGCCTTATAAAGGACGGAACCACACCCTCCGACATCGTCGGATTTGATGTGAGCGAGGAGATGTGCGCGAAGAGGAAGAAGGAGTTCGGGATCACGATCGCTCCCGACAACGATTCACTCGTTAAGGTCTGCGGGCAGATCGTGCTCGCTGTAAAGCCTCAGTTCCTTGAGAGCGCTCTCAAGGAAGTTTCAGGCTTCTCCTCGGATCAGGTCATCATCTCGATCGTTGCGGGCAAGACACTTGATTATCTCTCAGGCGTGATCAAGGGCAGCAAAAAGATCATCCGCTGCATGCCCAACACGGCTGCACTCGTCGGCGCCGCAACCACAGGCGTTTCACCGCTTCCCAAGGTTACCAAGAAAGAGCTTGCGGGCGCACTCAAGATCATTGAGAGCTTCGGAAAAGCGATAGTTGTGCCCGAAACGCTTATGGACACAGTCACAGGCGTGTCCGGCAGTTCGCCCGCTTTCGTATTTATGTTTATAGAGGCGATGGCTGACGCAGCTGTCCTTGAAGGAATGCCCCGTGCGATGGCATATGAGTTCGCAGCCGGCGCTGTTTACGGAAGTGCAAAGCTTATGATGGAGACAGGCAAGCATCCCGGCGAACTCAAGGACATGGTCACCTCACCCGCCGGAACTACCATCATGGGCGTCAAGGCGCTCGAAGACGGCGCATTCCGCTCAACTGTTATGGACGCAGTTGTTGCAGCTACCGAGCGTTCCAAGGAGCTGTAAATACATTAAGATGACTGAGTAAACCGGACATCTTGCGTAAAAGTATGCAACAGAAAAGCTGAGCGAGACATCTTGCGTACAAGTCCGCTCGAATATATAACACTTAACACAACAGGCCCCGGCAAATCGCTTTGCCGAGGCCTGTGATCATCTTAACCTCTTACGAGAAAGACATTATTCTGCATCTTCGGGTCCAACATCCTCAGACTCGGAATCCTCAAAGTACTCTCCTTCATCCTGGAAATCACTTGAATCATCCTCGTAATACTCACCCTGATCCTCTTCGTAGTAAACTTCACCTTCAGGGTACTCCTCGTAGTAGTCGTCATAAACGTCATCCTCAAGAGTATCTGTGCTGAGGCTGACATTGCGGTAGATCTTCATGCCGGTTCCGGCAGGAATAAGCTTACCGATGATGACGTTCTCCTTGAGACCGATGAGGGGATCGACCTTACCGCGGCTTGCTGCTTCCGTGAGAACCTTGGTGGTCTCCTGGAAGGATGCTGCGGAGAGGAAGGAATTGGTAGCAAGTGCTGCCTTGGTGATACCGAGCATAACCTGCTTGCCGTCTGCGGGCTCCTTGCCCTCAGCCTTCATCTTCTCGTTGATGTCGTTGTATTCAAGGATATCTACCATGCTGCCGGGCAGGAGGTTTGTGTCACCGTTGTCTTCGATGCGGACTTTCTTAAGCATCTGACGAACGATAACCTCGATATGCTTGTCGTTGATCTCAACACCCTGGAGTCTGTAAACGCGCTGTACTTCCTGGATCATGTAATCCTGTACGGCTCTGATACCCTTGATCTTCAGGATGTCATGAGGATTAACCGAACCCTCGGTGAGCTCGTCGCCCGCCTCGATGATCTGTCCGTCCATAACCTTGATCCTTGATCCGTAAGGGATAAGGTAGGTCTTGGAGTCGGGATTCTCCTCGTCGTTAGAAACGATCGTGATCTCACGCTTCTTCTTTGTATCTTTGATCTGTACCGTTCCGCCGAACTCTGCGATGATAGCGAGTCCCTTGGGCTTACGTGCCTCGAAAAGCTCCTCGACACGGGGAAGACCCTGAGTGATATCGTCACCGGCAACACCACCCGTATGGAACGTACGCATCGTAAGCTGTGTACCGGGCTCACCGATTGACTGAGCAGCGATGATACCGACTGCCTCGCCGACCTGAACGGGCTCGCCGGAAGCCATGTTTGCACCGTAGCACTTAGCACAGATTCCGAGATGCGACTTACATGTAAGGACTGTACGGATCTTGATCTTGGCATCGAAGCCCTTGTCCTTAACAGCCTTTGTGGCGCAGATAGCTGCGGCACGCTTAGGTGTGATCATGTGATTCTTCTTAACGATGATCTCACCGTTATCATCATAGATATCGTCACAAGCAAAACGGCCTGTGATACGCTCCTGGAGCGACTCGATAACTTCCTTGCCGTCTGCGAATGCCTTAACTTCCATTCCGACGATCTCTTCACCCTCAGCGCAGCAGTCATCCTCACGGATGATGAGCTCCTGTGAAACGTCGACAAGACGTCTGGTGAGGTAACCCGAGTCGGCAGTACGAAGAGCCGTATCGGAGAGACCTTTACGTGCGCCGTGCGCGGAGATGAAGTACTCGAGTACGTCAAGACCTTCACGGAAGTTAGCCTTGATGGGGAGCTCGATGGTCTTACCTGATGTATCTGCCATAAGTCCACGCATTCCGGCAAGCTGCTTGATCTGCTTATCGGAACCACGGGCACCGGAGTCAGCCATCATGTAAATGTTATTGAACTTATCGAGACCTGCCATCAGCTTCTTGGTGATCTGATCATCCGCAACCTTCCAGGTATCGATAACTGTCTTGTAACGCTCTTCATCGGTAAGGAGTCCGCGACGGAACTTCTTGCTGATGACGTCGACTGTTGCTTCCGCATCGGCAATGATCTTCTTCTTTTCCGGAGGAACGGTCATGTCCGAAATGGAAACTGTCATGGCTGCCCTTGTCGAATACTTGTATCCGAGAGCCTTGATGGCATCAAGTGTCTCTGCAGTCATTGTTGCGCCATGTGTATTGATACACTTCTCAAGGATGCCCTTAAGCTCCTTCTTCTTAACGAGGTAATCAACCTCGAGATCGAGGAAGTGCTCGGGATCGGTTCTGTCAACGATACCGAGATCCTGAGGAATGGCCTCGTTGAAGATAAATCTTCCGAGTGTGGTGAAGAGGAACTTGGAGATCTTTCTCTCTGTTCCGTCAGCATCCTTAAAGATGCCCTCACGCTTAACGTAGATATACTGGTGAAGTGTGATCTCACCGTTCTCATAAGCAAGAAGTGCATTGTCCATCGAGTAGAACTTTCTGCCGAGAAGGTCTACCATACGGCAGACGACCCTTCTGTCACGCTCGGGATCAACACAGACCTTAACGATCGAATCAAACTCGAGAGCCTGAGTCTTGATCGCTGCAACTGCCTTCTCAGCAGCTGCTTCGTCTTTTGCCTTGAGAACTGCCTTGCTCTTCTTTGTCTGGTAGTCCTGATAAGCGGCAACTGCCTCTTCGGGGCTCTCAAACTCAGCTATAAAGCTGTCCTTCTCGCTTGCATGTGCGGGATCTGTAAGGTAATCCGCATATTTATGAATGGTCAGATAGTAGATACCGAGTACCATATCCTGTGAAGGAACGGCAACGGGACCACCGTCTGAAGGCTTCAAAAGGTTGTTGGGCGAAAGCATGAGGAATCTTGCCTCTGCCTGTGCTTCAACCGAAAGAGGAAGATGCACAGCCATCTGGTCACCGTCGAAGTCGGCATTGAAGGCCGTACATACGAGGGGATGAAGCTTGATCGCCTTACCTTCGACAAGGATGGGCTCAAATGCCTGAATACCGAGTCTGTGAAGTGTAGGAGCACGGTTCAGCATAACGGGATGCTCATGAATAACATCCTCAAGCACGTCCCAAACCTCGCGGTCGAGACGCTCGACCATCTTCTTTGCCTGTCTGATGTTGTTAGCTATCTGTCTCTCAACAAGCTCTTTCATAACGAAGGGCTTGAAAAGCTCGATCGCCATCTCCTTGGGGAGACCGCACTGGTAGATCTTAAGCTCGGGACCTACGACGATAACGGAACGACCTGAGTAGTCAACACGCTTTCCGAGGAGGTTCTGACGGAAACGTCCCTGCTTTCCTTTAAGCATGTCGGAAAGCGACTTAAGAGGACGGTTGCCGGGGCCTGTTACGGAACGACCGCGTCTGCCGTTATCGATAAGGGCGTCTACAGCTTCCTGAAGCATACGCTTCTCGTTACGAACGATGATATCGGGTGCACCGAGCTCAAGGAGTCTGCGAAGGCGATTGTTACGGTTAATGATACGCCTGTAAAGGTCGTTCATATCGGATGTAGCGAATCTTCCGCCGTCGAGCTGTACCATGGGGCGCAGATCGGGAGGAAGTACGGGGATGTTCTCAAGGATCATCCACTCCGGACGGTTGCCGGACTCTCTGAATGCCTCAACGACCTCAAGTCTCTTGATGATCCTTGCGCGCTTCTGGCCTGTTGAATTCTTGAGTTCATCCTTAAGGGTTGCCGACTCTGCTTCAAGGTCGATAGCCTGAAGGAGCTCCTTGACTGCCTCAGCACCCATGCCGACACGGAAGGATCCTGCGGGATACTTCTCGAGCTCGTCAAGATACTCTTTCTCGGTAAGGATCTGCTTATATGTCAGCTTGGTATTTCCGGGATCGAGTACGATATATGCCGCAAAGTAGAGGATCTTCTCAAGTACTCTCGGAGAGAGGTCGAGCATGAGACCCATACGGCTGGGGATACCCTTAAAATACCAGATATGCGATACGGGAGCAGCAAGAGTGATGTGACCCATACGCTCACGACGTACCGATGACTTTGTAACTTCAACACCGCATCGATCACAAACGATGCCCTTGAAGCGGATCTTCTTGTACTTTCCGCAGTGACACTCCCAGTCCTTGCTGGGTCCGAAGATCTTCTCGCAGAAGAGACCGTCCTTCTCAGGTTTCAAGGTACGGTAGTTGATGGTTTCGGGCTTCTTAACCTCTGCTCTGGACCATTCGCGGATCTTCTCGGGTGACGCGAGCCTGATGCGGATCGCGTCATAGTTTATCTCTTTGGGATAGTTCTCTGACCTGATATATGAATTATCCATCGTTATGCTCCTTTATCTGTTATTCGTTCGAGTCTGAGGGATCATCAAATGTGTACGAATCCTCGCTGTAGCTGTCGAATTCACTGTCTGATCCGAAATCGTCTTCGTAATACTCGTCGATCTCCTCACCCTCTACGGTAGAGAAGCCTGAATCTTCAACATTGCCTTCAAGACCGTTGTTGTAGTCATTGCCTTCGCTCCAAGCGTTGTTTGCATTGTCCATGCTGTAATCAACTGACTCTGCAAGCTTGACCTCGTTGCCGTTCTCGTCGAGGACGGTAACATCGAGAGCGAGCGACTGGAGCTCTTTGAGGAGCACCTTGAACGACTCGGGAATACCGGGCTCGCTGATGTTGTCACCCTTTATGATGGCTTCGTAGGTCTTAACACGACCGGTAACATCATCGGACTTGACTGTCAGGATCTCCTGGAGCACGTGAGCTGCACCGTATGCCTCAAGAGCCCAAACCTCCATCTCACCGAAACGCTGTCCACCGAACTGAGCCTTGCCGCCCAGAGGCTGCTGTGTAACGAGTGAGTAAGGACCGGTCGAACGTGCGTGGATCTTGTCGTCTACCAGATGGTGGAGCTTCAGGTAGTGCATGAATCCGATCGTGACTGCACCGTCGAAGTACTCTCCGGTACGTCCGTCTCTGAGGCGGACCTTACCGTCGCGGTTGATCGGAACGCCTTCCCATTCCTTCCTGTAATCCTGATTCTCGATAAGGTAGTTCATGATCTCCTTGTCAAGAACCTTGCTGTATTTCTTCTTGAATTCCTCGATGGGCGTGTTGACATAATCATTAGCCATCTCGAGTGTATCCATGATGTCGAACTCGTTCGCGCCGTCGAAGACGGGTGTTGCGATGTTAAATCCGAGTACCTTGGCTGCGAGTGAAAGGTGGATCTCAAGGACCTGACCGATATTCATACGCGAAGGCACACCGAGGGGATTAAGCACGATATCAAGCGGACGTCCGTTAGGCAGGAAAGGCATGTCTTCTACGGGGAGCACACGTGAAACGACACCCTTGTTTCCGTGACGGCCTGCCATCTTGTCGCCGACCTGGATCTTTCTCTTCTGTGCTATATAAACGCGCACGCTTTCGTTGACTCCGGGCGGAAGCTCGTCGCCTGCGGCACGTGTGAATACCTTGGCATCAACGATGATACCGAACTCACCGTGAGGAACCCTGAGGGAAGTATCACGTACTTCACGGGCCTTCTCACCGAAGATCGCGCGGAGGAGTCTCTCCTCGGCCGTGAGCTCTGTCTCGCCCTTAGGAGTAACCTTTCCGACGAGGATATCACCGGCACGGACCTCAGCACCGACACGGATGATTCCGCGCTCGTCGAGATCCTTAAGAGCGTCGTCACCGACACCGGGAACGTCGCGTGTGATCTCCTCAGGTCCGAGCTTGGTGTCACGGGCCTCTGCCTCGTACTCTTCGATATGAACAGATGTGTAAACATCTTCTTTAACAAGTCTCTCCGAAAGGAGAACGGCATCCTCGTAGTTGTAACCTTCCCAGGTCATGAAACCGATGAGAGGGTTGGTTCCGAGTGCAAGCTCGCCTTCGTGTGTCGAAGGACCGTCTGCGATAACCTGTCCCTTGGTGACCTTCTCGCCCTTGTTGACGATAGGTCTCTGGTTGATGCAGGTACCCTGGTTACTTCTTGTGAACTTAAGAAGATTGTAATCGCGGATCGTGCCCTGCTCGTTGCGGATGCGGATGAGGTTGGCCGTAGCCTTCTCAACCGTTCCGTCTTCCTCTGCGATCACGCAGACGCCCGAGTCGATGGCGGTCTTAAGCTCCATACCTGTTCCGACAACGGGTGCCTGAGGCTTAAGAAGCGGAACTGCCTGACGCTGCATGTTCGAACCCATGAGGGCACGGTTAGCATCGTCGTTCTCAAGGAACGGGATAAGGGCTGTTGCAACCGAGAATACCATCCTCGGGGATACGTCCATCAGGTCGATCTTGGACTTGAGGAACTGAGAAGTCTCGTCCTTGTAACGACCGGAAATGTTGTTGTTAACGAAATGGCCCTTCTCATCGAGAGGCTCGTTAGCCTGTGCAACGATGTACTTGTCCTCTTCGTCGGCTGTGAGGTAGATAACCTCGTCTGTAACCTTGGGATTCTCGGGATCCTTCTTGTCAACGATCCTGAAAGGAGCCTCGATAAATCCGTACTCGTTGATCCTTGCGTAGGATGCGAGCGAGTTGATAAGACCGATGTTAGGACCTTCGGGTGTCTCGATGGGACACATACGGCCGTAGTGAGTATAGTGAACGTCTCGAACTTCGAATCCGGCACGGTCACGCGAAAGACCGCCGGGGCCGAGTGCCGAAAGACGACGCTTATGTGCAAGCTCACCGAGAGGGTTGTGCTGGTCCATGAACTGTGACAGCTGCGAGCTTCCGAAGAACTCCTTAACGGCTGCGGTCACGGGCTTAATGTTTATGAGGGACTGAGGGGATACGCCGTCAAGATCCTGAGTTGTCATCCTCTCACGAACGGTCCTCTCCATACGAGCAAGACCGATACGGTACTGGTTCTGAAGGAGCTCACCTACCGCACGGATACGTCTGTTTCCGAGGTGGTCGATGTCGTCCTTGTTACCTACACCGTACTCAAGATGGATATTGTAGCTTACGGAAGCGAAGATGTCTTCCTTGGTGATGTGCTTGGGGATAAGATCCGTAACATGGCGTCTGATCTGATCCTTGAGCTCTTCCTCGTCCTTATAGGTCTCAAGGAGCTCCATAAGTGCGGGGTAATAAACGTTCTCGGTGATGCCGAGCTTCTCGCGCAGCTCTGCGGTCATCTTGAACGGAACATGCTCGGCGATATCGACCATGAGGTTCGAAAGCACCTTAACATTGTGCTCCTCTGCCTGAATAAGGATCGAGAACACGCCGGCGTTCTGGATCTTGTCTGCGATCTCGGTCGTGATCTTGGTGCCTGCCTCGGCAATGATCTCACCTGTCGAAGGATCCATAACATCCTCAGCGAGCACGAAGCCCACTACGCGGTTGTGGAGATGAAGCTTCTTGTTGAACTTGTAACGTCCAACCTTGGCAAGGTCGTACCTTCTTGCATCAAAGAACATGCTGTGGATGAGTGACTCAGCACTCTCAACAGACACGGGCTCACCGGGACGGAGCTTCTTGTAAAGCTCTTTGATACCTGCTTCGTAGGTGTCGCTCTCAGAAGGATCCTTCATAAAGGACTGCTGGATCTTGGGCTCCTCACCGAACATGTCGATGATGGACTGCTTTGTACCAAGTCCGAGAGCGCGCAGAAATACAGTGATCGGAACCTTACGGTTGCGGTCAACTCTTACGTAGAAAATGTCGTTGCTGTCGGTCTCATACTCAAGCCATGCGCCACGGCTGGGGATCACGGTGCATGCGTAGAGCTTCTTACCGAGCTTATCGTGTGTAATCTCGTAGTAGATACCGGGAGAACGAACGAGCTGGCTGACAATGACACGCTCAGCTCCGTTGATAACAAAAGTACCGGTCTCAGTCATAAGCGGGAAGTCACCCATAAAGATCTCGTGATCCTTGATGACATCCTCGTCTTCTTTATTATGAAGTCTTACTTTTACTTTCAAAGGTGCCGCGTATGTCGCATCTCTTTCCTTACATTCCTCTATGGAATACTTGACATCATTCTCACAGAGCTGGAAGTCGATGAATTCAAGACTTAAATGTCCGTTGTAATCCTCGATGGGGGAGATATCCTGGAACGCCTCCTTAAGACCTTCTTCAAGGAACCAGCGGTATGACCTCTTCTGGACCTCGATGAGGTTGGGCATTTCGAGAACTTCCTTCTGTTTCGAATAGCTCATTCTTACGCCCTTACCCAGCTTAACGGGACGTATTCGGTTTTTTTCGATCATTGACGTCACCTCATTATTTATTTTCAATTGCCCAAGCAATTATCATCATTTTTGCGACCGTCTTTCATAAGACAAAAGACTGTTTTTCTTCGAATTTTCGCGCAAAATCTATAGGACGTCCTCCTTTTTCTCTCAAAAGGGAACACCCTACATCTTTTGTTGAAAAACTATTAGAAAAAGCTTTGCATTATCGCTCCAATGTGCTATAATATATCCAAAGCGGCATTTGTTTGGACAAATGTGCATCATCCATATTACCACGTATTTATCAAGTCGTCAATTGTTTTTTTCTTTTTGTGTTCGTTTTTTACGCCACCTTTTGATCAATACCATTAATACTCTTCGCTTGGGTCTGTTTGTGTTTAGTTTTTCACTTTTTAACCTTTTCAAGGTTTCACGAGGTTCGTTTCTATGAGTTCGTTATGCTACTCTCTTTCCCGATTCTCCGATATTGCGGCTTTTTATTTTCTCGCTCTTCTTGTATCGGCGGCTGTATCTGACTTCCGAGAAAGAAGCATACCGGAACACATGGCACATACATGCTTCTTCTTTGCGGTCGCCGGTTCTTTTGATCCCGACCCCGGTTTCTTCCTTATGAGAGTGATCGGAGCAGTATTCTGCTTTCTGCTTCTTTTCTCGGTCTATCTTTTAACGCACGGGAGAGGATTCGGAGGAGCCGATGTAAAGATCATTTCACTTTCAGTTCTTGTCTTAGGCTTCTTTGACACTGCAGAGGCTCTTCTGTGGGGTTGCTGTCTCGGTCTGTTTTTTGAGATCGTCAGGCCCCGTCCTCCGAATACAAAAAGCGACGGTATACCCATTATCACATTTTTTGTTCTAGGAGAGATTTTAAACCATGTTTTCATTTGATGTCATTTGTTTGCATTTGTCATACGTCCATGTTATAATCTAAACAGAACTACGATTATAAGGAGGCTTTTGTTATGGCACAAGCAATGGTAAGTTTTAGAATGGATGAGGAATTAAAACAGGAAATGGAAAATACATGTAGAAAAATGGGCCTCACCGTGTCTGCTGCGTACACTATGTTTGCCACAAAGGTTACGCACGAACAGAGAATACCCTTTGAAATCACAGCCGATCCTTTTTACAGTAAAGAAAACATGGATCGACTTCGTCGAAATGCAGCCGAGATGGATAAAACCGGCGGAACAATACATGAGGTTACTCTTGATGATTAAATCTTGGACTGACGATGCCTGGGAAGATTTCGAATACTGGATCGAAAACGACAAGAAAACCACCAGGCAGATAAAAAGGCTCCTAAAAGATATCGATCGAAACGGATATAAAGGGGTAGGACATCCCGAACCATTATCCGGAGATCTGTCCGGTTATTGGAGTCGTCATATTGACGAAAAGAACCGCATTGTTTATAAAATTGAAGAGGGAATTATTAAAATAATACAGTGTGGTTCTCATTACAGAGACAAATAATACAAGAAAACGCACCCCGCGGGGTGCGTTTTCTGTATTTGAAAGATTGAATTACTTAAGTGTAACCTTAGCGCCTGCTTCTTCAAGCTTCTTCTTAGCGTCCTCAGCCTCTGCCTTGGAAGCGCCTTCCTTGATAACCTTGGGAGCGCCGTCAACAGCGTCCTTAGCTTCCTTGAGGCCAAGACCGGTGATCTCACGAACAACCTTGATAACCTTAACCTTCTCAGCACCTACTTCTGTAAGCTCGATGTTGAACTCTGTCTTCTCTTCCTCAGCTGCGCCTGCTGCGGGACCTGCTGCAACTACTGCAACGCCTGCTGCTGCAGAAACGCCAAACTCTTCTTCACAAGCCTTAACAAGATCGTTAAGCTCTAAAACGGTCATGCCCTTGATAGCATCGATAAATTCCTGTGTTGTCATTTAAGTTTCCTCCATTATAAATGTTGTTGTACTACGCATGTAGTACGTACGATAGTGCTGTGCATCAAAACTATGATGCGAGTAGTGTTTTCCTTAAGCCTCTGCCTGCTTCTCTGCGATCTGCTTGATAACACGAGCGAGATTGGAGATAGGAGACTTGATGCTGCCAAGCAGCTTGGAAATAAGTACGTCTCTTGAAGGGATTGTTGCAATAACCTTGCATCCTGCTTCATCGTAGAAGGTACCGTCGATAACGCCGGCCTTGAACGTAATCTGGGGAGCGTCCTTCATGAACTCTGCAAGTACTCTTGCGGGAGCTGTAGCGTCATCAGCGCTGAATGCTACTGCCGAAGGTCCGTCAAGAACCTTGTCGAGCTGAGCGTAATCTGTGCCTTCGAAAGCTCTCTTCATGTAGGTGTTCTTATAAACCTTATAAACAACACCGGCTTCCCTTAACTTCTTACGAAGGATTGTGTCCTGCTCTACAGTAAGTCCGCAGTAATCAACGATGACTGCTGCCTTGGCTGTTGAAACATGACCCTTGATCTCTTCGATGATGGGGGCTTTAAGCTCTACCTTAGCCATTTTTGTTCCTCCTTATTAGATTTTGGGGGAAGACGATATAAAAATCGGCTTCCCTGCCGAATTGCAGGAAAGCCGTTATAATCATGATAGTATTATACCAAAATCAAAATCAGCTTCCTCGGCAGGCGATGAACTCATCATTATGTCGGGCGGAAACCCGATACCTGCTGTCTTCGGACAGTGCCGCTTTCGCGACAAAAGATAATTTACCATGCCAAGAGCTGTGTTGTCAAGAGTTTTTCTCTTTTTCCTTTACCCTTTTTCCTTTACCCCCATGCCGAAAGAAGCATTATCAAAATAATCATATACCAATTCAGTATAGCTTCATCTGTCATATGAATCATACTGCACCCCAACCATGTTTGAGTTGTCATTGATCAGTTTTATAGTGTTTTCTGAAATGTTATCGCGGATTTGGGCACAGTATGACATTATAATCATGAGTGCTTCTTTTTTACATTCTTCTAACCCCGTTTCCTTTTCTGAATTATCAACCATGTCCTTTATGGTCAGTTCCAATTCTGCTATCGCTGTTTTACGTGCCAACAATTCCCTAAGCGCATCTGACGAAGAGACCATCACCTCGACCGCCTTGTTCCAATCTTCACACGCAAATACATCCAGCAAAAAAGGATACTCAATCAATGCTTTTATCAGTTCCCTATCAGTTAAATCTTTCAAAACAGATTCGGAAATTCTACAAGTCTCATGTTTAGCCAAAGGCGTTTCTAGTCCTTCCCATTCATCACTTCCCGGTAAAACACGATAGATTGTTTCATCCGATACTCCTTGTGCTTGTCTTGGCGCAGTAGATATCGTAATCAAAAACAATAACATAATACATAGTGCAAGCTTCCTTTTCATGGTACCCTCCTTTCGGCGAATTCGCCCCAAACAAAATTCATTACACTTCAAGCATAGTCTATATCGTCTTTTTTTCAACCCCAAAATCAATACAGATTCTGTCTTTCAACATCAAAATGGATTCATCTGCAAAGCTTTACAATTTTTAACCCTTTATTCCCAAAGCGATTTCCTGCATCCTCTCCTCACCGACCCCCGCTTTTTCAGCATATCGTGGCCAGTCTGCGAGAACTGTTTTTACTCTGTTTATCGCTTTTTTTCCAAACGTCGCAGAAACCCCTATTTCCTTGCCGAATTGAAGTAAGTCAACGTCGTTTACATCGGTCATTTTCCCGTTCAGTGTCATCTGGTGCTTTGACAACCACCTGTTTCCCGGATTGTATGCATACGTCAGATCGTACGCCGGAGACAACGTCCAGTTTCCCTTCCTGTCCATAAGGAAAGAAAAGTTTTTAACGTGGTCATCACAGTTTTTAGCTGCCATGTTGAAGACTGCACGGATAAAGATCTGCTCCATTCCGTCCTTCCCTATCCCAAGCCTTCTCGCAAACAATGCATATGCTTCATAACTAAACGCTCCGGGGTTATTAAAATCGGAGTGTGTCAGCGCTCCCAAAGACTGCATATGAACTTTCTTTCCGTTTTGTCGATCAAATCGCTCCGTAATAAAATGTGTCAATCCGTCCTTTTGGTATAACCGGCACTCGGTCATGTCGATTCCGCAGTCTTTCGCCATCAGATAATAAGCGTATTCCACCTGCGTGTACTGCTTTTTATCGATAACTCCATAGTCTCCGTTATTGTTAAGGCCTCCGAACTTCATTATCCAGTATCTGAAGCCCTCTCCTGCATCGATTTGCCCCGATCGGATCTCATCCGTTTTTTCGTTCCATGCGATCACTGCCTTTGCCCGTGCGCCTCCGGCAGAGGATCCTATCTCCATTATCTGTGCGATGGTTGCATCGGATGCGGTTTCAATCACCGACTGCTTTTTGGACAATATACTTTCTGCCAGTTCTGTCATTCTCGTAACATCAATCGATATATTGGAAGACAGGGGACCTGTCTGCGGAGCATACTCAAGTGCCCCCATGCTTCGCTTCCCTGAATAACAAAGTCTTTCCAATGCGGTAACAGTCTCCGCCTTCCTCCCTTGTTTAGCCAGCCATTGATTGACAACCTCGTTTCCGAATCTGTCCGGCAACGAATCCGCGATCATCCCCGGAAGCCCCTGAAATGTTTCAATCGGGAGCTCTGGGAACGCATATATTTTCTCCGATAGCGGCATCATAAACGGAGCCACCTCTATGTGACTGTTCAAAAAAGCCGGATCATATTCGAATCTGACATGTAAAGTATTCTCAGGTTGATATAATGTCCCTATTTTTGTGCCCCACAAAAACACTTCCACGGTATTGATCATCGTTCGTCACCCCACTTCCATTCGGTTTCTGCCTGCTCTCCTTTTGAATGACGCACTCTTTTTTTTGTTTTTTCATGCGACAAGTGATACGAAGGTCGTTCTTCAGGATCAGGAATAACACCCTCAAGGTTTTTTCCAATCCCAAGGGCACACAAAATAGATACAGCCTTCGAAAGACTGATGTCCTCTCCCCTCTCGAAACGGGAAACGGTTCCGACGGAAACCATCGCCTTATTGGCAAGCTCGTCCTGCGTCATCTGCGCAGACATACGATACGCCTGCTCTCTGCGTATGAGCTCTCTTAGTATTTCTTCTTTCGTACTTTGATGATCGATCTTCATGGCCTGTATTTAATCCTCAATATCTTGCTTTTTATCTGTTGTTACGCTCTATAACCATCAACATGTTGGTTCTTAACTTACAAGATACATCAGGTGGTCAATTTTTACAATATCATTTTGAAAATATCCTTCACGTGATCGATCATCATTTTGTTGATCCCCGATATATACACCCTTTTTCGCCCCTGCTCAAGGCCCTTAAGGCTTATGTTGCTTCCGTTTCTCTCTACAGAAATCTTTTTGTTGCCTGCTGTGACACTTACTATCTCCGAGGACGGAATCGAGATCGTTTGCGCTTTCCCGTTTTTCTTAACGGTGATCTTTGCAGTATTTCGTCTGTATTTATTCAGTAAAGCCTGTTATAAACTTCAGTCTTATCCCTCTGAATATCTTATTTCTTTAGTGGGCAGGCTGCACACCTTTTATAATTGAGTATTTGATAAACTTTATCGGTGTAGAGGTTCTTTAAAAGGTTGTGATCGACGGAACGGAGGTTGATATAATGAAGCACATTAAGGCTTTTGCAATTGTGAATGTTATTGTGGGCGTTGTACTCTTAATGGCAGGGGTGTTCTTGTTATTTGAGGAAGACACATTCCCTGCACCGTTAATCACAATTCCTTTGGGAATCGTGTTCTGGGTTGTCGGTGGAAAGACATTTCGTGACACAAAAAAGGTCGGAGACGATATCTCGAGATTGGGCAAATTAAATATAGTAAATACCGTACTGTTTATTTTGGGATGCATTATCCTCGCTGCAAGTCTCATTTTACCGATAGTAGGTCCGATGATAGGCTAGTCAACGAGTTTTTTCATTAAAAGAACTTCCACGCCGTTAGCAGCCACCCCGGAACGACCACGATGAGGAAGAACGCCCAGCTGATCCACATAAACGTTCGAAGGAATGCTTTACCGTGGCCGGGATATTCGCGGATGTAGATGCGGTAATTTATTACGGACGCGAGTGACCCAATGATCGAGCAGAGGCCCGCCGTGTCAAGTCCGTAGATCAGGCCCGTGAAGTTCTCCGTGAACGGGTAGAGCACGATCGACGCGGGAACGTTTGAGATGAACTGGCTCAAAGCTATGGACCACCAGTACTCGTTGCCGGCAACCTTCTCATGAAGGAAGCTGCTGATCGCTTCGTTGCCCGTGATCGACGACGAGAAAACAAAGAAGCAGAAGAACGTGAGCAGGAGCACATAGTCCACGCTGAGGAACAGCTTGCGGTTGACGATCAGTACGACCGCGATCACGATCACGACCGCGATATACCAAAACTGAGTGCGGCTCACGATCGTCGCGAGAATCATGACAAAAAGCGCAAGGTAGCTCACGCGGCGCTTCCTTCGCGACGCCTCCCACGGTTCGGTGATCTTCTCCGTGTTGATCTCGATCCTCCTGCCGTGCTCTTTTCTGTACATAACGCATATGAATACAATGAGCAGAATCGCCGATCCAACGCAGAGCGGTGACATGTGCAACATGAAGTTCAGTGCACTGGTGCCGGACTGCTGGTAAAGGAAAAGGTTCTGCGGGCTACCGAAAGGCATGAGTAGCGAGCCACGGATCGCAGCGATATTCTCAAAAGTGATAACGGGCAGGATGCATTCTTCGCGTCCTGCACCCCTGAAGAGCAGGATCGTGAGCGGAACGAAGATGATGAGTGAAACATCGTTCGTTACAAACATAGAGGAAAAGAACACTCCGAAGACGAGAAAAAGCGAAAGCGATCTCATCCCTCCGAAGCGCGAGGAAAGCCTTATGATGGGATTAAAAAGGCTCTCCTGCTTAAAGCCCTCGAGAACGGTCAGCATCATAAAGAGCGTTCCGAGAGTATGCCAGTCGATCTTCGTGAAGAGCTCTGTTGTGGGCGGCGTGATAAAAAGCGAGATGATCGCTGCTGCCACCGCAACTATAAGCATGGGTTCTTTTTTGAGGAATTTCTTAAGTCCTGCCATATATACATTAATCCCCTGTCAAAAATAATATCATCGAACAGGCCAAGTCCTGCTCATTAATCGCACAAAAGGCGAATACCGGTACAAATGCCGATATCGCCTTTTGAATTATATCCACCTATTCGCTGTTTGTAAATCATTTATCAGAACTTCACTTCGTACCAGAACCAGTGATCCGCGAGCCTCTCGGTGTACTCCCTGATCGATGAGCCGGGGTAGTCCTTGCTTCTCCAGCCGGCGCCCTCCTCCTCGTAAGAAAAAGATGTCCCCTGGAAACCGAGCGGCTTGTCATCCGGTGAATAGTAGAACCCTCTGTATGTCGAGGCCGGAACTATACCGGCCCCCCAGCCCGTCTTTGAAAACTCCACCATTTTGTTTCGTTTCCAATAATTGACCGTTATCCCGTCGAATGTGTCCCGCGAGTCATCGGTTTTGGAAGCGATCAGGTCGCCCACATATGCCTCGAGGTCCTCTTTGTTTTCAAGGATATAGTCCTTGAGCTCGCTTTTAAGGTCGCTGTTGTCAAAAATGTTGACCACCAGCAGGACCAAAAGGACAACAACTACAACTCCTGCCGCAGAGATCAAAATTGCTTTTTTCTTCATTATTCGTACCCTCCTGTTAATTTACTCCCATTCTATTAACACGTGTATGTTAAACATCCTCAGTATACACCAAACGCTACAAAAGTTAAAGTTTTTTGTTATAATAACTATCAACGATACTCAGCATCAAAGGCTCTATCAGGAATAACGCCTATATTCAAAATGGCCGGGAAAACAAAAAGGAGAGTGCTCGCATGGCAGAATCAGGAAATGGCACACCAATAAAAACCTCATTGTGCTATATAGAAAAAGACGGTAAATACCTCATGCTCTACCGTAACAAAAAGAAAGAGGATCCTAACGGAGGCAAATGGATCGGAGTCGGAGGGAAGTTCGAAGAGGGCGAGACTCCCCTTGAATGTGTAAAGCGGGAAGTCCTTGAAGAAACCGGGATCGTCCTTAACAGCGCTCACTTCTACGGCGTCATAGAATTCCGAAGCGACGGCTGGCCGGACGAGGACATGTACCTGTTCTCAAGCTCTGATTATGATGATTCCGGATTTCACCCCGAAGACTGCAACGAAGGAACGCTGAAGTTCATTCCGAAGAACGAGATCCTCGAGCTCAATCTGTGGGAGGGAGACAGGGTGTTCCTGAAAGCCATGCTCGAGGGGCGTGAACGTATCAATATGAAGCTCTCCTATAAAGGCGATGCTCTTTCAGATATACTAATATATTGAATAAGTCGGGGAATTTCCGCATTTCCTCGAATTTTCAGAATCGTAGATAAACACCCCGAGTGATAGAGTATACCGAAAACGATAGAAGTCCGACCGACCTACACAAGTATTGTGCTGCTCGGGAGGCCACCATGTTCGCTAGCGGCCGGGAGAGCAGCAGATAATACGCAGTGTAGTAGGGTAGGACGACGTGTTTTCCGGTATATTCTATCACTCGGGGTGTTCTTAGTAACGCTTAAGGGCATGTATCCGACAGGATACATGCCCTTTTCATACATAAACAATATGTCCGAAAGAATTCGCTTAAGAATTACTGGAACCTAGCAGTATTGAGCTTGATTCCGGGGCCCATCGTCGATGCGATGGTTGCGCTTCTGATATAAGCGCCCTTTGCTGCTGCGGGCTTAGCCTTGATGAGAGCTCCGATAAGTGTATCAAGGTTCTCTGTAAGCTGCTCCTCTGTGAAGGAAGCCTTGCCTACGGGGCAGTGGATGATGTTTGTCTTGTCGAGACGATACTCGATCTTACCTGCTTTGATATCGTTAACAGCCTTGGCAACATCCATGGTAACGGTGCCTGCCTTGGGGTTGGGCATGAGGCCCTTAGGTCCGAGTACACGTCCGAGACGTCCGACAACGCCCATCATGTCAGGTGTAGCAACAACAACATCGAACTCAAACCATCCGTCGTTCTGGATCTTGGGGATGAGCTCGTCGCCGCCAACATAATCAGCACCTGCCTGCTCAGCCTCTGCAACCTTGTCGCCCTTAGCGAAAACAAGTACACGAACTGTCTTACCTGTTCCATGAGGGAGAACTACGGCACCACGAACCTGCTGGTCTGCGTGACGTCCGTCAACACCGAGTCTGAAATGAGCCTCGATTGTCTCGTCGAATTTTGATGTAGCGGTTTTCTTTACGAGACTGCAAGCATCAGCAACAGTGTAAAGCGCTGTCTTATCAATGAGCTTTGCTGCCTCTGTGTATTTCTTTCCTCTTTTCATTATTAACCTCCCGGTGGTATTATCGGGTATTAACCCTTCCACTCGTTATCTCTTTGTGATTTGTGTTGTTATTGAAGACGATCGGACTAATCAGTCCTCTACTACGATTCCCATGCTCCTAGCGGTACCGGAGATCATGCTAACGGCAGCTTCGATGCTTGCTGCGTTAAGATCGGGCATCTTGAGCTCGGCAATCTTCTGAACCTCTGACTTCTTGATGGTAGCAACCTTGTTCTTGTTAGGTGTACCCGAAGCTGTCTTGAGGTTACATGCCTTCTTTAAAAGCACTGCTGCAGGAGGAGTCTTGGTGATGAAGCTGAAGCTTCTGTCTGCATATACCGTGATGACAACGGGAATAATGAGATCTCCCTGATCAGCGGTCCTAGCGTTGAACTCCTTGGTGAACTGTACGATATTAACACCGTGCTGACCAAGTGCAGGACCTACGGGAGGGGCCGGAGTAGCCTTGCCGGCCGGAATCTGTAACTTAATGTAGCCTGTAACTTTCTTAGCCATAATTATTACCCCTTTTCTGGAATAGATTAATTCTCGCTCTTCACATCTGTGAAGTCGAGCTCGACAATTGTTTCTTTGCCGAACATGTCAATGCCGACCTTAACGGTCTGCGCCTGTGTGTTGATCTCTTTGACGATCGCCTGAGAATTCTCCCAAGATCCGTTCATGATCGTAACCGTGTCACCAACCTCGAAATCAATGGTGATCTCGTCGGGTCTGACTGCCATGTTGTCAAGGTCAGTCTGTGTGAGCGGAACGGGCTTGGATCCGGGTCCTACGAAGCCTGTAACACCTCTGGTATTACGAACAACGTACCATGTGTCGTCGTCCATGACCATGCGGATAAGCACATAGCCCGGGAACATCTTCTTCTGGACTTCCTTCTTAGAGCCGTCTTTGAACTCAACTACATTCTGTAACGGAACCGAAACTTCGAGGATCCTGTCCTGCATGTTTCTGTTCTCGATAGCTTTTTCGATATTGGCTTTAACCTTGTTCTCGTAGCCCGAATATGTGTGGACTACATACCAATTAGCATCTGCTGCTGCCATGTTTACCTCATTGATAGTATAATGGTGTCGGTGATCAGGTTCCTAATCCAATCAGATTGATCCCGTACTTGATAGCGAGATCGATAAGAGCGATAAATCCACCCAGTATTACCGAATAAACAACTACAGCCACTGTTTCTTTAACCAGTGTTGTCTTTCCGGGCCAGGAGATCTTCTTGAACTCAGATTTCACGCTCTTGAAAAAGCTCTTTTTTACGGTTATGTTTGAACCGCTGTTGTTCTCTGCCATAAAAACCTCCTTATTTGGTTTCCTTATGCAGGGTGTGCTTCTTGCAGAATCTGCAGTACTTCTTGGTCTCCATCCTGTCCGGATGATTCTTCTTTTCTTTCGTCGTGTTGTAGTTACGCTGCTTGCACTCTGTGCATGCTAAGGTAATCTTTGTTCGCACAACTTCCACCTCCGTTTTAATTTTCTCACGTACGATGTGGTGTTCGTACGCGGCTTTTATTGTTGCCGGCAAAATTACGCACTAAAAAAACGCCGTTGCCAGCTCTCCTAATATATCACGCCCCAAAGGCAGTGTCAATAGCGGATTTTAAGGTTTTCGGTTTTCGTCAAATTCTGTAAGATTGAATGTTTCTTAAACTATCCTTGACTGTCGCTAAATAGGCAAGTATTCTAAATGATAAAGGATAATAAAGAATGATAAAAGGGAGGGAGCGGAATGAAAAAGCGGATCATAGTAATTGTTTCTGCCATAGTCGTTCTTATAACGGTATTTTTTGTAGTGAACAGTACGTTTTCTACCGAAGCTGATTTCTCGGATGAGACTTTTAAGAAGTGGGTCGATAACACCCCTTGGGTTGGGAAAATGCGCTTTGTCGCTAACTATAAGTGGGTTGTTACGGACACAAAAGTAACCGGAGCAATACTTGAGATATTGTCGAATATACCCAAAACGGCATACGTAACCAAGGATGACGATCGGTTGGAGCCCTCGGAGGCCGGATGTTCGAGTTTGCAGATCTATGACGATAAAGGGAAGATGGTGATGCAGATTTATTCAGGTGCTGAATCATTACCCTGTGATCTTATTTGTGTGTTTAGGGATGAGCAGTCGAATCGGATTACGAAAGCCTGGACATACAATACAGAAGTATCTGTTTTTGATATGATTTCTCCGATAATGAAGAAATGCGGATTGAAGGTTTCTGTCACGGATCCGATGTGATCTTAGATAAAGCCAACTGGTTTCGCCGGCATTGGACTCTCAGTAAAGTAAGTATAATATCCCTCCTTTCCCCTGCGAAGCACTGTGATGCAGTGTCCGGCTGGGTGAAGGAGGGATTCTTTTGTTTGCAGCGGATGGATAAAAAGGCACAGCCGGACGGAGAGCTGATCGACAGCAAAGTAGAAGCTTCCCACATGCTAAACACGTGCTAATTGCTTATACTTCTCAGAAATGTTATCATGTTTGCCGGGTGTATAATAGTGGGTGATAAGGAGTTCTTTTTATGAATAGCTTGATCGAATCAGGCATGCAGTACATCTCCATGTTTGCATGTGTATTACTTTTGTATTTTTCGATACTTAAATGCTTTTGGGACGGCGAGAAGAATCGAGTAGTATTGTTTGTTGTCGTTTTTTTTACCAATCCTTTTCTCTTATATTTTGGATTTGGACTCATCGTCAGCATTTTTTATGTCGTTATAAATTTGACTTACGAGCAATTGAGTAACCATGAATATTTGATGACCACTCTTACAAATTCTGTTGAAATCCCGGTCATATCAACATTTATAGTTATGATATTGCAAACAGTCTTGGCCTTAATCGTTGGGAAATGGCTTAAAACAAAGCACATTTCACTGGTTGTTTTTGTATATTTAATGTTTTTGACTCTTGTTCTTAGCTCGACAAGACAATATTTCGACGATTTACAATTTGATACCGCAACACAAAGAAGCCTTTTGTCAGTGGCTGATTATGTACTTTCCTCGCTTACTATGGGGCTCTTTTATTTCTTAAACATAAAAAAGTTGTCCCGATTAACATCCAGACCCTTCGGTACAAGCTGGCGGTTGTTTATTATCCCACCTGCTTTATATTGCATAGTGTACAATATTCTCTCATATCGAATTTGGTTCCAGAAGGATATAGCAATTGTGTTCTGGTTTAACGTTATCTCACTTTTGGTGGATCTCCTTTTCATCTGGGCCTTTTATGTGATCATTAAAAATATCAACGCTACCGGAGACGCCATCGCCGCAAGAGACGAGATCAAGACACTGTCCGTGGAAGTCATGGAAGCTCTTGCCCATACCATAGATGCGAAGGACGAGTACACGAGAGGTCACTCTGTCCGTGTTGCCGGGTATTCAAGAATGATCGCACAAAGAATGGGGCTTTCTCTGGAAGACTGTGAAAATGTCTATTACATGGGACTTCTTCATGATATAGGAAAGATAGGTGTGCCCAACGAGATCATCAACAGCCCCACACGCCTCACCGACGAGGAATACGGAGTGATCAAAACACATCCGGGCATCGGTTTTGATATTCTTGCTGAGATCAAGAGCCGCCCCGATCTGGCAATCGGTGCGCGCTGGCACCACGAGCGTTACGATGGAGGCGGATACCCCGACGGTATAGGGGTCACCAATATACCGATCTTCGCAAGGATTATCGCCGTTGCGGACAGCTACGATGCAATGACCTCAAACCGAAGTTACAGAAGCTATATGCCTCAGGACAAAGTCCGTTCGGAGATAGAGAAGAACGCCGGTTCGCAGTTTGACCCGGACGTTGCAAGATGCATGCTTTCCATCATCGACGAAGATACCGCTTATACGCTACATGAATAGATGTGTCTGTCATTCAAGCAGATGTCACTAATATTTTGCTCAAAACTACTGTCTAATTGTTCTTGCTTATTGCATTCTACAGTTGTATTATGAATATAAGGTTCACCGTTATCGAAAGCCTTACGTATCATTTCATTTAAATATGAAAGGACTTGATATACATGAGATCTCGTCTGCTTAAGACCGTTTCGGGTGTTCTCACCTCTTTGTGCGTTGTGTCTTCAACGCTTATGCCCATGTGTGCGGCTTCCGCCACTCTCCCTTGTTTCGTGCCGTGCGCCGGTTTTAACAATACACAGGATTATGAGAATAATTCAGCCGCTCCCCGCATGATCATCACGTGGGAGGAAGACGTTTCCTCAGAAGTTCGTGAGTCTGTTCTCGCCGGGTGCGGTTTCAGAACAGAATACAGTGACGAAAGCTTCTCTATAGGAAGACCTGCATCGGATCATATAAGCGTTTCGGAAGCGACCATTGCTCTGACAGCTTCTCCTTATATCCTTGCGGTTGAAGAGGACTCTCCGCTCGAGACGATGGCGCTCACGGACGATCCCTACTCCGCGACGCAGTGGTGGCTTGAGAACACCGGCACATATACGAAGGCCGACCCCTCCGGGTCGAGTTACAAGATAACATCGACTCCCGATATCGACATCGATGCCGAAGAAGGCTGGTACCGCTACAAGTCCGAGATCGGCGGGGCACACGAAGTGACGGTCGCAGTCATCGACACCGGTATCGACTACCGCCACGAAGACCTCAAGGACGCGATGTGGGTCAACGAAAGCGAGATCCCGGACAACGGAATCGATGATGACCACAACGGTTATGTGGACGATATTTACGGATGGGACTTCTACAACGACGAAGCTTCCGTCTGCCATTACATAGAAAACGATGACGGAACATATGCGGCGGATCCGAATGACCGCGATGATCACGGTACGCACATTGCCGGCATAATCGTTGCGCGAGCAAACAACCGGACCGCCATCTCAGGCATCGCCAGGTACCTGCACACACGCGTCATGGCGCTCAAGATCCACGGCGGTCCCGACCGCAAGGGCTCCGTTTCCGACGCGATCAAGGCGATCGCCTACGCACAGCGGAACGGTGCTTCGGTCTGCAACATCAGCTGGGGTTCATACACGGCGAGCTCGGCTCTTGAGACTGCTATCAGCCGCTCTACGATGCTCTTCGTCTGTGCCGCCGGCAACTACGGCAACGACAACGACATCACGCCTCTTTATCCCGCATCGTTCGACCTTCCGAACGTGATCAGCGTCGCATACGTGGACTGCGACGGGCTCCTGCCCACCGACTCGTGTTACGGCGCGGAAAGCGTTGACCTCGCGGCTCCGAGCACCGACATCTACAGTACGATCGTCGGATCCTGCGGGTATATGAGCGGATCTTCCATGGCGGCGCCCATGGTGAGCGCGGTCGCAGCGATCCTTTTCTCACTGAGGAGCGGATCCGTCCCTGCGAGCGTAAAGGACATCATCATTTCGAACACCAAGCCGCTCACATCGCTTGAGGGCAAGTGCGTGAGCGGCGGGATCTTAAATCTCGACCGCTGCATGAAAGCGGCTGATAAGATCGCGCGCGACAGAGAGGCTCCGAGCTTCTCGTGGACACGCTCGTTCGAGGGCGAGAGCATCGTGCTCAGATTTGAAGCCGACGACGGCGAGAACGGTTCGGGCGTCAATTCCCTCAGATATATGCTCGGCAAGCGCAGCGCTTCCGACTTCGCCCGCGGAACCGAAGGCACTCTCATCGAGGACAACACCATCGTTCTTCACAAGGGCGGCAAACATACCGTCTACGCCTATGACAACACAGGCAATGCTTCCGTGATGACCATCCCCGTCATCGACGACAAGCTCCCTCCCCGGATAACAGACGTTTCCTTTACGGTAAACAATAAAAAGAACAAGTTCACGGTCATGGCTAAGGTGAGCGACTCACAGAGCGGGCTCAAGAGCGTCAAGTACCTCCCGGGGCTCCACACGGTTTCCGACTTCCTGTCCGCCGGTACAGCACTCACACCCGACAGCGACAACATCGTGAGCTTCAAATC
>JAEEGI010004975.1_pt1 | contig 30782 bp, 20 predicted proteins | sample 8958751 | NCBI WGS metagenome assembly JAEEGI01 (sample SAMN16246545, study PRJNA631951) | gut metagenome | biome: gut microbiome; feature: rumen; material: KS-attached | host: Bos | place: Iran: Karaj | collected 2018-10 | reverse complement strand
ACCGCATGCTTGTTGTGCGGTAGTTTTTATTGGATAGAAGTTCTAATTCATAACCAAAAAACACTACCGCATGCTTGTTGTGCGGTAGTTTTTATTGGATAGAAGTTCTAATTCATAACCAAAAAACACTAAAAATTCTTACAAAACATAACCAACATTAACAAATTTTCGTCTAAAACATAACCAGAATGTACCAAATTCTTTAAGTGGACATGAAAAATAATTATATTATGTTTTTTTAAAAACTGTCCGCATGGAATACAATTCTTCATTCTTCATTTTTCATTATTTTTCCGTCTTCGGTTATCTGTAACCGTATGCAGCCCGACAGTAATCGGCTGGGTTTGTGGTCGTCTCGACCGCACTTTAGACCGGCTTAGCACGGTCAAACAATTGCCTGTTAAATTCTTTTTTCATCCGTCTTCGGGCATCGAGCCCTCGACGTCTGGCACGGTCGGGACGACCATGCCCCCAGCCGAACCAATCAGGGCTTCCACCGATTTTGGTTATTAATATAAAAAATCATAGACAATGGAATGATAATGTCGAAATACAAATTCAATAAATTCTTGATTATTCCTATAATTCGTAAATCCGTGTTTAAATACAATTTTTCATTTTCCCCATTCTTCATTCTTTATTTAAAAAAATCCTTTTTTATTTGTTTTTGTTCTCGCTTATTGGATAAATTTCTTTCGTTCGACAAAAAAAATAAATTCTTTTTGTTCTCACTTAATCGAAATTTTCGTAACTTTAACTCCGCTGACGTTACTATCGCTCGACAAAATCAAAAAAATATAACTTTTTTTTGATTTTGTACTCGTTTATTCGTAACTTTGCACATGAGAACATGGTAATCGGGATTTTTTAATTTTCCGATGCAAGGGAATCCAGTGAAAGTCTGGAGCAGTACCTGCTGCTGTGACCCCTTTTTCCATGTCAGTCCAAATAAACGCCACTGGCCAAAGGATATGTCCAGCATATCCGCTTATGGGCCGGGAAGGCGGACTGACCAGGGGAAGCCAGAAGACCTGCCTGTAACTCATTTTTTTATCAACCGCCGCACAGGACTATGCGGCTATGAACCGTTATTTATGAAGCCTGGATTCAGACTGTGGCTCGCACTGATGTGCCTGACCAGTCAGGTGATGGCTCAGAACCCCCAACTTACTGACACCTTGCAGGAAGTGGTGGTCACGGCAACCGGTACTCAGCACCTTCTGAAGAACGTGCCTGTTCAGACAGAAGTCATCACCAGCAAAATGTTACAGCGATATGGCGGCAGCTCAATCGAAGAGATTCTGGGCGGCCTTTCTGCCTCATTCGCCTTCAACGAGGGGGACATGGGCTCGCAGATGCAGCTTAACGGGCTGGGCAACAACTATATCCTGGTGCTTATCGACGGCAAACGCATTCATGGTGACGTGGGCGGAGAGAACGACCTCTCCCTCATCGACCCCCGAAATATCGAACGGATAGAAATCGTGAAGGGGGCGTCGTCAGCACTCTATGGCAGCGATGCGATGGCGGGTGTCATCAATATCATCACGAAAAAACATGAGGGAGGCATCCTCCTTGAGAACTCCACCCGCTACGGCTCCCATAACGACCTGCGCCAGCATAACAGCATCGGACTGGCAAGCGGCAAATGGCGGAGTCTCACCAATTTCCAGCTGCAGCATTCCGACGGATGGCAGAACACCGCCACCGAATATACCCCCTCGTCGGCGGCACCCGTGACTGACTCACGCAGCAAGACCGTCAACAAGCACACCAGCTGGCAGGTGTCGGAGATGCTCACCTTCACACCCAATAAAAACTGGGAGTTCTATGCCGCCGGATCCATCTACGGCAAAGGCATCTACCGCCCGAAAGGGAAATACGCCAAATACGACGTGAAGACCTTCGACCTGAAATACCGCAACGCATCGGCGTCGGCTGGCGGCAAATGGACCACAGGCAGAGGCGACATCATCACCCTCGACATCGACTGGAACAAGCATGCCTATTATCATGCCTTCACCAACACCACCCTTGCGGAGGGATTCGACGAAAACGGCAATTTCATCCTCGACTACCCCTATTTCAAAGGACAGAAGCAGCTGCAGAGCAACCAGCAGCGCACGATGGCACATCTTAAAGGCGTGTTCGCACTCCCTTACAGCCAGCGGCTCAGCGCAGGGCTGGAAGCACAGTATGACCACCTGAAAGCACCCACCAGCATCACCGGAGGGACAGCCGACGACAACACCGAGGCTCTCTACGTGCAGGACGAATGGGCACCGCTCAGCTGGCTGCAGCTCACCGGCGGACTGCGCCTCAACCGCAACGAGGGATTCGGGTGGAGACTTACACCCAAATTATCGACGATGGTCAGCGCAGGCGACTTCCGCGTCAGAGGATCATGGAGCCAGGGATTCAAGACCCCCACGCTCAAAGAGATGAACTACCGCTATATCCGTGAGATGAACTCCATCATCATGTATCTTGGAAACAGGAACCTCGACCCCCAGACATCCAATTTCTGGTCGCTGGGCGGCGAATACACCAACGGCGGACTTAACATCACCCTCACCGGCTATCTCAACCGCCTCGACAACATGATCACCCTCGTGACCGTGCCCAAGACGGAGGCTCCCGAGGCTTATCTCATGCAGTACGGCGAGATGCTCAACAAAGTGCGGCGCTATGAGAACATGGAAGACGCGCGCACATGCGGACTCGACCTCAGTGTCCGCTACGTGAGAGGCGAATGGACGGCAGGACTGGGCTACAGCTATCTCGACACGAAGGCGCACGTCTATGACGCAGACCATGAGCGGCTCAACCGCGTGGTCATCGACGGCATGGCGTATCATAAAGGCAACCTGTTTGTCACGTGGGACCACCGCTTCTGCCCCTCCTATCAGCTGGGAGCCGGTATATACGCACGGATGTCGAGCAAGCGGTATTATCAGGTGGACGGCAACGGCAAAGGGTATCAGATCTGGCGCCTTGCAACCACCCACACGCTGGGCCAGTCGAAAAAGACCACCTACCGCGTGGAGGCAGGCGTGGATAATATCTTCAACTATGTGGACCGCACTCCCCACGGCCTGCATCTGGGCACCACCACCCCCGGCACCACCTTCTATGTGGGCTTGACGGTGCGGTTCCAGCAAGGAAAGAATATCAGATTCAAACAAAATAAGTCAAACATTAAAAACAGACAAGACAATGAAGAAGATTAAATTCTTGATGATTGCCATGATGGCAATCGTGGCGGCTGCCTGCTTCACCGCATGCAGCGACGATGACGACAACATCTCCAACATGGAACGCTATCAGCAGGAAGTGGATAAGGCTGTGCAGAAAGGCAAGAAGCACAACAAGGCCATCCTGCTCGTGATGTTCGGCTCCACCTGGCAGCAGGCTTACGATGCCTTCGATCTCACCAAGTCAGAGTATGAGAAGAACTTCCCCGACTACGACGTGTTCATGTCGTTCTCATCCATCATCTGCATCAACCGCGCAAGGGCTGCAGAGAACACTGCATCACGCGATTTCTATGAGCCAAGCTACTGGCTTCAGGCCATGGGTAAAGTGCAGTACAGTGAAATCATCGTTCAGTCCATGCAGGTCATCCCCGGTGAGGAATACGGCAATGTGCTGAATGCAGTGAAGAAGTTCGCCAACAACGCCACTGCCGACATCGACGATAAATATCTCTCCCAGGTGAAAATCAGAATCGGTACTCCGCTCATGGCGATGCCAGAGGATGTGAATAAGCTGGCCGTTGTGCTCAACAAGCAATTCCGTCCATACGCAGAGAAAGGTGCTATGCTCTTCATGGGACATGGAAACCCCGACAAATACGACACATACAAGGCCAACGTGCGCTACACACAGCTGGAGGAGGCTCTCAAGGCTTTCCACCCCAATTATTTCGTGGGAACTGTTGACATGATGGATAATTTCAAGGTGCAGGTACACGACCGCATGGTGGAGGCTGGTCTGAATTCTGGCAACGTATATTGCGCACCGCTGATGTCGATTGCCGGCGACCACGCCCACAACGACATGGCTGGCGACGACGACGCATGGGACAATGGATTCGAGGTGAACGATGAAGGCGAGGTGGAAGACACCAGCTGGAAAATGTACTTCTCGCATTTAGGCTACACGATCGACAAGCAAAGTTACACCGACACAGGCAACGGTCTTGTGAAAGGTCTGCTCGAATACCCGGAAGTGCGTGCCCTCTACATGGCACACACCAAGAACGCAGTGGAAGACGAGGATCTGTATCACTCCATGTATCCTGAAGAATAATTTTTTCCCCATACCATTATCATACCATTTTTTATCATTTTGCGTACTCACCGGCAGAACCTTTTTTTCTTGCCGGTGAGTATTACCGTGTTTTTACTGTTGCTTAATGAAAGGATTTGATTTGAAGTATTCTTATATAGCATTATCTGGTGTGCTGGCATTGGCTGCCGTTGATGCATACGCACAGATTCATCAAACGCAGGTTGCCGATTCGGCAGCGCTTGAACGTATCTATAACCTGAACCCGATTGTCGTGACCGGTTCAGGACATCATCAGCGGCTGAAATCCACTGCTACACCCGTCAGGATGCTGTCGGGTCAGGAAATTGCTGAACAGGGAATCACCACCTTCGACGGTGCACTCACCCGCCTGCTCCCACAGGTGTCGATGGCACCCAATTCCATGGGTTCGTTCCTTAGGCTCAACGGACTGGGCAACAAATATATCCTCATTCTTATCAACGGACAGAAGTTGTCGGGCGACATCTCCAGCAACATCGACCTCAACCGCATCAACATGGCGAGGGTGAAACGGATTGAGGTGCTTGACGGGGCAGCATCGTCGCTCTATGGCAGCGATGCCATTGCAGGGGTCATCAATATCATCACCGACCAGCCGACGCAGAATCTCATCAGCGTCACAAGTGACACTCGTATCTCAGGAAAAGGACAGTTAACCGAATCCGTCAACCTTGACATATATGCTCATGGATTCGGATCCTACACATCCTATTCCCATGACCGTGCCGACAGCTATCAGAACAGCCGGATGGAATATGTGAAAGGCTCGGACACGGAGACCCAGCCAACGCTCGCTCCCCTCTTCACTGGTTACCGATCCGACCTGCTTAGCCAGCGGTTCACCTATTCGCCCGGCAAACGACTGGCATTCAATGCCGGTATTAACTACTCTGCGAAAATCACCGACCGCCCGAACACCAATCCCGATATTTCGGGAGGCACTGACTATGAGATGCGCTATCGTGGGCTCCGCTGGAATGTGGGTGGCATCTATAAATTCAACAGCCGCCATTCGCTGCAGGCGGATTTCACTGCCGACAACTTTAAGTATGGGCGTGAATATGATGTCGAGACCAAAAACAACAAGGTGGGGGACTACGTGCAGTCGAAAAAACAGCGGACTTTGGAAGGACAGCTCAAAGGCATATTAGGTCTGACAAGCCGGTCCACAACCGTCATCGGTGCCGACTGGCGACGCGACCAGTTGCAGGCATCATCGGGCAATATCGACCAGCACACCTATATCCTCGCCGCCTACGCACAGCATGAGATGAAGCTGACAGAACAACTTAACGCGACTGTGGGAGCCCGCTACGACTACCACCGCCAGTTCCATAGCCAGTTCACACCCAAAGCCACACTGATGTACTCTCCTGGACTGTTTAATTTCCGTGCCACCTATTCGGCGGGATTCCGTGCGCCGGGGCTCGACGAGCTGTATTATCATTATTACTCCGTGAACCGCGGCAAGCCGCAGATTATCTTCGGCAGCCAGAAACTGAACCCGGAGAAAAGCCAGTACTGGGCACTTAATGCCGAATACCGCACCAATCAGCTGGCAGTCAGCCTCACCGGCTATGTCAACAATATCAGCGACATGGTGATACGTCAGGATTTGCCTGTAGATGAGCAGTCTCTTGCCCTGCTCCAGCAGGAGTTTCCTGAGATGAACACTGACGAGGCATCAAAATTAGAGCGTTATTCGCTCTATCGTAACAGCGACAAAGGACGGGTGGAAGGGCTTCTGCTGAACGTGTCAGCCAACCTGTTTCCAGGATTCAGCCTCTCCGCCAACTACGCCTACACCTACGCCCGGACCAAATCAGCCGGCAAATGGGAAGTGCTCGACCGCAGCATCCGTAACACCGCCACCCTCGCTGCCAACTACCATCATGCCTGGCGGCACTATGCGCTGAATGTCAACTTAAACGGACGCTTTCAGTCGAAGACTTACTATAACGCCTACGAGAACGCACCCGGGTTCGGCATCTGGAACCTTCACACCACCCATTCTTTCCACTATCTCAGATGGGCAATTATCGAGCCTAGCATCGGCATCGACAACATTTTCGACAAGACGGATTCCCGAATCGATTCCTCCCTCCGTAAATATGCGCTTTTCTCCCCAGGACGTATGATTGTGGCAGGAGTAAGAATCAAGTTCAGACGGTAGTTATTAGTTCTTAGTTATTAGTTCTTAGTTTTTAGTTTTTGGTTTTTAGTTGGTTAGTCTGAATATTCTGAGTAATCCGATTAATCTGAATACTCTGACTATTCCGCAGGTATTGAACTTCTTAAATGCAATTTTAACTCCCATTCGGAGAATTAACTCCCTATCCCGAAGGGATATAACTTCCATTTGAAAAATTAACTCCCTTTCAAAGAATTAACTCCCTTTAAATACAATGAGCAGAATCATCATAGCCGGCATCGGGCCGGGCAGCGAAAAAGACATCACGCCGGCAGTTGCCGATGCTTTGAGAGATGCAGACGTGGTGGTAGGCTATAAACCCTATTTCCAATATGTCCGGCAGTTTATCAGCGGGCAGTGTGAATGTGTTGATACGGGCATGAAGCGTGAGCGTGAGCGCGCATGTCAGGCACTGGAGCTGGCTGCGGAGGGAAAAAACGTTGTGGTTATCTCCTCGGGTGATGCCGGCATATACGGCATGGCACCACTGATGTACGAGATGTGTGAAGAGTTGAATTGCAAAGTGGAGCTTTCGGTGCTCCCAGGGATCTCTGCTTTCCAGAAAGCCGCCTCATTGCTGGGTGCTCCTATCGGGCATGACCTATGCACCATCTCCCTTTCCGATTTGATGACCCCCTGGGAACTCATAGAAAAAAGAATCAGAGCAGCCGCGGCTGCTGATTTTGTCACTGCTGTATATAATCCCAAGTCGCATGAACGATATTGGCAGCTCTATCGCCTGATAGAACTCTTCTTTCAGGAAGGACGTTCGCCGCAGACACCTGTGGGAGTCGTCCGTCAGGCGGGCAGGGAAGGGGAGAGTGTCAGGGTCTGCACACTTGAAACACTCAATCCCGAAGAGGTGGATATGTTCACGGTTCTGATTATCGGTAACTCACAAAGCTACGTCGATACAACCGGACGTATTATCACCCCGCGTGGCTATCGGTCGAAATATGGTCAGCAGGATAGCAGAAAAAAACCTGCATCGGTCGGTCAGCAAATCATGATGGAGAGTTTCCATACGATAGAAAGTGAGTTAAAGCGGAAAGACCTCCCTCTAGGACATAAATGGGCGTTGCTCCATGCCATCCACACCACAGCCGACTTCGAGATGGAGGATTTGCTGAAAGTAGATGACCATGCGGTGGAGCGGATTTTCGGACAGCTGAAAGCAGGAAAGCTTCGAACCATTGTCACTGATGTGACGATGGTGGTGAGTGGCATCCGTAAAGGAGCACTCTCGCGGCTTGGTGTGGAGGCGAAATGCTACCTAAACGACCCACGGGTGGCGGCGATGGCAGCCAGTCAGCAAATCACCCGCACGCAGGCGGGCATCCGTTTGGCTGTGGAAGAGCATCCCGATGCATTGTTTGCTTTCGGCAATGCGCCAACTGCACTGATGGAGCTGAGTGACCTCATACGCATGGGAAAAGCGCATCCTGCCGGAATTATCGCCGCACCGGTTGGATTTGTCCATGTGAGAGAGTCAAAACATGGGGTGAAACCCTTTACCCACATTCCGAAACTTATCATCGACGGTCGCAAGGGAGGCAGCAACCTGGCTGCCACGCTCTGCAACGCGATTCTCTGTTTCGACGATGCCAGTCAACTCAAACCTGGAAGAGACCTGTAGGATTTACGGTCTAAAGATTTATGATTTTTCTTTCCCTCTGTGGAATTTTTCCCTTTGTAGAACTGATAGGAGCTGACGTTTTCTTACGTCAGAAGCAGAAACGAATCTGAATCGTACAATAGCTATTCATGGGAAAGTTACTATCTGAAAACCAATAATCAAATAATATGAAGTTTACAATTGTTGGCATAACCGACAAACCGCATCCTGATTTTCCGAAGGAGGTGCAGGAGATTATCCGCCGGGGGAAGGTGTTCTCGGGCGGCAGGCGGCATCGTGATCTGGTGGCAGATTTGTTGCCCGATGCTGTCGTGTGGATTGACATCACTGTGCCGATTTCTTCAGTGTTTGAACAATATCGTCAATTCGATGAAATCATTGTATTCGCCTCGGGCGACCCACTGTTTTTCGGTTTTGCTAACACCATCTGCCGTGAGATGCCTGATGCGGAAATACGCACTTTCCCTGCGTTCAATTCTCTTCAGCTGCTTGCTCACCGGCTGGTTATCCCTTATCACGACATGCACATTGTGTCGCTCACGGGAAGACCGTGGCATTCGTTCGACAGAGCGATTATCGAAGGACATGGCAAGATTGGTGTGCTTACCGACAAGGAACACACGCCAGGTGCTGTTGCCGCCCGTATGCTTGAATACGGGTATCTGAATTATAGGATGTACGTGGGCGAACATCTCGGAAATCCGGAGAAAGAGCAGGTTAAAGCATTTTCGTTGGAAGAGGCAAAGAACACTTCTTTCTCTCTTCCCAACTGCCTGATACTGATAGGCACACATCAACTGCGGTGGGGGATTCCAGACCAGGAGTTCACGCTGCTCGACCACCGCGAACGAATGATTACGAAAATGCCGATACGCTTGTTGTCATTGCAGGCGTTGGACCTGCCTTCACGCCATACACTTTGGGATATCGGTTTCTGTACGGGCAGCGTCAGCATCGAGGCAAAACTCCAGTTTCCTCATCTTCATATTGAGGCTTTCGAGATTCGGCAGGAATGTGAAAACATCATCAACGAAAACAGCCGTAAGTTTGGTGCACTGGGTATCAACGTGCATATCGGAGACTTCCTGACAGCCGACTGTTCAGCAATGAATCCTCCTGATGCTGTTTTTATCGGAGGGCATGGCGGACTGCTCCCAGATATCATGCGCAAAGCGGCAGAGTATCTGACCGAAAGTGGCTGTATCGTGATGAACAGTGTGACAACCGAAAGCCGGCATTTGTTCTACGAGTCATGCGCTGCTCTGGGCCTGATTCCTCAACCGCCTTTGCATATCCAACTGAATGAGTATAATCCTATAGATATATTGAAATGCATACCGCAATAATCATCATAACAGAAGAGGGCAGACGAATAGCTCTTTTGCTCCAGAAAGAACTGAATGCCGATATCCAGAACCGTCAGGATATGGTCAGCCGCTGGAACGACTACGACGCATTTGTGTTCATCGGTGCTCTGGGCATCTGTGTACGGACCATCGCACCGCTGATAACAGACAAGCACATAGACCCGGCGGTGGTCTGTGTCGATAGTACCGGAAATCACGCTGTCTCTGTGCTGTCAGGGCATGTGGGTGGTGCTAATGAATTGACTGCCCGTGTAGCAGCTGTTTTAGGTGCTAATCCCGTCATTACCACGCAGAGCGACAATGCCGGACTGTGGGCGTTAGACATGCTGGGACGGTCTTGCCAGTGGGATGTGGTGGTCCGTGGTGGTGACATGAACGGCTGCATATTCCATTTCGTCAATCGGAAGCACACGGCGTTGCTTTTGGAAGTGCATGATGAAGGAACTGCTTATCTGGAAAAAACGCTTCCACCTCATGTTAAGCTGGTGAACAGTATGAAAGAGGCTGAAAAACAGGGGATTGAGCTGATAATTGTTGTCTCTCCGTTTAAACAGCCCTGTCCGGATGGAATGAAAGTTTTGCAGTATATACCCAAGGTGGCTACAGTGGGCATTGGACTGGCGCATCAGGCTCAGCCGCCACAGGAAATACTGAATCAGATTCTTTCTGGGATGGAAGCCCGTGGGATGATGCCTTGCATTAGGGAATTCTGTACTATTGATGTGAAAGCCAACGAGCCGGTGGTGGAGCTGATACGCAAGAATGGTTATCCTGTCAGGCTTTTCAAAGCGGAGGAGCTGGCTGCAGTTCAGGTGCCGAACCCAAGTGATGTGGTGGCAAAACATGTGGGTACACCAAGCGTATGCGAAGCGGCTGCCTTGTTGGGCAGTGGATTCGGTCAGCTGGTCATCCCGAAATACAAAGGTGGACTATTTACAGCAGCTGTTGCCATAGGAAATGAATTCTTACGCAAGAACAGCGGACATATTGAAATCGTGGGTGCTGGACCAGGCGACCCCGATTTGATTTCAGTCCGTGGCAGGCGTATGCTGGAACATGCTGACCTGATTCTATATGCCGGTAGTCTGGTACCAAGCGAATTAACACTCTGTGCCAAGAAAGGGGCAGTGGTGCGTTCTTCAGCGGGTATGAATCTGGAGGAGCAGTGTGCGCTGATGAAGGAATTCTACGATCGTGGCTGTTTCATTGTGCGCCTACATACCGGTGACCCATGTATTTTCGGAGCCATTCAGGAGCAGATGGCGTTTTTCGACAGACATGCCATGTCATATCATATCACGCCAGGTATTTCGTCGTTTCTGGCGGCTGCGGCAGAACTGAAAAGTCAGTTCACCATCCCTGAGCGGTGTCAGACTATCATCCTGACAAGAGGGGAGGGACGCACGCCTGTTCCCGAGCGCGAAAAACTGCGGCTGTTGGCTCGTAGCCGGAGCACGATGTGTATATTCCTCAGTGCGGCTATTGTCGATGAGGTCCAAAAGGAGCTGATGACGGAATATCCGGCGGACACCCCTGTGGCTGCCTGTTATCATCTCACATGGAACGACCAGCGCATCTATCGTGGGGTGCTTAGCGACCTGGCAGCTATTGTCCGTGATAATAAGCTGACGCTCACAACCATGATTGTCGTGGGTGAGGCCATCGGCAACCGTCAGGGATTATCGGAACTTTATTCAAGTCATTTTTCTCATCTGTATAGAAAAGGAGACGATTCTCACTCATGATACTGGTATTAGGAGGCACAACAGAAGGGCGTAAAGCGGTGCGGGTTTTGGAAGAGGCGGGCAGCCTGTTCTATTATTCCACGAAGACCGGTGAACAGACGGTGGAGCTACATCATGGCATCCCTTGCAACGGAGCTATGGATCAAAAGCGAATGCTTTTGTTCTGTCAGGACGAAGGCATACGCTTGCTGATAGATGCTGCTCATCCGTTTGCATCCCAACTGCATGCAACGGTAGCAGCAGTCGCAGCTAAACTGAATTTGCCAGTCATACGTTTCGACCGCATTTATCCGCCGCGTGACCCTGAACTGACATGGATTGACGATTACAGCCAGTTGCCATCACTGAAAGGCACGCTCCTTGCCACCACTGGCGTGCAGTCCGTTTCTCGTCTCAAACCTTTTGAAAATGAGCAACTCCGAATCATCTTTAGAATTCTTGACCGTGACAGTTCCAGACTGTTGGCGGAGCAGCAGGGAGCCGACAAATCACAGATTTGTTATTATGAGATAAGAGCCGATGAGCTGGACGTGCTGAATCAGCTTAAGCCGGATTATATTTTGATGAAGGAAAGCGGGGTGACGGGCGGATTTGATGAGAAATGCAAGGCGGCTAGGGATTTGGGAATTGGCGTGATTGTGTTGCGCCGTCCACCACTTCCCGACGGTTTCCATATTGTCAATGGTGAGCATGGATTGAGAAGGTGTGTGGAGAAGCTGTTGCCGGATTTCTTTCCGCTTCATACTGGGCTGACAACAGGCACATGCGCTACTGCAGCGGCAGTAGCTCATGCTATGTTTTTGTTGAGAAAAGAAAAACCTGCTGCTGTGCCGGTGCTTCTTTCCGACGGTGAGACCATCCACGTGGATGTGGCGTATGGCGATGGTTATGCCTGGGTGCGAAAAGAGAGTGGTGACGATCCTGATATCACCAACGGTATGGAAATTCGTGCGGCGGTGGAAAAGGCAGATCGGTTCGCGGTGGTTGGTGGTGAGGGAGTGGGGGTGATTACCCTTCCTGGGTTTGACTTTCCACCCGGATCACCTGCCATCAACAAAGGACCATACCAGATGATAGAGGAGAACCTGCGGCAATTTGGTGTTCCGCTTAGTGTAACTATATCCGTTCCGGGAGGGTCTGAGGCGGCCAAAAAGACATTTAACCCACGCTTAGGTATCGAAGGAGGTATTTCCATCATTGGTGTATCGGGCATCATCATGCCTTATTCTGAGGAGGCATTCCTGCAGAGCATCCGTAAATGTCTGGAAATCGCACAGAACAGTGGTACACAACGGGTGGTCATCAACAGTGGTGCGAAGAGTGAGCGATTTGTCAGGCGTTGTTACCCCGAACTACCGCCACAGGTGTTTGTAGAATACGGTAATTATATCGGTGATACCATCAGAATGGCATCCGAGCTGGGTATTAAGAAGCTGACATTGGGCATTATGATGGGTAAGGCGGTTAAACTGGCTGCTGGAAATCTTGATACACATAGCCGTAAGACTACGATGGACAAGGCTTTTATAGTAGAGATGATGAAACGGGCTGAGTGTCCGGACGATATAATCGGAAGGGTTGGACAATTGACGTTTGCCAAAGAATTATGGACGCTGATTCCTCCTGATTATCTGCATGATTTTTTGGATGAGCTGACTCGTTGCTGTCATGTACATTGCGACCCTTTGCTGCCCAATGGTGAGTTGACCATTCTGCTTATCAATGAAGACGGTGCGATTTATGGTTTTTAGCCGACATCTTCACCACAAACAAAATAGTAAAATATAAAAATAATCAAATAAATCATAAATAATTAAATCGTAAATAATTAAATCGTAAATATATATATGAATGTAAAAACATTTCAGTCGGCGATGATGCTGACGCTTATGATTACACTGCTCTCTTGTTCAGGCAATCAAAGTAAAAAGTCTGAAAAAATCGAGGGAACGGAAGTGGATATAGACTCTGCCTGCATGATTGTTCCCGAATATGCGAAAGGATTCACTGTGAACTACGTCTCTGATGGCGTATGTCTGGTGGAGGTCGGTGATCCTCAGCACATTTTGAAAGAGGGTAATGATGACGAGGATTATCAGATGCCTGTTGATTACAAGTTTGCACTCGTTAGAAACGGTGCAAAAGCAGAAATTCCGGAAGGTTATAAAGTAGTGAATGTGCCGATTGAGCGTACCATCTGCATGACTTCGCTTCAGTTGTCTAACTTCACGGCACTCGATGCACATGAGGTGATTCGTGGTATCACTGGCACGAAGAATCTTTTTGACAAGGATATCAAGGATCGTGTGAAAACGGGTGAAATTGTGAAAATTGGTATGGAGGGTGATTTCGACACGGAGTTGGTATTGGCTGCCAATCCGGATGTTATTTTCATCTCACCCTTCAAGCGTGGAGGATATGATGCCATAAAGGAGACGGGCATCACGCTTGTTCCCCATCTCGGCTATAAGGAGCTGGATCCGCTCGGACAGGCGGAGTGGATTAAGTTTGTGGCGTTATTCATTGGAAAGGAGAAGGAGGCGAACGAGGTGTTTGCTGGTATCAAAAGCCGTTACGACAGTGTGCGGGCACTAACTGACAGCGTGAAAGCACGTCCTACCGTGTTCAGTGGCGAGATGCATGGCGGAAACTGGTATGCAGTGGGTGGAAGAAATCATCTGGCTCAGCTTTTTCGTGATGCAGGGGCTGAATATATCATAAAAGACGAAAACACAGGAGGTGTGAACCTGGAGTTTGAGGACATGTATGCGAAGGCGGCGAATGCAGACTATTGGCGTATTCTCAACAGCTATCCCGATGAGTTCTCATACGATGCGCTCAAGGCATCTGAACCGCGCAATGAGTTGTTTAAAGCATTCAAGCAGAAGCATGTGGTGTATTGCAATATGAAGATGACCCCTTATTATGAATTGGCTCCCGTGCAGCCCGATGTCTTGCTCAAAGATCTTGTGGCGGTGTTCCATCCTGAATTAGTGGAAACTGATTATCGACCTAAATTCTATCGACTCCTGAAATGAAAATGAAACGCCATTCGCTGACAAAATTTGTGTTACTGCTTATGCTTATTGTTGTGTTTTTCGTGCTTAACCTCTTGTTAGGAACGGTGCGGATTCCGCTTGACGATGTGCTGAGAATTCTGGTTGGGACCGGGAATCCGGAGGTGTCGGCTGAGAATTGGACTATATGGTCGAACATCATCTGGAGCTCACGTGTTCCTCAGGCATTGACCGCAACGGTGGCTGGTGCGGGATTGGCTGTGAGTGGCTTACAGATGCAGACTGTGTTCCGGAATCCGTTGGCAGGACCGTCGGTACTTGGCATTTCAAACGGTGCGTCATTAGGAGTGGCGTTTGTAGTGTTGCTGTCTGGATCTTTGGGTGGTGTGGCACTGAGTAAGTTGGGCTATGTGGGAGATGTCGCCATTTCAGTGGCTGCCATTGTAGGTGCGCTGGCGGTGATGTCACTCATCCTGTTTGTGTCACAAAAAGTGAAAGGAAATGTGACTTTGCTCATTATCGGTATGATGATTGGCTATCTTGTCAATGCTGTGGTTGGAGTGCTTAAATTCTTCTCTGCCGAGGAGGATATCCGTGCCTACGTCGTTTGGGGGCTTGGATCTTTTGCAAGGGTGTCGGGCGACCAGATGCTTCTGTTTGTCTGCATCATGGTGGTGTTGCTGCCTCTGAGCATGCTGATGGCTAAACCGATGAATCTTCTGTTGATGGGTGATGAATATGCCATGAACCTCGGACTGAACATCCGTCGTGCAAGAATGATTGTGATTGCCTGCTCTGGAATTCTTGTGGCGGTTGTCACAGCATACTGCGGACCAGTGATGTTTATAGGCATGGCAGTTCCCCATCTTTGCCGGGCTCTCTTCCGTACAAGTGAACACCGCCTGCTCATGCCGGGTACGGCACTTACAGGTGCGGCTTTGGCGCTCATCTGCAATCTCATTGCGCGTATGCCTGGATTTGAAGGGGCACTTCCCATTAATTCCGTTACGGCATTGGTGGGCGCACCTGTCATCGCTTACGTGCTGTTCAAGCGTAACAGCCGGTTCAGCGAATAAAAAAGTTTTATGTTTTTTCTTTTTTATTTTTCTATTTTATGAAACTTGCTCCATACGGCGGCGTTTTGATAGGCTTCAACGGCGTTGTAAGGGACGGTCAGTGTGGCGTTGTCAAACACCATGGGAGGAAAAGCGTCTTCGTCAATAGGGAAAGGGGAAACGTTGTCGTTTCTAATGTTTTTCAGGTTCCGGCAGTTGGTGAAAGCGCAGGAACCGATATGACGGAGCTGTTCCGGGAGGTTGATTGTGCGCAGCCTGCCACAAGCGTAGAAGCAATAAGGACCGATTGTCTGAAGCCGGATGGGGAGGTGAATTTCGGTAAGTGAACTGCACGAGTCGAATGTGTGGGCGGCAAGCGACGTGATGTTTTCGGGGATGGTGATTTCTTTCAGTTTCGAACACCCGAGGAAGGCTCCGTTGCCGATTTCGGTCAGGGAGTAGTTGGGCAGGGTGAGGACAGTCAGTCCGCTGCATCCGGCAAATGCCTGGCTGCCTATCGACTCCAGTCCGTTGTAAAGGTTGATTTCGGTCAGTTTGCCGCAGTTCTTGAATGTACCATCCCCGACGGATGTGATATCTACAGGAAGGGTCAGTTCGCTCAGCGATGTGCAGCCGTCGAAAAGGTAGGGGCTGAGTTCCTGGATCTGCTGTGAGAGCGAGGCTTCCACCAAACTGCTGCATCCTGTGAAAGCGTGATGTCCGACAGATGTCACGCGTGGCGGTATGTTGATGGACCGCAGTTGGTCGCATCCGGCAAATGCGTAGGCACCAACCGACGTAATGTCAGAGGGTATTTCCGTGCCGGAGCAGCCCTGGATGAGCGAACGGGTTTTGGTGTCGATGATGCAGCTGGACCCTTTAGCGTCGCTGTATCGTCTGTTTTTGTCATTGACGGTGATATCCACCACGCCGGTACAGTTGCTAAATGCTCCCTCACCGATTTGATCCACGCTAGCGGGGATTTCCACGTATGATAAAGAGCTGCAACCAAAGAATGCCATGCTGCTGATTTCTTTCAGCTTGGAGGGCAGGCGCAGCCATGAAAGCGACAGGCAGCCGCTGAACGCTGCGCTGTCGATGCGGGTGATATGTGAATGAAACGTGATGTTAGTCAGATTACTACAACCGGCGAATGCCTCTTTCCCTACAGCAACCACGCGGTAACGGTGGCGGTGGTGACGCACACACCGCGGGATGGTGTAGCTGCGGCCTTCATAGATCTCACCAGCATCGCCGTGGGTCAGTTCGCAGGTGCGTTCTGCCGATGACACGATGTTGAAATAAAGCACTTCTCCGCGGCTGCGGTCAACAAAGTCGTAAGCGCGTGCGTCACAAAAATATAGGAGGATGAAAAGCAACCCTCCTATATAGCTGTATTGTCTGCAGGTCATGAAATTATTTGTTCTTAGTGAGTTTGTTTTGGTGACGGGTTTTGTCTGCTTCAGAAACGTTTCTGCTCCCGATGTAAGAAAACGTCACCACCTACGGGCGTACAAAGGGAGATGTACCGCAACAGGACAGAGAATAATAATAATAAATCTTAAATCTTAAATCTTAAATCGTAAATCTTAAATCTTAAATTTATTTCATGTTTCCAAGGATGTCGCGGGTAATGGTTCGTGTGGCAGCAGAGGTAGCATTCTTGATGATGCGGCCTGTGTTGCTTGTGGATGACTTGCGGCTTTTTTTACCGGTCACTTTCTCCGTCACGAATGCGGCAACGATGGCGGCGATGGTGGAGGTCACGGCTGTCACTATCGATTTCCAAACACGCTTGAAGAAACCTGGCTTCTTTTTCTTCTCCTTCTCTTCTTTCTCTTTTTGCTTTTCTTCTTCTGCGGCGGCTTTCTTCTCTTCCTCCTTCTCGGCTTCTTTCTTTGCTTTCTCTGCCTCTTCCATCAGGATTTCGTAAGCGCTGACGTTGTCAACGGCAGTGTCATACTTCCCGTAGATGCGGCTCTGGCGGATGATGTCGCTGCGCTGACCTTCAGATATTGCGCCGATTTGGCTCAGCGGGAACAGGATTTTCGCACGCTCCACAATTGAAGGAGCACCTTTCTCATCAAGGAACGACACGAGTGCCTCGCCGGTCTCCAGATTCATGATTGCCTCGTCGGTTTTGAAGGCGGGATTGGCACGGAATGTGTCGGCTGCCGTCTTCACTGCCTTCTGGTCTTTCGGTGTGTAGGCGCGGAGCGCATGCTGCACGCGGTTGCCCAGCTGACCGAGTATGGTGTCAGGGATGTCGGTGGGGTTCTGGGTCACGAAATAGATGCCGACACCCTTGCTTCGGATAAGGCGTATCACCTGTTCAATCTTGTCAACCATGGCTTTCGACGTATCCTCGAAGAGCATGTGTGCCTCGTCGAAGAAGAAGATGAGTTTCGGCTTGTCGAGGTCGCCTACTTCGGGCAGTTTTGAGTAGATGTCCGACATCAGCCAGAGCAGGAAGGTGGAGTAGAGTTTCGGCTGAAGCATCAGTTTGTCGGCTGCTAGCACGTTCATTACGCCCTTGCCCCCTTCGGTCTGCATCAGGTCGTAGATGTCAAACGCTGGCTCTCCGAAAAACTTGTCGGCACCTTGGTTCTCAAGCTGCAGGATGGAACGCTGAATGGCTGCAACACTCGCAGTAGAGATATTGCCGTATTTCGTGGAGTATTCGGCTGCGTTCTTAGCCACGAAATCAAGCGTAGCGCGCAAGTCTTTGATGTCGAGGATTTTCAGCCCACGCTCGTCGGCAATGCGGAAGACAATGCTTAACACGCCGTCCTGAATATCGTTCAGACCGAGCAGACGTGACAGCAGCTGTGGTCCCATCTGCGACACGGTGGCGCGCATCGGATGACCTTGCTCGCCATAAACATCGAAGAAGCGGACGGGACATGCCTGGAATTCAGGGTTCTCGATGCCGAACACCGGCAGACGTTTCTCGATGAATCCGCTCAGCTTGCCTGGTTGGCTGATGCCCGACACGTCGCCTTTCATGTCGGCCATGAAACAAGGTACGCCAATCTGACAAAAACTCTCCGCCAGCACCTGAAGGGTGACGGTCTTTCCTGTTCCTGTGGCTCCTGCCACCAATCCATGACGGTTGGCCATCTTGCTGATGATACTAAGTGGTCCGTTATCGCAGTGTGCGATGTATAGTCCGCGTTCTTTGTCGTACATATTATTTTAGTTTTTAGTTGTTTTTATAGCATTTATGGATATTGTTGATTCAATAGTAAAGGAAACCAACCAACAACAGATAACCAAATTCTTTCTTCTGCGCAAAGATAGTATATTTTCTTAATTTATCGGGTGTGATTCGGCATTTTTTTTATTAATTGCATAAAAAAACGTATTTCTTTTGTTGAATTGACATTTTTTCGTAAATTTGCGATGTATTTGAATTACAACTCTTTTTAAGGCATTATTCCTTCTTTGCTTAGGTGTGTGCAATTATCTGTGAAGTTCGATAATACCATAGAAAATTAAGAACAAAAATAATATGAAAAATTCATTGTTCCAAAGATTTAGGCTCATTATCGTGATGCTCGGTATGATATTTTTCATACCGATGTCTCCGTTGAAAGCCAAGACTCCTGTGGCATATATCCTGTACGAATCTGCTAAGAGGATGTGTTTCGATTATGTCGATGACGGTGTTCTTAATATTATAAGGAGAGATGCCTATCTGTATTGGGAGGGTAAAGATGTCTCGGACTCTGGTCATACAAATAACGCAGACTTTTATCCGGAATACCCCAAATGGAACAAGTTTCCCATTATTAAAGAAATACAAACAGTGGAGTTCCACGAGGCTTTTGCGGACGTCAAACCCGTATGCGCCAAAGGATGGTTTGCTGGATTTGAGTCACTCGAAAAAATCATCAGGCTTAAGTACCTCAACACCAGCAATGTGAAAACAATGTCAGAAATGTTTTCCCAATGTGAATCGCTGACTTCTCTCGACTTGACGTCTTTCAACACCTCCAACGTCACGGACATGTCTGCGATGTTCTATGGCTGCAAGTCATTAAAGACACTCAATTTGGCATCTTTCAACACAGCCAAAGTCACCGATATGTCGTCGATGTTTTCTTCCTGCGAATCACTAACTTCACTTAACTTGTCATCGTTCAACACCTCTAAAGTGACGGATATGACGTGGATGTTTAGTGATTGCGAGTCGTTAGAGAAAGTAAACCTTTCGTCATTCAACACCTCCAACGTCACGGACATGGATCGGATGTTTGCTATGTGCAATAGGCTTAAAGAGTTGAATCTGTCGTCTTTCAACACATCTAATGTGACGAACATGAACCAGATGTTTTATGAGTGCGAAAGTCTGGAACGTCTCGATCTCTCATCGTTTAACACTTCCAATGTTGTTAACATGTTTTATATGTTCAACCGTTGCATTTCGCTCAAAAAGCTTAATGTTTCGAAATTCGACACACATAGAGTAAAACACATGAGCGGAATGTTCGAGGAATGTCGTTCTTTGAAAACACTCGACGTCACATCTTTCAGGACGGATTCGGTTGTGTACATGGGAAGCATGTTCTCATACTGCCACAGTCTGACGGCTCTCGACCTGCGTAATTTCAGCACCGAAAACGTGACCGATGTGAGTTCTATGTTCTTAGATTGCGAAAAACTCAGGACTATCCTGTGCCGGGACACTTGGAATGTCGGAAAATCGGACTTGATGTTCTATAATTGTTTTTCACTCGTCGGTGCCATTAAATACGATGATAAGAAGGCAAACTGTACATACGCCAACCCTAATTCCGGCTATTTCTCATCGTATAAGACTTACCCCCTGACAATCTGCGGGGTGACCGTTAACAACCTCAACTGCGGTGACCTGACCTTGATTGAAGGTGTGGGGCTAAGAGACCCCAACGGATATGTGACGTACGACCCAGATGAATTCACACTGAATCTAAATTCGGCAGTCATAACGTCTACAGGAAAAACTGCCATTAAGTTTCAGTTAGGGGCCATTACCAGGTTCAACATCAACGTGGAGGAAGGCACATCTACCGTCAGAACCAGTTCAGGCACATCAGGCATGGCGGTGATAGACCTGTATAATGACACTCAGATTTATGGCGATGGTCAACTGAACATCATTGGAAGGTCGATGCGGTATGGTGAGTTGTATGGCGGGTACGAAGTTCCTGCGATTGTGGCTCACAAAAACCTGACTCTGTTCGGCGTGTCTGTCACGGCAAGGGGCACATTTGGAATATGTGGCTCTACTTCAGGCGTGGGTGACGGAAAGATAAGCATCTTCGGCTACGACTATGATCATAGGGTTGTTGCGGAAGGCACAAATGGTAGTATTTGCAACTTCAGCAGTTCGTACATCACAGAGGATGTTCAGCAGCCTGCTGGAGCCAAGTTCACGGACAACGCAGTCCGCCTGAATGGCGAGATTGTGAAGTCGGAAGTCATCATTGGTGCTCCAGTTTCATTTTCCGGCGTCTTCATCGCTGGCGAGGAGGTGACAAGCATTAACAGTGACGACCTTAGCGTTATCAATGGTGTTAAAATAGCCGAGGACGGCTACTTGCGCTTTGATTGGGATACTAACACGCTGAAGATGAACGGTGCGACAGTGGAATCGGATGGGATAGCCTTGTGTAATAAGCGTAAAAACCTGAAAGTCAGTGTTGAAGGAGATAAAGGCTGTGGACTTTATGGCGGTGGCGAGGCTGCTTTCCTCATAGAGGAGCCTACAACGGTCACTTGTCCTGGCGGAGGTGTGTTGTATGTGGGCTCTGAGAAGAATAAAACGAGCAAGGGCATTCTGTTGCGGACACAGAGCGGCAATCTGATTGTGGATGACGGAAACTTGTTTGTCTTAGGCACCTACGCTGTCAGCACCGACAGTTATACTTACAAAAACGGGGGAATGATGATGGTTGGATATTATGGTGAAATGTCTGTCACAGGTAATTCCTGGATTTATGCGGAGGGCACCAACTGTGATTTCGGTCCGGTCAGGAATCTAACTCTCGGAAAGAATATTTGGATTACAGAACCGTTTAGGGCAACTTTCAAAAACAATTGTGTATATTACAATAATCAGCTTTCAAAAGGCATAGGTGTCGTTATTGAATACTATAACCCTTGCGACGTGAATGAGGACGGCGAAGTGAATATCTCCGATGTGGTAGCAGTCATCAATACGATGGCTGGCGACGAAACATACGAATCAACCTCCGACGTGAACTTCGACACCAAGACGGACATATCCGATGTTGTGGCAATTATCAACGTGATGGCAGGTGCTGACCCTCCTCCACATCCGGTTCCTACAGACCCTGCCACTGAGGCAGGATTCTGCCCCGACATTTACCATCCGCATGTCATCGATATGGGTGACGGCGGCAAGTGGTCGTGCTGCAACGTGGGCGCTTCCTCACCATGGGAGTACGGAGGCTATTATGCATGGGGCGAGAAAGCGGAGAAGAGCATTTACAACTATAGCACATACGCACTTTATGATTGGAATATGAATATGCCCATGTTGCTTGGCGACATTTGTGCCACGAATTACGATGTGGCTTTCATGAATTGGCAGGGCAACTGGCGTATGCCTACTTATTCGCATGCTCTCAAGCTCACTGGTAATGTGAAATCGTACCAGAAGACCACACTCAACGGCATCAACGGAATCAAGGTCACCGCTAATAACGGAAACTCCATCTTCCTTCCTGCCGGAGGGTACGTTGACGGCACTGAGAAGAAGAATATTGGTGAAAATTGCTACTTGTGGACCTCTACTCAAGGCAATCAATGGGCCGACTATACTATCGTCTCAAATGGCTCTGCTGTGACCGTTAATGTCAATGTTCCTTGTGTGGGGCAGAATGTCCGCCCGATTTCAGTCCAGTAAGGACCTTCTTTATGTATGTCCTGAAATATTAAAACTATACATTCGTAATATATTCAATAAATCCAAAAACATTATGAAAAAATATTTATTCAAAAGTTCACAGTCCTTTTTCTTGTTGCTTGGCATTATGTTTTGCTTCTCTGTTTCTGTGAAGTCACAGACCAAAGAGCCGGTGGCATACTACAACTCAAGTACCAAAGTGTTGACATTCACGATGCTGACAACAACAGAATATAATAATCTTAACTATTCCAAATGGAAGGGTGCTAATTTGGATTCAAATGACCCTGGCTGGCTGAATTATAATGATAAAATTGAAAAAGTGGTGTTCAGTTCCAGTTTTGCTGACGCACGGCCGGAAAATTGCGGGAAATGGTTCTATTTATGTAAAAACTTAACAAGCATAACAGGGTTGAACTACCTGAACACCTCCAATGTGACCAGTATGGCTTCCATGTTCGACCATTGTGAGTCGCTGACCAGCCTTGACCTTTCAAAGTTCAACACGTCCAAAGTGCAGTGGATGAATTCCATGTTCTGGGGATGTAAGTCGCTGACCAAGCTCGACCTCCGCTCGTTCAACACCTCCAATGTGCAGTATATGAACAACATGTTCTATAATTGCAAAAACCTGAAAAAAGTTGATGTGTCGTCGTTCAACACCTCGAATGTGAAGTCTATGTATCAGATGTTCTATGGCTGCTCTTCACTCGTGAAGCTTAACCTGACAAGTTTCACACCTTCAAGCTCTGCATCGTTGGAAGCTATGTTTGAATACTGCGAAAACCTCAAGACCATCATCTGCAACCGTACATGGAACAACACCAGTGAAATCAATGTGTTCTATGGCTGCAAGGCGCTTGTCGGTGCCATTTCCTATGATTCGCAGAAAGTGTCGGGGGCATACGCCAATCCCGACAACGGCTATTTCACCAAAGTTAAGACCTATCCTCTGAAGATTTGCGGCATTCCGGTCACCAACGTGAACTGCGACGACCTTACTGTGATTGATGGGGTGACAGTTAGGTCAAGCGACGGATATGCCTATTACGACCCTGATGCCAAAAGACTCTGTCTGAGCGGGGTTGTCATCGCTGCCTTGAACAAGTCGGCACTTTATTTTGATCTCATGTCCGGCTACAGGCTGAACATCAACGTGGAAAAGGACAATATGGATTACGGGGTGACGTTCTTCTCGTCGAGCAACAGCCAGAGCACTTTGCCACCGGTGATGGAACTGCAAAATTCTGTCTGGCTGTACGGCTCAGGCCGGCTCGTTGTCAACGGTATTCCCAGTCCGTCGATTTATATTGGTAATGTTGATATGGGTAGTTATGCGGTTCCCGGCATCATGGCACATTCGAATCTTACGATAGAGGATTTAAAGATGACTGTGCAAGGCAGTACCTACGGAATATGCGGATCTACGAGCGGAGTGTCGGGATCCTCGCTGGCCATGTATGGCGACAACTGCAATGTGAGCGTCTCGACAAATGGCGGGCCCTGCATCTACAACTTCAACAAATACCCCACAACACTTCAGATCCAGTATCCGGAGGGCGCGGTCTTTGCCGACAACGCAGCGCGTCTGAACGGGGAGATCGTCACGGATTATCTGGTGATTGCTCCGCCGGTTGTGGGGACGGGCATCTATATCGCGGGTGTGGAGGTGACAAACGTCAACTGCGATGACCTCACCACCATCAACGGAGTATCTGTCTCCGACGGCGGCTATCTGTTTTATGACTGGGACTACAACACCTTAGAGATGAAAGGGGTGATTATACGGTCGGATGGAATAGCCTTGCAGAATAAACGCAAAGATTTGAAAATAAAAATTAATGGAAATAAAAACAATATGCTTTACGCAAGCGGGGAGGCTGCGCTTCTTGTTGAGGAGCCAACTACGGTCACAACAACCGGCAGTGGACGCCTATATGCTGTCGGCGGTTCTTATCTGCATGAATACACCACCAAGGGTGTGCTCCTGAGATCTGAGAACGGAACGTTGACTGTGAAAAACGGAGAGTTGGTGGGATTTGGCACCTACGCTATCAGTGGAGACAGTTATACGTATAAAGATGGAGGATTGATGAAGGTTGGCTACTACGGAACACTCGCCGTCGAAGGACAGTCGAATGTTTATGGTTTGGGTACACTGTGTGATGTCGGACCGTTCAGAACGCTGAGTCTGGGAAAATACGTGTTTATCACAGAACCGTCGGGAGCCACCTTTACGAACAACTGTGTGTATTTCGGAACTCAACTGTTGAAAAACAAAGGGGTGATTATCTCCTACTTTAACCCTGCCGACGTGAACCAGGACGGCATAGTGAATATCTCCGACGTGGTGGCTGAAATCAACACGATGGCGGGCGACAACACCTACAAAGCAACTGCCGACGTGAATGGAGACGGCGAAAGGAATATTTCTGATGTCGTGGCAATCATCAACGTGATGGCTGGAGGTGAAATCCTGCCTTAGAAGCCTTAATCATTTGTGAATTGCTTCCTTATCTGGGCCTGAATGTCAGCACTTACTTACTGTTGTCCAAAAAATCTAAAGACTAATGACTAAAAACTAGAAACTAGAAACTAAAAGCATGGCATTGATAAAATCTGTTATCGGTCTGACACCCAGATGGGGCAAGGACTGTTATTTCTCCGAGAATGCGACTATCGTGGGTGATGTGACGATGGGCGACAACTGCACAGTATGGTTCAACGCCGTGGTGCGTGGTGATGTGAATTACATCCGGATTGGCAACCGGGTCAACATCCAGGATGGCTCGTGCCTTCACACGTTATATAAAAAAGCAGCCATTGAAATCGGTGACGATGTGACGATTGGTCATAACGTCACACTTCATGGCTGCACCGTGAAAAACTGCGCGCTCATCGGCATGGGAGCCACCGTGCTCGACCATGCGGTCATCGGTGAGGGTGCTATCGTGGCGGCTGGGGCGCTTGTCCTTTCCGGCACGAAGGTGGGCGACGGTGAGCTGTGGGGCGGTGTGCCTGCCAAGTTCATCAAGAAGGTGGATCCGGAGCAGGCGAAAGAGCTTAATCAGGGCATCGCCAGCCACTACATCATGTATGCGAAGTGGTATCAGGAGGAATAATCTGTGATTCTGGTGGCAATCTCATGTTTTTCATGGATTGCCACCAATAATGAATATAAAATTGGTCGCAATCTCATGTTTTTTCATGGATTGCGACCAAAATTATGAATAATTCCGGCCGCAATCATATATTCTTTTGTATGTGATTCCGGCCGGTATCTCTATTGACTCGCACCTGCGATGATGTTGATGACCGCCACGATATCAGAGATGTCCACCTCGTTGTCTTCGTTCACGTCAGCGAGCGGATAGGTCATGGTTCCTGCGATGTGGTTGATAATAGCCACCACATCGGAGATATCCACTCTGCCGTCCTGGTTGACATCACCTTTGAGTTTCTCATCTTCTGGGGCTGAGAGCGGGAAGAGCATCCACTGGCGGTGGGTCGGCGTGGTGTTGCCGTCCTGGTATTGCCAGATGCCTACGGTCGTACCGGCATTGAATGAGGCGTTGGTGAGGTCGAATCCGTGGGTCCGCCCCTTGCTTGCCAGTATCTTGAAATAAGGATAGTCGATTTCGTCGATATAGAACCCCTGCTCGTTGCTCTTCGTCTTCTCTGCGGTGAGCGAGGAGCTGTTGTTTGCACGGTGGGAAGTCAGCTTCAGTCCGAGCGCATTCTCGAAGGTGTATGTGCCGTTGCCGTTGTCGGTGAGTTTCCACCGTTGTGCGTCGCCGTAGTCGATGTCCTCGACAGTCACTTTGCTGCCGGTCGCCGTGATGGCGCGGGTGGTCTCCTCTCTGGCGATGATGAGGTATTCGCATCCGTCGCGCAGCAGCTTGTCGGGACCCGATTCCACAGCGGTAACTGGAATGACGAGCGTCGTGATGCTCTGCTCCGGAAGTTTGAGCGTGAGGATTTTTTCGCTGATTTTAAATGCGTTCGCCACGAGCGCCAGGCTTTCTGAAGCCGAGGTGCGGTAGGTGCGGATTCGGTTGCGTGCAGGCAGTTCCCCGAATAACGACAGGTCTATCTGATGAGTGGTCGCAGCCCCTTCGTTGAGCGCCACGATGATGAGCGTGTCGCGGGCTGCGTTGACTGCGGCGAGCGACTTCGGACAGGGGGAGGTGATGATGTCATAGCCGCGCTTGATGAAACGTGAGCACTGCTGACGCACGTAGAAGTTCTTCACCTTATAATAGGTCTGTTCGGCAAAACTGCCGCGGATGGTACACCACTGGTCGTTGGCCTCCTCCATATACTGCCAGTCAATCCACGCTTCCGGTTGGATATAACGCATGTCGTCGATAAGCCGTTGTGCCATGCTGAGGTTGCCAGCTATGCCGTTGCCGCCTGAGCCGGTCTCACTCATCCACAGCGGGATGCCTGCCTCGTGGGCCAGTTGGCTGACACGTGCCCGGTCACCGTTGCTGCCAGAATAGGTGTGGGTGTTCCATTGTCCCACTAGCGGCATGATGCCTGCGTTCTGATAGGCTTTGAAACCGTTGACAGATAGTCCCACGTTCGTCTCGTCAGAGGCGGAGATGATGGTGTTGAGCCCCGACTCTTTCAATATCGGCTCCAACACCTTGATGAAGTTGATTTGCGACTCGTAGTCGAAGTGGCAGCCCTCCTGAGGACCGTTGGCGTACCAGAAGCCGGTGACCGACTCGTTGAACGGCTCAAGCGTCTTGAACTCGATGCCATACTCGTCTTTGTAGTGCTTGCACACATCCACAAGATAATGGGCAAACTCCTCGTAATATTCGGGTTTCAGGTTGTCTTTGCCACCGTCGGTGTTTCCGCTGACGCAGCCGCTGTAGGTCATGTAGTAGGGACAGGAGTTGCTGAATGCCTCAAACACGGCATCTGGCCGTTTCTCCTTGATCTTAAGCATGATTTTACGCTGTGCCGCATCGCGGTTCCAATGATATTCGTCGCCGCTGAAGTCTTTGAATCCCTCCATCTCAGCACGCAGACCTTTCCCGCTGCCCATGTGGTGAGGGGTGCAGTTGCGGTTCTCTGGGTCGTCGCCTCCGCCTATGTTATAACGGAAATGGCTGTAGTTGAGACCGGTCGGGCTGACAAGCCAGCTGATTATCTCGTCGATTTTTGAGTCTGACCATTTGCCGCATTGGCCTGCCCACCAGCAGAGCGACACGCCCCATCCGTCGAAATGCTGGCGCACCACAAGCGGGTTGACCATATAAGATAAGGTGTCGGCTGGCGGCAGTTTCTTCACGTCGGTGCTGAAATACCATTGGTGCTTGAGGTCAGAGCCGTTCTTGTCGGCAAATACTTTCGAATGGCTGTCGTTGCTGTCGGTGCCTATGTATTTGTTGTTTGCCTTACAACGGAGTTTCACGTACTGGCCTGAGGCCTGCTCAATGGCATATTTTGCCTCGTCAACGGATGCGTCGGCGATGAACTTTGTGTTCCAGGGGTTGGCGAAAGAGAGAAAACGGGCTTCGCCTCCGTTTTCTGTCTGGATGTTGTAGTAGCCCTGACCGTCGGGGATGAAGGTGAGCTTCTGAGGGTTGGATTTTGTCGGCGACTCTATCCATCCTCCTTCGTCGGTACCCATCTCCAAATGGTTACCGCTGCTGTGCATCAGAAAGAGGGTGGTGGGTTCCGTGAAACTGGTCTGTGCATACAGAATGGTTGTCGTCAGGCATGACATGACGAATATACCTAGTCGAAAGAAAGAAGAAAACATGATTATATTTATGATTTAATGATTTACCATTTATTATTTTCCTTGGAACGTACCTTCAATATTATAAAACTTTAAGAACCTCTGTTTCTGAATGTTGAGCAGAACTAATCTTTCTGAGCCAAAAGATGGACATTCTGGCTTTATCTAACTCGCTAAAAACAAAAAACTGGAATGCCTATGCCCGCAGCCGGTAATGAAAATCGTCCGCATGGTCACTAAAAACTAACAACTAATTAAACAAACCTGTCTTCTGCTGTTTTCATGAGTGATCCGGTCGGGCAAACGAAGCGGCAGTAGGGCCGTGGCACGAAGATGCTGATAAGTGTAAACACGATGGCGAAGGCGATGACCACCCACGATGCTGCCTTGAAGATGAAGGCGGAGAACAGTTCATACTGAATCCAGTCGAAATAGATACCGGAAATCATAAGCAGCATCAGCACCACCCAGAGGATGCGGCGGAACCAGCAGAGTGCTTTTTGTGTGGCAATGGGAATGCGCCATTTCTTTTTGCTCAGCTTGCCGGCAAGGTCCTGCAGCCCTCCGAACGGGCATACATTGGTGCAGTAGTATGCTTTCTTTCCGAAGAGCGGATAGATAAATGCGGTGATGAGCATGATGATGGGGATAATCGACACCCAGATGTCCATCCCGTTCGACAGGGCGTTGAGGAAAAGGGTGTAGTTGAGGAATGTGCCGCACCAGAATCCGAGCACGCCTACGTTGAGTAAGAGTTGCAGCGTGCGGTAAGTTTTGTTCTTGAAAAACAGTGGAATGATAGCCGCCATCAGCACCACGATAAGCCCGATGATGCTTTTTGCTGAGAGGTCCATGCTCCCTTCAGAATAGGCGGCAAGTGCTGTGTCACCGTTTGGCATGTTGGCGGCTGCGTATGCCAGTCCGCTACGCACGTTTTTGATGATGGCATTCGACGAGAACGTGGCGCCGGTGATGGCATCAACCTGCAGATTCAGCCCTTCCTCAATCGTCTTGCCTTTCCATTCTGCCACGATGACGCGTGCCTCCTCGAAGAACTCAGGGGTCTCGTTGTTCTCCAAGGCTTTCACGTCGGTGATGGTGCCGTCTTTGATTTGGATTTCCATCGGCACAGGTCCGTCGTAGCCAATCACATCCTTGCAGAGGCTGGTGGTGTTCACCACAATTGTGCCGTCGTCGAGAGTCTTCAGGACATCTGTGGCAGACAAGTCTGCTGTGTCTGCTTGCGCTCCGGCTGCGGCTTGTACTGTCGTGTCCGTCTTTGTTTCATTTTTTTGCCCTTCTCCCAGCTGATGACCGAAAATCTTACCGTTTTTCTGGATGGCAGCAACCGCCATCACTGCGATACATGTGAGCAGCATCACGATTTGTCGAATTCTCTTCATAATTTTATTTTTTTGTTTAAATGACTTTTAATTTTCAAAATTAGTCATTTATTTTCAATCTTCAAAATTATGGAGAGAAAATCTTACAATTTGGTTTTCTGATAAGCTAAGCGTTCGTCGCCAGAGGCGAGGTAGATGATGCCGCAGTAAGTGAATCCGTGTTTCAGGATGTTGTGCTGCATGATGGTGTTGTCGCGATGCGTGTCGATGCGGATATTTTTGGTATGTGAGAAACAGAAGTCCATGATTTCTTTGAAAATGCCGTGGACATCCGGATAGCTGGCGATTCGGTGGACCACATGGTAAGGTTGTTGGTTGTCAAGCCATTTGCCCCCGTAGATTTTGTTGTAGGTTGGCTCAGGCGAAGGAATAAAGGCAAAATAAGCCACAATTCTGCCGTTTTCCTCCGCCACAAAGCCATGACCATTTTGAATGTCCGCCATGATGACTTCCTCCGACGGGTAGCCGTCAACCCACTGATGCAGGTTGCCAGACTGACGCATAATACCTTTTGCCGCCTCCACCACTTGCATGACAGATGGCATATCGGCTGGTGTGGCTTGTCTTATTGCGTGTTTTCCCATTATGCTTATTTTGTTATTCGAAAGTTCTTGACATAGTTGATGAATAATAGGTTCTGTTTGATTTTGCGTGTGTAATGTCATATTTTCATTGGCAAGTCTGTTGTCCACGGGCTACAGGCTCGTTAACTCTCTTATTAATTGCTTTTTTTATTTCCGAAAAATCAATTATCTTATTGTCAAAGTCATCTGGATGTGAGGAATGCCGTCTTCCAGGAACTCACCAGATGTCTGCACGAACCCCACTTTCTCGTAGAGGCTACGTGCGTAGGTCTGTGCTTCGATGGTAATTCGTTTGGCACCGAACTGCTCTTTTGCCACTTTGATGCCCTCTTTGAGCAGCATGGTGGCATAACCGTGGTGGCGGCGGGTTGAGATTACCCGTCCGATGGAGGCGTCTTCGAAGGTTACTCCGGGCGGAAGCACGCGCAGGTAGGCAAACAGGCCTTCCTCATCCTTCAGCCAGATGTGCCAAGCTGCTCTGTCGTTACCGTCTATTTCTTGATAGGGGCAAACCTGCTCCACAACGAACACCGCCACGCGCAGCCGGTAGATGTCGTGCAGCTCGTCTGTGGTCAGGTGGCGGTAATGTTTGCATTTCAGTTGCATTTTATTTATTGATTCAACTTTCGTAAGTATTTGAAAATGCTGATAATTATTAAGTTCTGTTTATTTTTTGAGTGATTCTAAAATCAATTATCATTGGCAAAACTATCGTCCACGAGCCTCAGGCTCGTTAACTCCCATTTTAAATTCCGAACCACTTGCATAAATCTTACATCATACA